>Ga0207701_10005389_pt1 | contig 12868 bp, 7 predicted proteins | sample KBSSwiSSwithPhiX_FD_184294 | JGI IMG/M metagenome (GOLD analysis project Ga0207701, IMG submission 184294) | Switchgrass rhizosphere bulk soil microbial communities from Kellogg Biological Station, Michigan, USA, with PhiX - S5 (SPAdes) (version 2) | ecosystem: Environmental > Terrestrial > Soil...
CCGGCGTCGGCCGTGGAAGGGTCGTAGGGCGGCTCCAGCGCGGTCCGCCCGCAACCGGCCGCCGCGGCCACCACCGCTGCGATCAACAGAACGCGCACGCAGGCATGGACACAGCTGCGCCTCGGAGAAGAAAATAGTTGAGGTTTGTCCGAGGTCGCTGTGTCTGTTGAATACATGGCCGGTCGGTTCTGGAAGGGGCGCGCCCGGGGGCGTAACGCCTCGGGGCAACGCACCCGGAGTCCGCGCAACCAGCGTAACACCGGCCGGGGTCTGATCGCCGTTATCGCGCTGCAGGGCGTGGTGGTAGTCACGGGTGCGCGGGCGCAGAGCGGGACGGGCGCACCGCCACCGCAGCCGCCGCCGTTCACGGAGCCGGCCGAGAAACCCGGCGAGAAGTCGCCGCCGCCTGCGCCTGCGCCCGAGCCACCGACACCCGACGCACCCGCGCCGCCACCGCCGGGCGCGCAGACGCCGCCCGCCGCGCAACCTCCGGCCGGTGCGCAGCCTCCCGCGTACGCGCCGTATGCGTCGCCGTACGCGCCGCAATACCCGCCGCCGCCATATTCCGGATATCCGCCGCCGCAGGGCGCGTATCCGCCACCGCCGGGCGCCTATCCGCCCGCGCCCACGGCCGCGCCGCCTGGCGCCTATCCACCCGCGTACCCGCCGCCTCAGGGCGCGGGCCAGGTGCCGACGCTGACCGGCTACGCCGCGCCCCCGTTCGCGCCGCCGCCGCGTCCGCCCGTCGTCGATCCGCAGGGCGATCGCGTCCTGCTGCTGCCGACGGCGACGACGCATCCGAAGGGGACGTTCTTTTTTTCGAACTACGAGCTCGTCGTCTTCCAGGCGGGCTACGCGTTCACCGACAGCACGCAGCTGTCGGTGACGGCGATTCCCGTGCCGTCGGAGAGCGTGACCGCTCTCGACTTCAGCCTGAAGGCGTCGCTCTACCGCGGTGGGCTGGTGCGCGCCGCAGCCATCGGCTCGGCCAGCGGCGTGGTCGGGAAGGAGATCGGCGTCGCGTTCCTGGGGCGAGCGGGCGGCGTCGTGCAGGTGTGCCTGGCGCGGCTCTGCGAATCCAGCCTGTCGCTGTCGGCGAACGCGTTGCTCGTCGGAACGCTGCTGATGGTGAACGGCGCGGGCGGGATCTGGCGCGTCAGCCCGCACGTCTCGCTGCTCGCCGAGCTGGCGACGATGCTGCCGGTCGGCACCGCCGGCGGGCAATTCAACGGCGGGCTGCTGGGGGGCGGCGTGCGCCTGCACTACAGCCACTGGGGCTTCGACTTCAGCGCCTTGCACGTGCTGGATAGCAGCGACGACGTCGCGACGATCCCGTTCTTCGCGATGACCTGGCGGCCCTAGAAATTCGGCCGATCAGAACACGATGCCCGCGCGCTGGTAGCCGAGGGAGATGATCCAGGCGTCGCCGCGCGATTCCTGGTCCAGCGGGAAGATCACGCCGAGATGGAACTGGTCCTCGCCTGGCTTCCGGATGCTGAAGGCCGCGGTGTGAAACAGGTGGTTTGTGAGGCCGCTGGGCACAGCGGTGCCGTTGAACGCCGCCAGGTTCACCAGCTCGAACGCGAGGTCGACCTCGGACACGCGAACGCAGACAGCGACGTTCCCGCGGCCGAAGACGCTGGTTTGGCCGGACGCGATGCTCGGCTTGTCGACCACGAAGTCCAGCCCGAGGTCCGCGCGCAAAAAGATCGTGTCCCACTGCCGCACCGTCGACGCCGACAGCCGCAGGGTCGTGTAGCTGGGACCGGTGAGCACGTAGTCGGTCAATCGTTCGAACCGGCTCTCGAAGTTGGCGAGTGCCCGGGCGGCGCTGTCGGATCCGGTCGGCAGCGCGATTCCACCCCGGAAGATCAGCTCGGAGCTGCTGCGGATCGGAAGATAGAAGCCGCCCAGCTCGAGGTTGCCCAGGGCGGTGGCGTCCTCGCCGTCGACGTCCCAGCGGTGCACCAGCGGGAGTTGCCCGTAGACGCCGCCCGCGCGGTTCGGGAGGACGAACTGCCCGAACGGCTCGAGCCGCGTGATGAACGCGTCGCTGGCGCCGACGTCGTCGATCTTGTGCCAGCCCGCCTGGAAGCCGGCCCGCGTGCTGGCGTCGACGCGGTCGAGCGTCATGAATCCCGGCATCGGCTCTTCGTACTTCGGCGGCTGCCGTTCGGGCGGGACGTCGTCGCTGGGCTGGCGCGGCCCCGGCGGTTCGTACCCTGGTGGCGGCGCGACGAACGACGGGGGCGGCGCCTCCGGCTCCTGCAACCGCTCTTCCTTGGCGGGCTTCGGAGCTGCCTTGCGCGCCCAGGCGCGCTGCACGTTCACTGCGGTCCAGGCGAGCGCACAGGCGATCACCAGACCGGTCCGGCGGGGGCGCCACGACATGCGCGGAGAGTACGTCCGTCGCCGCGCGCAATCAATTCGACTCGGGAACCAGCGATCAATCGCGCGCGGACGTGATCAGCTTGTAGACGTCGCGGCGCGCGCGCCCGGTCATCTCGGCCAGCGCGCGGGCGACGTCGCGGGTCGACTGTCCCTCCGCGATCAGGTGGCGGGCCCGCGCCATCAGCTCGTCGTCGTCGACGTCTTCAGCGGCGGCCGACGAATCGGCGCCGGCGATCACCAGGGTGACCTCGCCCAGCGGCCGCTGCGTGGCGTAGCGCGCGGCCAGCGCGCCGAGATCGTCACGCACGATCTCCTCGTGCGGCTTGGTCAGCTCGCGCGCGACGCACGCGCGCCGGCCGTCGCCCAGCGCCGCCCCCAGATCGGCCAGCGTGGCCCCGACCCGCAGCGGTGACTCGTAGAGGACCAGCGTGAAGGGCAGGGCGCGCACGCTCTCGAACAGCCGACGCCGTGGTCCCGGCTTGCGCGGCGGGAAACCGAGAAACAGAAAGCTGTCGGTCGGCAAGCCGGCTGCGACCAGCGCCGCGAGCAGCGCCGACGGTCCGGGGACGGGAACGACGCGCGCGCCGGCCGCGATCGCCGCCGCGACGATCCGATAGCCTGGGTCCGACACCAGCGGCGTCCCGGCCTCCGAGATCAGGGCGACGCGCGCGCCCCCGGCCAGCAGCGCCGCGACCTCGGAGGCGCGCGCGCCTTCATTCGCGTCGAAGCAAGACAGGATCCGCGGCGCCTTCGCGATGCCGCCGGCCTGCAGCAGCTGGCGGGCGCTGCGCGTGTCCTCGGCGACGATGACGTCGGCGTCGCGCAGCGCCTCCGCGGCGCGCGGTGAAAGATCGGCCGCGTTTCCCAGCGGCGTGGCGACGATCGTCAGCGTGCCCGCGCCGGTAACCGGCTTCACTTACGTTCCGAGGGGCTGCCCTTCGTTCTGTCCGTCGTTCGATCTTTGGTGGGGACGTCACCCAGCGAATCGCCGAGCTCGACTTCCAGGAAGCTCCGGAGCTTCTTCTTCAGACGTTCCTCGATCTGGCGCGCGCGTTCCCGGCTGACGCCGTGGTCGGCGCCTAGCTGCTCCAGCGTGGCGGGCCGGTCGGCCAGCAGCCGCTCCTGGAAGATGTGCAGCTCGCGCTCCTGCAGGTTGGCCCCGAACGTCGCCAGCTTCGATCGGAGCAGCGCCTGGAACTCGCCGTTCTCGACCTGCAGGTCGGGGCGCGCTGTCGCGGCGGCGGGAACCATCTCACCGTGCGTCCGTCCCACCAGACCGCTTTCGCTGCGCACCGGCGCGTCCAGCGACATCTCAGAGGCGGCGAGCCGGCGCTCCATCTCCACGACCTCGCCCTCGCTGACGTCCAGCGCGGCCGCCAGGCGCCGGCTGGTCGACTCGATCCCCATCTTCTCCATGCGGTCGCGTTCGCGCCTGAGATTGAAGAACAGGCGGCGCTGCGCCTGCGTGGTGCCGATCCGAACGATGCGCCAGTTCGCGAGGATGAACTTCAGGATGTACGCGCGGATCCACCACGCGGCGTACGTCGACAGCTTCACGCCGCGAAACGGATCGTAGTGCTCGACGGCCTGGATGAGGCCGACGTTACCTTCCTGGATCAGGTCCAGCAGGTTGCGGTGGGCGCGACGGTACTCCTGCGCGATCTTGACGACCAGCCGCAGGTTCGCGGTGATGAGCTTGCGCGCCGCCGACTGCTCGCGCGTCTCCACGTACCGCACCGCCAGCTCATGCTCTTCCTCGCGCGACACCGTCGGGTGGTTGCGAAGCGCGCGCATGTAGGCGTTGAGGTTGGATCCGTTGCCGCGCGGGATGGGGTGAGCCCCGCTCTCGGAGTCGACGAGCTCGCTCATCGCGCTCGCCGACGGTAATTCGTCGAGCGCGGCTTGCGTCGGTCGGGATTCTCCCGCATGTAGGGAAGCGAGCACGCGCTGCCTCCCGGTCATCCCGGTCATGGCGAGGCGTCAGTATAACCCTTCATATCTCTTCGTGCGCCACGACGGTCACATCGGTATCATTGTTCATCCATGGATCTCATCGATGGTCCATCCCCCGACCCTTCCACACAGTCACCTTCGTCCTCGCCACCCCCGGAGGCCCGCATGCGGCGGCTGAGCAAGATTGTCGTTTTCTTTGCCGCGTGCAGCGCGGCAACGGTCATCACAGTTTTTCGTCAGAATGACGGCATCCGTGTTGGGGCCGACAATCAGCTGCGCGCAGCGACGCGCCCCCTGACCGGTAAATACGATCTGGGACAGCTGCCCATCTTCTCGAAGACGCTGTTCTACGTTCGCGAAAACTACTTCGACAAGAACCGGCTGGACCCGAAACGGATGCTGGTGGGGGCGCTGGACTTCGTGCAGCGCGACGTGCCCGAGATCCTGATCGATCGGTGGCCCGAGCACGATCCGAAGCAAGTCACCGTCAAGGTCAACGGCCAGCAGCGCAACTTCTCGATCGAACGCGTCGACGCGCCCTGGAGCCTGCGCACCAAGCTGCAGGAGATCTTCCAGTTCGTGCAGCCCAATCTGCAGCCCGTTCCCGACAAGGAGGAGTCACGCCGCCTGGTCGAGATCGAGATGGCCGCCACGAACGGCATGCTTTACACGCTGGATCCGCACTCGGTCCTGCTGGACGTCGAGACGTACAAGGACATGCGTACGCAGACGCAGGGGAAGTTCGGCGGTCTCGGCATCGTCATCGAGATGGACAAGAAGAACCGCATCACCGTCAAGCGGCCCATGCCTGACACGCCCGCCATCCGCGTGGGCATCAAGGCCAAGGACCACATCGTCCGCATCAACAACGAATCGACGATGAACATGACGCTGAACGAGGCGGTCGAGCGGCTGCGCGGCGACGTCGACACCAACGTCGACGTCTATGTCGAGCGCGACACCTCCCCCGGGGTGAAGAAGTTCACCATCACGCGCGCCTTCATCCGTCCACCCGCCATCGATCCGCCGGCGCGCGTGCTGGCGGTTCCGGCCGGGCCGGGCCAGGCCGCCACGAAGATCGGCTACTTCCACATGCAGCATTTCTCGGCCAACAGCGCCGGGGACCTGTCGGACGCGCTGGCGCTGTTCGACCGCGAGAAGGTCAAGGGCATCATCATGGACCTGCGCGGCAACCCCGGCGGTCTGTACGAGCAGGCGCAGAAGGTGTCCGACGCCTTCATCAAGGCCGGGACGCTGGTGTCGATGGTCGGCGTCGGCGGCGCGCAGCGCAAGGACGAGACCGCGACGGACAGCGGGCACGAACCGACGGTCCCGCTGGCCGTGCTGGTCAACCAGAACTCGGCCAGCGCGTCCGAGATCGTCGCCGGCGCGGTCAAGAACCTCGACCGCGGCGTCGTCATCGGCGAGGGGACGTTCGGCAAGGGCTCGGTGCAAGTGCTGTTCGACATCCCGTCGCCCATCCCGTTCGGCGATCGCGCCGACGACGACAAGCTGGGCCTCAAGCTGACGACCGCGCAGTACCTGACGCCGGGCGACCTGTCGATCCAGGGGACGGGCGTCATCCCGGACATCGAGACCGATCCGTTGCTGGTGCAGAAGGACGGCGAGCGGTCGTGGATCCGCCTGCAGCCTTCGACGCACAGGCGGCGCGAGGCGGATTACGAGTGGCACCTCGAGCATCCGAGCGCGCGCAAGGGGGAAAAGCCGATCGAGACGGTGACATACCTGCTTCAGCCGAAGCCCGGCGACAAGGCGCACAAGAACCGCGACGACGACGAGGACGCGGTCGACGATCAGGACGAGCCGGCCGAGAGCGACGACGACAAGGATCAGAAGACGGACTTCCTGATCGACTTCGCGCGTGACCTGCTTGCGCAGGCGCACGCCACCCGGCGCCGCGACCTGGTGGGCGGGTCGAAGGCCTTCCTCGACAAGGTGCGCGCCGCCGAGGACAAAAAGGTGTCGCAGGCGCTGGAAAAGCAGGGCGTCGACTGGACGGCGGGCCCCGCGAACGGCGGCGATCCGCAACTGCTGCTGACGCTGCAGCCGGCGACCGCCGACGCGAAGATCGCGGCCGGCACGCTCGCCAAGCTGAAGGGCGTGGTCAAGAACACCGGGCGCGTCCCGGCCTATCGGGTGCGGGCGGTGCTGGACAGCGACAACCCGATCTTCGACGAGAACGAGATGGTGTTCGGGAAGATCGCGCCGGGTGAATCGAAGAGCTACGAGCTGGTCGTGAAGGTCCCGGCGTCGTCGTTCACGCGCACCGATCAGATCAAGGCCGCGCTGTACAGCCAGCGCGGTGTGGTCAAGGCGGCGGGCACGGACCTGCTGGTGAACATCGAGGGCAAGGATCGCCCGATGTTCGCGTACACCTACCAGACGATCGACGATCAGAAGGGCAGCAACCGCGACGGGCAGGTGCAGCGGGGCGAGCAGGTGCGGATGCTCGTGACCGTCAAGAACATCGGCAAGGGGAAGGCGATGCACACCGAGGCGGTGCTGCGCAACGGGAACGGCCAGGAAGGGATCCTGATCAGCGCCGGGCGCTTCGAGGCCAAGGAGCTCGCCGCCAGCGAAACGAAGACGTTCTCGTTCGTCTACGAGGTACGGCCTGACTTCAAGGGCGACGAATACTCGCTGGACCTCGCGGTCGCCGACACGACGCTGGGCGAATCGCTGACCGACAAGATCAAGGTCAAGGTCGCGGCGGCGGGTCCGGCGCCCGAGGCGCTCGCGGGGACGGCCACGGTCGCGCGCGAAGACGCGCCGCTGCGTGAGGCGGCGGGCGAGGGTTCCCTGATTGTCGGGAAGGCGCCCAAGGGCACGGTGTTCAAGACCAGCGGCAAGCTGGGCACCTTCACGCGCGTCGACATCGACGCGACCCGGTCGGCGTTCATCGCCAGCGCGGACATCAAGGCCGGCGGCGCCGTCCACGGCACGCTGAAGCCGGAATGGCAGGTCACGCCGCCCGTGCTCGCGGTGATCGCGCCTACCGTCGTGGTGGGCGACAGCGTCCACATCAAGGGGCACGCGACGGACGACCGGCTGGTGCGCGACGTCTACGTTCGCGTCTGGAACCGGAACGCGAAGATCCCGGTGAAGAAGGCCTTTTATCTGCCCAACCGTCTGGCGGGCGATCGCACGAAGATGGATTTCGAGGCGGATATCCCGCTGTGGGCGGGCAGCAACCTGGTGCAGGTGTTCGCGCGCGAATCCAACGAGGTGCAGTCGCTGCAGACCGTGGTGGTCCTCAAGCGCGCGCCCGACGGCAACATCGTCGCGCAGCCGTCGCCGTCGGATTCGCCGCCCGCGGCGCCGGGCGGCGCGGCCAAGAAATAACGGGTGAACTCAGCCATCACGCCGACGCGCGCGATGGTGATAGCTTCCTCGGCCGCATGGACGAACCGGCCCGGCCGCCACGACTGACGATCGGCGTGGGCGCGCTCGCCGGCGGTGCGGCGGGCGCGCTGGTCGGGTTCGCCGACGGGCTGCGCGCCGCGTTGCTGGTCGGGACCGGCGTTCGCACGACGCTGGCGACCGCGGTGCTGGCGGCGTCGGTCGACGCCGTGCTGGGCGTGGGGGCGGGCGCGGCGGTCGAGCTGGTCGGGCGTGCCGCCGTCTGGGGGCGGTGGGTGCGCGCGCCGGGGTGGGCCCGGGCGGTCGCCTTCGTGGTGGCGGGTGGGGCGGCGGCCGGGGCGGCCACGTCCGCGGTGATGATGACGGCGCAGCGCCACAATCGGTTTCTTGCGGCGGGGCTGACGACCCTCGCGACGCTCGCCGCGACGCTGGGCGGCGTGGTCCTGGCCCCGGCGCTGGCGCGCTTGCTGGCCGTGGGCAGATCGCGGCCCGAGCCGTTGCCGCCGCCCGGGCCTGCGGTGGTCCTGCTCTCGCCGCTGGCGGTCGCGGTGCTGGGTGCAGTGATCTTCTTTCCGCTCGCGCAGACCCGGTTGCTCGCCGGGCCAGAGTTGACGAACCGCATGTTCGCGGCCGCCGCGCCCGCGGTTCTGTTGCCGCTCGCAATCGCGATGCTTGCCGAGGTGCGCTTGCCGGTCGGCTGGCGGCCCGCGTTGGTTTTGGCTGTGTTGGTCTACGGCGGCGGGATGGCGTTCGCGATCGCGCGCGCCTGGGGCGACAACCTGCGGTTCGCACCGTGGGCGGAGATCGCCGTTGGCGCGGCGGCGGTCGCGGTGGCGGCGGCGCTGGCGTGGACGGTCCGCGCGCGCCTTCCGGATAAGCCGCTGCACGTCGCGGCAGCGGCGCTGGCGTTCTGGTTCGTGGCCATCGGCGTCGTCCTGCGCGTGTCGCCCCTGGAAGGTCCGCGCAAGGTGGCGGGCGCGCGGGCGGCGTTCGTGACCGATACCCTCGAGGCGGGCCGGCGGCAGCTCGATTTCGATCGCGACGGCTATGCGCGCGCCCTGGGCGGCGGTGATTGCGACGATCGCGAGCCCTCGATCCACCCCGGCGCGCCCGACATTCCCGGCGACGGCGTCGACAGCGACTGCGACGGAGAGGACGCTACGGATGCGTTGCCGCCGCCGGCGCAGATGGCGCAACTGCCCGACGCGGTGCCGCCCGACCTCGACCTGTTGCTCATCACGATCGACACGCTGCGGGCCGATCACCTCGGCTGCTACGGTTACTCGCGCCCGACGTCCCCGGTGATCGACGCGCTGGGCGCCGAGGGCGCGGTGTTCGAGAACGGCTGGGCGCACGCGCCGTCGACGCGGTACTCGATGCCTGCGATCGCCGCCGGGCGCTGGCCGTCGGCGATCACCTGGGACGAATCAATCTGGTGGCCGCGCCTGGGGCCGGACGTTCGCACCACCGCCCAGGCCCTGCACGCCGCGGGCTACTTCACGGGCGGCATGTTCAGCTTCAACTACTTCGCGCTGGGCGACCATCGCGGTTTCGAGCGCGGCATGGACGAGTACCACGCCGAGCGCGCCGCGCTGCACGTCGCGGTCAACGGGCCGATGGAATCGCACGGGTCGTCGTCGCGCGAGGTCACCGACGACGCGATCGCCTTCGTCACCGCGCACCGCGACCGGAAGTTCTTTCTGTGGGTCCACTACTACGACCCGCACCTGGCCTACGAGGTGCACCCGGAGGTGACGCCGTTCGGGTCGTCGCGCATCGACGGCTACGACGGCGAGATCCGGTTCACTGACCTGCATCTGGGCCGGCTGATCGCGCACCTGCGGGCCACCGGGCTGTGGGGCCGCACCGCCGTGATCCTCACCGGCGATCACGGCGAGGGTTTCGGCGAACACGGCGTCACGGAGCACGGCTTCGACTTGTACCCGGCGCAGACCAAGGTGCCGTTCATCGTGCGCGTGCCGGGCCTGACGGCGCGCCGTGTGCGGGCGCCGGTCGGCCACATCGACATCGCGCCGACGCTGTTGAATCTGGCGCGCGCTCCCGCGGAGGCGGCGTTCGTCGGCCGATCGCTCGTTCCGGACGTCGCCGGGCCGCCCGCCGCCGACACCGATACGCGCGCCGTGTTCCAGGAGGTGACCTCGGAACGCGGAAAGAAGCGCGCGCTGGTGACCACCACGCGGCACCTGATCTGGAACGCGACCCCCAGCGACACCACCGAGTGCTACGACCGGACGCGCGATCCGGCCGAGGAGCGCGACATCTGGCAGCAAGGTCAGGATGACGCGGCCGCCGGATCGTGCGCGGCGCTGGCCAAGACCCTCCGGCGGCAGGTCGCCGCGCTCGCGTTGCCCGAAGGCGCGGCCGAAAAGTACCTGCGCGGGGTCACGGCCCCGAGCGCTGCGCCGCCGCCACCGCCCGCGCATCCGCTGCAGGCGGCCCTCGGCGACGCCGTCCTTGTGCGCGGCTACGACCTCAGCGGCAACGCGGTCGCGGCGGGCGGGACGCTGGAGGTGACGACCCATTTCGGCGTGGGCAAGCCGCTCCCGGCGGGCTGGCGGCTGTTCTTCCACCTGCAGGGGCCGGCCGGCTACCGCAACCTGGACCACGTGCCGGTGGAGGGGCTGATGCCGCTCGAGCGCTGGCGCACGGGGCAGGTCATCCGCGACCGCCAGCGCATTCCGATTCCACCCGGTTCGCCGCCCGGCACGTACACGCTGTACGTCGGCGCGTACCTCGGGGCCCAGCGCCTGCCGGTCACGCCCCCGTCGCTGTCCGACGGCAACAATCGACTCCGGCTGCTCTCGTTCTCCGTGACCGGATCAAACGCGGGACCCTCGGAGGGTCCCACACCCCCCGCGAAGGGCTCGAGCGGGCGAAGCCCGCTCTCCCCCGCGCGATGATAGGCTCGGCGCCGCTGTGGAAACGCCCCCGCGGTTGACCACACGCGCCGGACTGGCCGCCCTGGCGGCGGTGTCGCTGCTCGCGCTCGTCGAGACGGCGTCGGCGATCGTCGCGCCGTACCGCGCGCCGACCGATCAGGACTGGCGCGCGGCGGCGGCCCAGGTTCGAGCCGGCTTTCGTCCCGGCGATCTGATCGTCGCCGCGCCGGCCTGGGCCGATCCGATCCTGCGCGTGTACCTGGGCGATCTGATCCCGGCCGAGGTCGCGGGCCGTATGGACGACGAACGGTTCGAGCGCGTGTGGGAGATCAGCCAGCGCGGGGCGACCTCCGAGGCGGCGGCCGGCGGTACCGTCGCCGAGAAGAGCCGCTTCGGTGCGCTGACCGTCCGTCGCGTCCAGCGTCCGGCGGCGGCGGTGCGCTACGACTTCGTCGCGCGCTGGACCGATGCACACGCAAGCCGGCGCGGCGCAGGCGGCGCCAGCGTCGACTGCCCGCGCGTGAGCGACCGCCTCCAGTGTCCCGACGTCGCGTACAACACCGTGCGACGCCAGCTGGTCGAGGTCGACACGCGCCTGCGGATGGCGCTCCTCGCGCCGCCGGTGACCCAGGGAACGGTCGTGATCGAGTACCCGCACGTGCCGCTCGGGCGCAGCCTGGTCGTGGCGACCGGCCTTCACAACGTCTGGCTGCGCAAGGAGGCGAGCGGTCCCGTCGATCTGCGCGTCGTCATCGACGGAGTTTTCGACGGTACGTTCACAACCAGAAACGACGACGGGTGGGCGCTCCACCGCATCGACACGACCGCGCGCGCCGGTCAGGTCGCCGCGGTCCGGTTCGAGATCATGTCGCCGGCGCCGCATGCGCGGCAGTTCGCGCTGGCCGCGGAGGCTCGCTTTTGAAGATTCCGCGGCTCGACACGCGCCGGATCGACGGCCTGATCACGTTCGGGCTGGCGCTTGCGACTGTGATCTGGCTGCTGGCTGTCGAAGGCCGGCAGGGCTTTGGCCGCGACGAGGGCCAGTACTTCCGGGCGGGGGAGCGCTACTGGGGCTGGTTCGAGGAGCTTGGGAGCAACGTCGCGAACGGGGAATTCAAGCGGTCGTTCACGGCGCCGGTGATCGATCGCTACTGGACCGACAACGCGCCCGACCACCCGGTCATCATGAAGACGCTCTACGGTATGTCGTGGCGCGCGTTTCATCGCTGCCACTGCACCGGCGCCACGCGCGGCTTGCACCCGATCCCGGTCAAGGGCCGGCACATCACGCTGCCGCTGTTTGCGCGCGAGTCGACGGCGTTCCGGTTTCCGGCGATCTTGTTCGCGGCGCTGCTGGTCGCGATGGTCTATCGCTTCGCGCGCGGGTGGCTTTCGCGCCCGCCGGCCGCGGCGGCCGCCGTGCTGACGCTGGCGCAGCCGCACTACTTCTTTCACGCGCCGATCTCCTGCTTCGACGCGCCCATCACGACGATGGCGTTCGCGGTCGGGTTCGCCTACTGGAAGTCGCTGCGCAGTCGGCGGTGGGGGATCGCCGCCGGCGTCCTGTTCGGTGTCTCGCTGGGCGTGAAGCACAACGCCTGGTTGATGCCGATCTTTCTGGTCGGCCATTACCTTTGGATGCGTCGGGGCGACCTGCGGGCGCGGCGCTTCCCGCGGCCGCCGCTGGCGTTCGTGGCGATGCTGGTGCTGGGGCCGATCATCTTCTTCGCGCACTGGCCCTGGCTGTGGAATTCGCCGGTCACGCGCACGCGCATGTACATCAACCGTCACCTGCAGCACGAGCACTACAACTTCGAATATCTGGGCTTCAACTGGAACAACCCGCCGACGACCACCGGGCGCAAGCTGATCCGTTCGACGGCGCCGTTGGTCGGGACGGCGTTGACGGTTCCGGTCACGACGCTGGCGCTGGCGGCGGTGGGCATCGCCGCGCTCGTCCGACGGCGCCGCGGCCAGCCCGTGGCGCCCGAAGGGCCGGAAGAGGGACCGGCGAACGCCGGCGATCAGAAGCCCAGCTGGCTGCAGCCGGGCGCCGATGTCGATCGAGCACCCGGCGCGTTCCTGCTGGTCCAGACGCTGGGTCCGCTGGCGGTGCTGTCCGTCCCGTCGACGCCCATCTTCGGCGGTGTGAAACATTTCATGACCGCGATGCCGTACCTCGCCGTGCTGGCGGGTATCGGCGCGAGCCGGCTGATTCCCGTGCTCGCGGGCCTGCTGCCGGC
>Ga0207701_10005391_pt1 | contig 12865 bp, 9 predicted proteins | sample KBSSwiSSwithPhiX_FD_184294 | JGI IMG/M metagenome (GOLD analysis project Ga0207701, IMG submission 184294) | Switchgrass rhizosphere bulk soil microbial communities from Kellogg Biological Station, Michigan, USA, with PhiX - S5 (SPAdes) (version 2) | ecosystem: Environmental > Terrestrial > Soil...
CGCCCATACGGAACGCCCTTGATTCCGCAGAGTTTTTCGCCCTGCGTTCATCCGCCCCCACCAGCCCGTTGCCGGACGGACCCATGTAGTTGGGCCGGGCAGTGACTCCCGAGGCCCCCGGAGGCCCGGCTGGCTAGGCCGAACCCTCAGGCGCCGCATCCCTCCCCGTTGTCATGCGCCTCATGAGAACGCCCTCGGCGGGTGGGACGCGGACTATGAGATACCGTTTTGAGGAACAAATCAAGAACAAAAGACAAGTCCCTGGGGACAAGCGCTCTCAAGCGGACGAACGGTGCGCGCAGCCCGAAATAGAGAGGGACGCACCCGAAGCTCAGGCCCAAGGCGATCAGGAGGAAGACTTCTGCGGTCGCCATACTTCTGGTCCAAAAAAAGAGTCCGCGGTTTCCAGCGGACTCTCAAGGTACGCACGGTCGTTACGAAGAGTTCGCTGCGTCAGAGGGGTCAGAACGGCTCCGTCACGTGATGAACCGGAAGCGCGGTCAAATCGATCGAGCGATGCAACTCTTCAATAGAGATTGTCTGTGGCTGCAGGGGGACAGCGGCCGTCAACATGAGCGACCTGGTCAGGAACGTTGCGGTCAGAATTGTAAACGCGAGACCGACGGCGAGGTGTGGCAGCTTGCGCATGGATGCCTCCGGGGTTTGGCTTTGGTTCTGGTCGTGAATCACGGCAGCGAACCAAATGCATCGCTGCTCGATGAGCCTCCTCGATACCCTGAGATATCTTCTCAAGGTGCGGGCGGACCGCATGTCCAAGTTCGGACAAAACCGACTCCGCTCGAGCCCGATGAAATAATTTTCCGCCGAGTTCGCGCTCCAAATGCTTGATTGCGTTGGTCAATGATGGCTGCGAAACGCAGCAGGCTTTTGCCGCGCGCGTAAATGTTTGCTCCCTGCACAGCGCCAGAAAATATCGAACCTGATGGAATTCCACGGGCTCGGGCTCCTCAATACGATGCTGCGGGATTGATGATGTCCGATAGGGGCCGCGCGACAACGGAACCACCGACCAGGAGCGCAAAGAAAATGAGCCAGATTGTAGCAACCGCAACTTCGTTCGCTCGGCAAATGACCGATGTTTCGCGCTCGCTCAATGTCCCATCAGCCGAATGGGTTGGGTTCAGCGGATTGGAAGTGCCTGCAACACGATCATGGGGCGCGAATTTGACCTCGCCCGCGTTCACGGCTTTCGCAAGCCGGCTTGCAGTCGGAATCTGGATTACGCTCATAATCCCTCCCGCCGCATCCAAGGAATATCGCCAGCACCCAAGACTCCCCGTCGGCCTGATTTATTCCCTGATGGAATAAATATCCCGATTGGGGAGTCTATTAACCATGCACGACATGTTAATTGCGCTCGCGCCTCGGTTTGCTGCCCCTCACTCAGACCGAGGTGTGACAACGGCGACCGTTGCGCTCTTCCTCCCCGCGCCACAATCTGCGATAGAATTTGTTGTCGCTCCTGATCGGTCTCGGCCGTTGCAGGTGCAGTTGCGGGGGCGCCCTCTGCATAGCAATGAGTTCAAGGATCGCGATGGGCTGGAAGATGCGAAGCGCCAGTTCGCGCGCGTGGTCCTGCCATATCTTCCCGACGCTTATGCGCTGGCGCGCTCTCTAACCAGGAACCGGGCGGACGCCGAAGACGTCGTACAGGAATCATGCCTGCGCGCGTTCCGCGCTCTCGAGAGTATTGCGATCGCCAACGCCCGCGCTTGGCTTCTGACCATCGTCCACAACACCGCTTATACTTGGCTCGCAAAGAACAGATCGGCCGTTGTCGTGACCGTCGATGATCTCGAGGATGTCGAGCGGGCCCAGACGAGCTCAAGCAGACCGGATGACCAGACGCCAGAATCTGCCCTTATTGCGCAAACCGACAGCGAATGCCTTCAAGCGGCCATTCAAGAGCTGTCGCCTCCGCTGCGGGAGATGCTGGTATTGCGGGACGTCCAGGGGTTCAGCTATCGAGATATTGCCCAAGTGACGGGCGTTCCTATCGGCACTGTGATGTCTCGACTCGCACGAGCACGGGCCCGGCTGATGGCCGCGATAGGGAAGGCGGCATCATGACGACATCAAGCAAACGATCCTTGCCGGACGATCCGGTTCTGCTGCTCCACGCTTATCTTGATGGCGAGCTTGATCCAATCAATGCGTTGGAAATGGAGCGGCGGATTGCTGCCGACCCCGCGCTCGCAAGCGAACGCCGCCGGATCGAAGCGCTACAGCAATTGGTACGCGATCGCATGCCGCGCGAACTGCCGTCGCCGAACCTGCGTGCGCGGATCGAAGAGGCGATCGGAATCCGGCACGTCACATCACGGCCGTCATGGCGCGCGCTTGCCGCGTCTGTCGCGATCGCTGCGATCATCTCCAGCAGTTCAACCTGGTTTGTGCTCGATCGGCCGCAGGCAGACGTGACGACAAATGCCGTGGTCGCCGCTCATATACGGGCCTTGATGGCTCCGCTGCCAACCGATGTGACTTCGTCGGACAGACACACGGTCAAGCCATGGTTCAACGGACGCATTCCACAATCACCGCATGTCATTGATCTCGCCGATGCCGGATTTGCTCTAGCCGGCGGGCGGATCGACGTGGTCGGTCGCGAGCCCGTCCCGACATTGGTGTATCGCCGTCGGCAGCACGTCATCAGTTTAACCGCGACAAATGTCGCTGATCCTCTCGTGAAACCTCATCGTGTCACCACAAGCGGCTACAACATCATCAAATGGGTCGAAAAGGATATCACCTATTGGGCGATATCCGACCTCAATGCTGCGGAGCTCGAAGAATTCGTAAATCGAATACGTACCGCCGGCTGAAACCGGCGCGCGCGGCGGCTCCGCGCTACGTCAGGCGTCAGAGCTGTTGAGCAATTCGCTCGTATTCCGCCCGGACAGTGTCCCTGCCATAAGCTCGTTCAAGCCGCCTGACGGTGAAATGACCTTTGCCCATTTCCTGAAAATGCTCGATGAACGCGTAGTTCACCGCGGCCCCACCCAACGCGCCGATGATTGGAAGCGCCTGAGCGGCCAGCTTTTGCGTCACCACCGCCCCGAAGCGGGATGCGACCTGGGTGATGAAGCGGATGAGAACCGGAGCGCCTTGTTCGACGACACCCCGCTCTGCGATGAAGCGTGCGGCTTCGGTTACCGTCTTTGCCAGCATCCCACGGACCGCGAAGTAGCCACTTTCAGAAGCATCAGTTGTGCCGCTCCGTCCGCCCAACGCAAAAACCTGCACGCATGAGAGCGCGGTTTCCGGGTCGGAAAGGTTTTCTCCCTCGCTCCGGGCAATATCCGCGATCGATCTCAAGATGATGATTGTCGAAACCGGTAGTTCGATGGGAAGCGTGGACAAGCCAAAGGCGCCGCCGACAGCACCGGACGCTGTGGCCAGCGCTTTATGCAGCAGCTGCGACCCAGCGTAAGGTTTTTCTTGCATTGTCCGCAGCGCCACCTGGAGAGCAACCTCAAGGCCCTTGGATGTTGCAGTGGCAATGGCCTGAGACGCGAAATTGGGCAGCGCCTGACCCATAAGCTCAATTGGCTTGCCCACCATGTTGGTGAGGCGCGCCGCCAGCCCCGGATGTTCAAGAGACTGAACGGCCCGTCTCAGCGCAGAGAGGTCGTCTGGTGTCATTTCCATGAGCAGACCAAATAGCTAACTGCGCGACGGCTGAGCCGCTCCGAGGGAACTCTAATATTGGCGGTTGGCCCGAAAAGTTTCCGCGGAGAGATATAAGGTCGGGAATGGTGGGCGTCAGTAGCGAGTGACGCCTCTTTTCGATCTGGGCTGCCTGACACAGTCGTAACGATTTGATTGGCGAGATGTCAGCGATGATGTCTCGCAATCACACCCCTTCCAGAAGGTCGATTTAAGCGGCTACCATGACCTCGTCTGAGCCCAGGGGCAGGCATGAAGCGGCGCACTGGCAGGGAGGGCAAGTCGGCCAAGAAGCGGCGTGTTACGCATGCTCGTCGTTCGTCCCGAAAGGCGAAACCGAAGAACTCCGTCCAAGCCCCGCAAACGCGCATCGATGCGCTTGAGCGCGAATTGGCAGAGGCGCTGGAACGAGAAGGCGCTGCCGGGGAGGTGCTGCAGGTTATCTCTAGCTCGCACGGCGATTTGGATGCCGTCTTCGCGACGATGCTGGAGAATGCAACCCGACTTTGCAGTGCAAAGTTCGGAATTCTTTGGCTTTACCAAGAGGGAGGTTTTCGGTGCGTTGCGCTCCACAACGCACCGCCGGCATTGGCCGAGCAATATCACCGCCAGCCTATGGCGTATCCACCGCCTGGAACTGGTCTGCATCATCTTGCCGAAACGCGGCAGGTCGCTCACGTCGTGGATATGACAAAGATACAGCCCTATCTCGATCGCGATCCTTTTGTTGTCGCGAGCGTAGAGCTTGGCGGCTATCGGACGGTCGTCAATGTGCCGATGTTAAAGGATGGGGTGCTCATCGGTGCTCTCAACATTTATCGGCAAGAGGTGCGGCCATTTACCGACAAGCAAATTGAGTTGGTTCAGAATTTCGCAGCGCAAGCCGTCATCGCCATCGAGAACACGCGGCTGCTCAGCGAATTACGCCAGCGCACCGACGATCTGAGTGAATCGCTGGAGCAGCAGACGGCAACTTCAGATGTGCTCAAGGTCATAAGCAGTTCGCCCGGTGAACTCGAACCGGTTTTCAACGCTATGTTGGATAACGCTGTCCGGATATGTGATGCAAAATTCGGCGTCATGTTCAGGTTTGAAGGCGATGAATCGTTTGCGGTGGCAATGCGCGATTTGCCGCCAGCGTTTGAGAAGTATCAACGGACGCGCGGTCGCCGCAAGCCGACCCCAGGGTCTGATCTCGAAAAGCTTTGGAAATCGAAGCGCGTGGTTCACACGCACGACATGTTAGCTTCGCCCATTCCCGCGCCATCGGCAAAGTTTGGCGGCGGCCGAACCCAATTTGCGGTGCCGATGCTCAAGGATGGCGAATTAGTTGGCGCTATCGTCATTTATCGCCAAGAGGTGCGACCGTTTACCGACAAGCAGATCGAACTGGTGCAGAACTTCGCCGCGCAGGCGGTGATCGCCATCGAGAACACGCGGCTGCTCAACGAACTGCGCCAGCGCACTGACGATCTCACCGAGGCGCTAGAGCAACAGACCGCGATGAGCGAGGTATTGAAGGTTATCAGTTCGTCGCCGGGCGAGTTGCAGCCGGTCTTTCAGGCAACACTGGAAAATGCAGCTCGGATTTGCGGCGCCAATTTCAGTGTTCTATCACTGCGTGAGGGTGACGCCTTTCGCATGACCGCCACTTATGGCGTGCCACCGGCTCTTGTCGAGGTGCGGCAGCGACAGCCGCTGATCCAAGCCACGCCGGGACATAACCTGGAACGTCTCTTGCGTACCAAGAGGGTGGTGCACATTCCCGACATACCGGCCGATCCGGATTCGGCGCCTATGCTTGCAAAGTTCGGCGCGGCCAAGGCGCTTATTAACGTTCCACTGACAAGAAACGAGGAACTGATTGGGTCGATCGCGATTTTCCGACAAGAAGTGGGCCCGTTTACTGACAAGCAGATCGAACTCGTACAGAACTTCGCACAGCAAGCCGTCATCGCCATCGAGAACACGCGGCTGCTCAACGAATTGCGAGTGCGCACTGACGATCTAAGCGAGTCGTTGGAGCAGCAGACTGCAACCTCCGAGGTGCTCAAGGTCATCTCCAGCTCGCCGGGCGATCTTCAACCGGTATTCAACGCCATGCTGGACAACGCGATACGCATCTGCGAGGCGAAGCTCGGCAACCTCGCGCTTCACGAGAACAACCGGCTCCGGGTTGTTTCGCTGAGTGGTGCGCCTCCAGCTTTCGAAGAATTGCGGCGCCGCGATCCGCTCGTTCCGGTTGGCCAGACACCGTTGGAGCGCATTCTCGAGAGCAAGCGACCGGTCCAGATTGTCGATCTCGCGGCGGAGGAGCCTTATGCCAGTTCCCCGCTGGTCAAGCTCGCCGGCGCGCGTGCTTTCCTTGGCGTGCCGCTTCTGCAGGATGACAATTTGGTGGGTATCCTCGCGATCTACCGCGAGGAAGCCCTCCCGTTCACCGACAAGCAGGTCGAACTGGTGACGAACTTCGCAGCCCAAGCCGTCATCGCTATCGAGAACACGCGACTGCTTAATGAGCTACGCCAGCGCACCGACGATCTCAGCGAGGCGCTCGAGCAGCAGACCGCGACCAGTGAAGTGCTCAAAGTCATCAGCGCTTCGCCTGGCGATTTGAAGCCGACATTCGATGCCGTGTTGGAGAACGCGACGCGGATATGCGGAGCAAAATTCGGTTCGCTCTACCTCTATGACGGTGTCGCATACCATGTCGCGGCGCTGAACAATGCGCCGCCTGCATTCGCCGAAGCACGCAGACGCGAACCTGTGTTTAGGCCTCATCCTGGCACCGGCCTTGCCGTTGTGGCGGAAACGCTGCGTACCTTTCATACCGCCGACATGACGAAGGAGCGCGGCTACATCGAACGCGATCCGGTTATCGTCGCGGGAGTTGAGCTGGGCGGCTATCGCACCGTGGTTTCCGTGCCGATGCTGCGGGACGGAAAGCTGGTCGGTTGCATCAACATCTACCGCCAGGAGGTAAAACTCTTTACCGACAAACAAGTGGCGCTGGTCCAGAACTTTGCTGCGCAAGCCGTCATCGCCATCGAGAACACGCGGCTGCTCAGCGAACTGCGGCAGCGCACCGACGATCTTTCGGAGTCGTTAGAGCAGCAGACTGCCACATCCGAGGTGCTGAAGGTCATCAGCCGATCGACTTTCGACCTGCAGGCCGTGCTCGACACATTGGTCGAATCAGCAACGCGCCTTTGCGAGGCGAAAGATGTCTTCATCTTTTTGCGAGAAGGCGAACTCTACCAGGTCGCCGCACGCTCCGGCTTTTCGGCCAAATTCCAAGAATTCCTTGGGCATAATCCGCGCAAGGCGGATCGCGGCAGTATTACGGGGCGAACCGCGCTCGAGGGCAAGGTCGTTCACGTCCACGATGTCATGTCAGACCCTGAATATACCTGGACCGAAGCTCAACAGCTCGGCGGCTACCGCACGGTTCTGGGCGTTCCGCTCTTGCGAGATGGCGATCCCGTAGGCGTGATTATCGCCGGCAGAACCGTCGTGCAGCCCTTTACCGAAAAGCAAATCGAGTTGGTTACCACCTTCGCAGACCAAGCGGTGATCGCCATCGGAAACGTTCGCCTATTCGACGAAGTGCAAAAACGCACCGATGATCTTAGCGAGGCGCTTGAGCAGCAGACTGCGACATCCGAGGTGCTCAAGGTCATCTCCAGCTCACCGGGCGATCTGGAGCCGGTTTTCAATGCGATGCTCGTCAATGCAGTACGCGTATGCGGAGCCAAATTCGGAAACATGTTTTCGCATGACGGGGCCAACTTTCGGATTGTGGCGCAGCACAATGCCTCGTCGGAGTATGATCAATGGTTGCGTTCAAGTCATCGCTGGTCGAAGGATCATGTCCATCCAGATACACCGCTTGCGCAAATCGCAAGGAAAAAAACAGTTGTACAAATTGAAAATCTAAAAGACGAGGCCGCTTATATTGCGCGCGATGCTCGAATTGTCGCTCTGGTGGACCTAGGCGGCGCCCGGGCCTTTGCCGGGGTTCCAATTCTCAAGGATGGAACGCTGGTCGGCGCCATAACAATTTACCACCAGGATGTACGGCCATTCACCGAAAAGCAGATCGATCTGCTTAAGAACTTCGCCGCTCAGGCCGTCATCGCCATCGAGAACACCCGGCTGCTCAACGAATTGCGCCAGCGCACTGACGATTTGAGTGAAGCATTAGAGCAGCAGACAGCGACGTCTGAAATCCTGCAAGTCATCAGCAATTCGCTCAACGACACGCAGCCGGTGTTCGACGCCATCGTGCAGAGCGGGTTGAAGCTCTTTCCGGGCGCCCTCGTCAGCGTCGCGCTCAAGTACGGGGAAGGGATCAACGCCGCGGCCGTCGCCGCGCCGGATCCTGCTCGCGTCGAAGCGTGGCGACGTACAATTTCCCGTACTCCCCTCGCGCGGAATTACATGCACGGCGCGGCCTTGCTTGATCGCAGGACCGTGGATATTCCCGACGTGGCGGATGCGCCGGCGGAGTTTGTCGCCGGGGGCCAAAACTTCCTGACCAGCGGCAACCGCGCGATCACGATCATGCCCATGATGCGTGGCAATGAAGCGATCGGCGCGCTCAGCGTGGTCCGCCTTGTGCCCGGACCGCTGTCCGACAAGCAGCTTGCGGTTCTCAGGACATTCGCCAATCAAGCCGTCATCGCCATCGAGAACACCCGGCTGCTCAGCGAGCTGCGTGAATCACTCCAGCAGCAAACGGCGACGTCCGAGGTGCTCAAGGTCATCAGTAGCTCTCCCGGCGAGCTGGAACCGGTCTTTCAGTCGATGCTGGCAAACGCAATGCGAATCTGCGCGGCCGATTTCGGCATCATGTTCAGTTTTGCCGATGGGGCGTTCCGCGGACTGTCGTGGCTGGGAATACCGACCGCATTCGCCGACTTTCTGCGGGAACCGCGCGTTTGGGGACCGGAAACCGGACTTGGCCGGGTGGTCACCACGAAAACAGCCGTACATATCACCGATGCCCTGACCGGCCGCGCTTACGCTGAAGGCGATCCAGATCGCCTCGCGTCAATCAACTTAGGAGGCGTGCGCACATTTGTTATCGTACCAATGCTTAAGGAAGGTGAGCTGGTCGGCGCCTTCAGCATCTTCCGTCAAGAGGTGCGACCCTTCACCGACAAACAAATCGAACTGGTGTCGAATTTTGCGGCGCAGGCCGTCATCGCCATCGAGAACACGCGGCTGCTCAATGAATTGCGGCAATCCCTCCAACAGCAGACCGCCACCGCCGACGTGCTCAAAGTCATCAGCCGCTCGGCGTTCGACCTTCAAGTCGTTCTCGACTCGCTGCTGCGCACGGCAGGCCGGCTGTGCGACGCCGACATGGGCGCTATCGCACAACGCAAAGGCGGCCAATTCTTCCGAGCAGTGTCCTTCGGAATTCCGCCCCAGTTCATCGACCTGGTGAAGGACGAGCCGGTCGAGATCAACCGCAATAGCGGTACCGGCCGTGTCCTGCTCGAAGGCAAGCTGGTCCACATTGAGGATGTCGAAGCCGACCCGGACTATGACTGGGCCCCCGCGCACGTAATCGGTGGATTTCGCGCGCTGCTCGGCGTGCCGATGCTGCGCGACGGCATACCCACGGGCGTGCTGACCTTGATGCGGACAAAAGCGGAGCCGTTCAGCAAGAAGCAGATTGAGTTGGTATCCACCTTTGCCGACCAAGCGGCAATCGCGATCGAGAACGTCCGTCTGTTCGACGAGATTCAAGATAAGAGCCGACAGTTAGCGGAAGCCAGTCAGCACAAGTCGCAGTTCCTCGCCAATATGAGCCACGAGCTGCGCACGCCGCTCAACGCCATCCTGGGCTACACCGAATTGATCATCGACGGCATCTATGGGGAGACGCCGGAAAAAGCGCAGGCCGTACTCAAGCGCGTCGAGAGCAACGGCAAGCACTTGCTGGGCTTGATCAACGACGTGCTCGATCTATCCAAGATCGAAGCCGGGCAGCTCAAGCTTTCGCTTGCCGACTACTCGATCAAGGATGTCGTCCACAACGTCGTGAGTGCGGTCGAACCTCTGGCGACGAAAAAGCAGCTCCATTTCAAGGTGGAGGTGCGGCCCGACATGCCGACCGCCCATGGTGACGAGCAGAAGCTGACCCAGGTCCTCCTTAATCTTGCCGGTAATGCAATCAAGTTCACTGATTCAGGAGAAGTGGCGATCAAGGTCACCGCCGCCAACGGCTCGTACACCGTCGCCATTCAGGACACCGGTCCCGGAATTAGCGCGGCCGACCAGGAAAAGCTTTTTCAGCAGTTCCAGCAGGCCGACAATTCGATCACCAAGGCCAAAGGCGGCACGGGACTTGGTCTGGCCATCTCAAAGAAAATTATCGAGCTGCACGGCGGCAGTATCTCGGTGCAGTCCAGCGTCGGGCACGGCTCGACCTTCGCATTCACACTGCCCATCACCGTCGAACGACAAGCGGTGCCATCATGAGCAAGCTTATTTTGGCGGTCGAGGATCAGGAGGACAACATGCAGATCCTCCGCGACCTGCTGACCAGCGCCGGCTACGAGATCGTCGAGGCTGAGAACGGCGAGCAAGCCATGGCGGCTGTGGCGAAGCGGCGGCCAGACCTGATCCTGATGGACATCCAGCTTCCGATCATGGACGGCTACGAGGCCACGCGCCGTATCAAGGCCGATCCGGCGCTGCGATCGATCCCGATCATCGCGGTGACGTCCCATGCACTGAGTGGAGGTGAAGAAAAGGCGCGCGCGGCTGGATGTGATGACTTCGTGCCCAAGCCTTATAGTCCCCGCCAGCTGTTGGCAAAAATTCGGCAATACCTGCCTTGATGCGCTGTTGCTGCCGATCGAAACGCTCATAGCAGCCGTACGCAAGCGCGAGTTGAACGCATCCTCCCCGCGGCGCATGTCCATTCCATGAAAAAGATCGGCTTCCTGTCCTTCGGCCATTGGACTCCGTCGCCGCAGTCGCAGACGCGCTCGGCGTCCGACGCGCTGTTGCAATCGATCGACCTCGCCGTCGCCGCCGAGGAGCTCGGCGCCGACGGCGCCTATTTCCGGGTGCATTACTTCGCCCGCCAGCTCGGTGCCCCGTTTCCGCTGCTGGCGGCGGTCGGCGCCAGAACCAAGCGGATCGAGATCGGCACCGCGGTCATCGACATGCGGTACGAGAACCCGCTGTACATGGCGGCGGACGCCAGTTCGGCCGACCTCATTGCCGGCGGGCGCCTGCAGCTCGGCATCAGCCGTGGTTCGCCCGAGCAGGTGATCGACGGCTGGCGCCACTTCGGTTACGCCCCGGCGGAGGGAATGACCGATGCCGACATGGCCCGGCGCCACACCGAAGTCTTCCTGGAGGTGCTGAAAGGCGAGGGCTTCGCGCGTCCGAACCCGCGGCCGATGTTCCCGAATCCTCCGGGCCTGCTGCGCCTCGAGCCGCACTCTCCGGGCCTGCGCGATCGCATCTGGTGGGGCGCCGGCTCGAATGCCACCGCGGCCTGGGCGGGCAAGCTCGGGATGAATATGCAGAGCTCGACGCTCAAGAATGACGAGAGCGGACGTCCGCTCCACGTTCAGCAGGCGGAGCAGATCCGGATCTTCCGCGAGGCGTGGCAGGCGGCTGGTCATGCGCGCGAGCCGCGGGTGTCGGTCAGCCGCAGCATCTTTGCGCTGGTCGACGACCGCGACCGCGCCTATTTCGGGCACGGCAACGAGAACGACGACCAGATCGGCTTCCTCGGCGACAACACCCGCGCCATTTTTGGCAGGAGCTATGCCGCCGAGCCGGACGCGCTCGTCGAGCAGCTCAAGAAAGACGAAGCCATCGCCGCGGCCGATACCCTGCTGCTGACCGTGCCCAATCAGCTCGGCGTCGACTACAACGCCCACGTCATCGAGGCGATCCTCAAGCATGTCGCCCCGGGCCTCGGCTGGCGCTGACGCCGCGCCGGTCCCCGGTGATGTCAGCCGCTGCGTGACTCGAACGGAGCCTTGCAGCGCCTTTTGCGTGTGCTCGATATCCCCCGGCAAAGCCATTTCGAGATATCATCAGCGATCAGAGACGGCCCCGATCCGAGGACACTCATGCCACTGGCCTTCCAGACCATCGTCGACATCAGCCTTGAGCTCGACCCCAAAAGCTACTCGATGCGCACGCCGGCGGGCTTCAAGAAGGACATGCAATTCGAGATGGAGGTCCTCAAGGAGCACGACGCCCCCGGCGGTGCCGGTCAGATCGTGCGCGGCGTGCATATGCGCCTGCACGCCGGCAGCCACGTCGACGCGCCGGAGCACAATGTGCGCGGCGGCACGCAAATCCATCAGCTGCCGCTTGAGCTGTTCATGGGCGACGCCATCGTCGCCGACCTGCGCGACAAGCTGCCGGGCCAGGCGATCACCGAAAAGGACCTGGAGAAACGGCTCGACAACCGCATCCGCAAGGGCGACCGGTTGCTGCTGCGCACCGACCACAACAACAGCTACGACGGCGGCTCCGAGACGTGGATGAGGGCGTCGCCCTACCTGACCATCGGCGCCACTATGTGGTGCGTCGAGAAGGGCGTGGTGATCGTCGGCTACGATTTCTATCACGGCAACGACGAGCCCAATGCGCCACGGGTGTTTCACAACTCGCGGACGCTGAGCGAGCACGGCGTCATCACCATGCCCTACCTGAAGAACCTCGACCGCATCGAGAAGGACCGCTTCACGCTGATCGGTTTGCCGCTGAAGATTGTCGGCGCGGAAGCCTCTCCGGTGCGCGCGGTCGCGGTGTACTGAAACGAGAATCAAAATCGGCCGATGCGGCCGGGGAGGACGACGCCATGACCTTTTCAAAGCTCGCGACCATTGCGCTCGCCGCTGTCTGCCTTTGCGGACCGGCGCGCGCCCAGGACCACTACCCGAACCATCTTGTCACCGTCATCGCGCCGATCACCGCGGGCACCGCCATCGACATCATGGCGCGCTTCTACGCCGACAAGCTCGCCAAGAAGTTCAACCAGCAGGTCGTGGTGGCCAACCGTGGCGGCGCCGGCGGCATGATCGGCGCGCAGGCGGTCGCGACATCCGCGCCCGACGGCTACACGGTGCTGTTCGCCAACTCCGGCCTGCCGATCCTCGGCGCCATCAACAAGAACCTGACGTTCGAC
>Ga0207701_10005392_pt1 | contig 12864 bp, 8 predicted proteins | sample KBSSwiSSwithPhiX_FD_184294 | JGI IMG/M metagenome (GOLD analysis project Ga0207701, IMG submission 184294) | Switchgrass rhizosphere bulk soil microbial communities from Kellogg Biological Station, Michigan, USA, with PhiX - S5 (SPAdes) (version 2) | ecosystem: Environmental > Terrestrial > Soil...
GACCAAGACTGGCCGGCGCTACCTGGCTGTGCCAGCGCGGGCCGAAAGCAAGCTGTTGCTCATCGATCGTGTGATCGTCCGGAGTGCGTCCCCCGACGCCGACGTGCAGAAGGTCAGCGACATTCTCCGGACGGCTGGCTATCCGTCAAAAGATGCTCCGATGCCTGCCGTGACCGTGTCGACGTATGCAATAGAGGCCAATGCGGGTTGACCAGGCTTGTCGGATGTTTGCTCGACTACCTCAGCCCAACATTTCCTTCGAACGCCCGCGCGGCTCCCAGAGCCAGACACATGAAATTCGTCGCCCCGCCCCCCATCACGTACTCCCCCTGCTGCCACAGGAACGGGAAGTCCTTCAACTCGGGGAAATCTGGCCGAATCAACGCGGTGCCCGAAACCACGCCGCCCGGGATGTAGCTCCAGTCGGCGCGGTTCCAGCCGTAGGCGGTCGTCATCGAGCGCGCGCCGACGCCTGAGGCGAACGACGCGGTGTTGGTGCCAGGGTGGACGCCGAGGACGAAGTTCAGCGCGTCGAGCGCGGCGTCCGCGCCGACGAGATCGGGAAACGCGGCGTGCAGGAAGTACATGCGGACGCCGTGCTCCTGGATGCCCCACCCTGCCCCCCAGATCACTGGTTCGTACGGGACACCGAAGGGGTTCTTGGCGGCGGCGGCGCGTTCCTCTTTGGCGTAGGCCGCGACCGCGTCGCGCACCGACGCGGCGAACGCTGCGTCGCCGATCGCCGGCAACGCGCGGCCCACGACCCAACCCAGCGTCGCGATCTGCTTCTTGATCGCGGGCGCGGATTCAATGACGGCGCGTTTGTACTCGTCCTTGCGCGTGGTCAGGAAGAGCTCGACGGCGGCGTGCACGCGCGCGGCGACCTCCTTGTCGCTCGCGCCGGCCGCCCGCGCGGCCGGCTCCTCGGCGCGCCACACCGACTCCGCCGCTCGCAGTCCGTCCCCTGCCAACGCATCGTCAAACCCGCGCATTGCGCGCACGCCGGCGGCGACGTTGGCGGCGGCGACCAACGCGCGCGCGGGATTCACCTCGGTGAACACCAGGCGATCGTCGCGCGCGGAGGAACCTTTGCGGTCGTGCAGGCCCTCGCCGACCAGGGGGTTGTGGAACTCGTTGTCGGTCTGGTTCGCGACGTCGCCGACCATTCGGTATTGCTCGAGGGTCGGGACGATCACGCCGCGGGGGAAGCGGCCGAGGGACTTCCAGGCGCCCACCGCGTGCAGCATCCCGTGCTTGATCTGCTGGAGGATGTCCGGCTGGCCGTCGGGTTGGCGGATCTCCACGCGCCGCTGCGGTTCATCGACCGTCGTGTCGTCGTCGCGGATGCCGAAGGTCTCGTAGGCGAGCGAGAGGATGTAGACCTCGCCGGCTTGGGATTCGATGCGGAGGTCGTCGTCGCCGGCGTCGTGCCAGCCGCCGACGTTGAGGCCGGGCACCGTCTTGCCCGGGACGTAGTTGGTCAGCGTCTTGTCGCCCTGCTTGTAGCCGTCGAAGTGGTTGTAGGACGTCGGCGCCATGCGCGCGTCGTCCATGTGGCAGAGGCCGTGCCACACCTTGTACTTCTCGGCGACGCGCATGTGGCACATCTGGACGGGCAGGAACACGCCCAGCGTCGGTTGCCAGACCGACCGCTTCCAGACGTCGCGCGCGATGCGGAAGGGCTCGGTGCGGGCAGCGCCCGGGGTTTCGATCTCGTAGACGCCTTCGCGGGTCACCTTCGAGAAGTCGAAGTGGTGGTAACGGTAGCGAAGGAAGGTGCCGGCCCACGGCTTCGCGGTGGCGGCGAGGACCGGCTCGCGGCGGCCGTCTTCGCCGATGCGGACCAGCGTCGCGCGGCGCGGGGCGCGGTCGGCGGCGTCGACCTCGATGACGGCGACCTTGCGCTGGGCCGGGTGGTAGCCGACCTGCGAGACGTGCACGACGGGCGGCGCGCGCCAGTTGGGGATGGCGTTCGGGGTGATCAGCCAGTCGATCGCGCCGGTCGTGGCGGGGCCCTGGATCGGCGACCGGACGATGAACCAACCGTTCGGGTGGTTGATGCGGCCGTCGAAGAGGTAAAGGGGAGCGCCCCTGGATTCGATCGTCAGACGCTGGGCGGGCGTCTCCGGCGCGATCACGACCCGGTGACCGCGCGCGAGCGGCAGGGGCTGCACCTGGGCATCGACGTCCTGGCCCACAGGGCCGTTGGGTTGGCGCGGGAAGAGGCCGGACACAGATGGGGCCCCCTCACCCCCACCCTCTCCCCGCTTCGCGGGTAGAGGAGGCCGGACCAGATCGTCCTGTCCGGGCGCCGAGGCGTAGAACGTCCGCCCGAAGAGCGCGGCCGGGTACAGCTCCAGGTTGAAGCCGACCTTGCCGATCCACTCCGGGGGCAGCGGGCGATCGAGATCGACGAGGACGCGGACGCCGGCGCCCTCGGCGTGAACGCGGACGCGGTAGGTGAAGGCGAGCTTCGGGTAGTCGATCGGGTTGAAGCCTTTGTGGTCCTTGTCGGGATCCGGGTAGGCGAGCGTCGTGATGATCTCGCCCGCCTTGCGATCGACGACGCGGTCCTTCTGCACGGGCACGGGCGCCCACTGGCCGGGCGCGGGTTCCAGGCGCAGGTCGCCGTTGCTCGCGACGCGCACGCCGTTCTGGATGATGCTGACCGCGCCCTGGTGCCCCTCCGGATAGAAGTCCTGGAACGCCATCACGTCCAGGCCCGGCATCGAGAAGTAGTCGCGCTCGTTCAGCACGAGGCGCGGCTTGGCGGCGGCGGCCGCGTTCGATTCAACGACGACGAGGGCGGCGACAACCCATAAGCGAAGCACGGCCGCGAGTATCGCCGAATTCCACTGGCGGTCGCGCGCGGGTCATCCGCGCAGCTTGGCCTGGAAGGCGCGCAGGCGGGCGTTGCCGCCGCCGGCCTGAAGCTCGCGGAACAGCAGGCCGCGGAAGATCATGACGTAGTGGAGGACGAAGAGGGCGATCGGCAGGGCCCAGCGGGGAAGGCCGGTGAAGATCGCCGCGACGCCGGCCGGGGACGAGAAGGTGTTGCCGAAGAGGATCAGCAACTCGGCCGGGTGATTGATGGCGATGCGGCCGCTCGCGAAGAGGCCGAGCGCGGCGAACACGAGGTTCGGCACCAGCCAGATCACCGGGAACCGGAACATGAAGCGGGCCGAATCCAGCAGCAGGCTGAACGAGCGGGAGTTGCCCTGGTAGAGAAGCTCGGGCACCGGGTTGAAGAAGAACGCCATCGCGAAGCCGATGACGCCGGCCGCGGCCGGGCCGTTCGGGCCTTTGGTCAGGGGCGTGATCAGGAAGGAGATGATCCAGAACGCGAACATCACGCTGATGACGTCCCAGAAGCGCGCGGCGAAGGTCCGCTTGAAGTCACCCCAGCGAAGCTGGATCTTCGTGCCCGCGACGGCCTGGGAGATGAGCTCGAGGTAGCTGGACCAGCAAGCGGCCATCACCAGCCCGGCGAGCAGGCCGCCCACAATCCCGAGCGGCGCGAGGGCGATGATCGCCGCGACCAGCACGACCGCGTAGACGACCAGCGACAGCGCGACCGGCCAGGCCGCGACGGCGTGCCGCGCGGCTTCCACAGTGACCCGGCGATAGAGGGACAGCATGCGTTGCATATAGCGCGTCGCTCGCCTCCCCCACGCTCGACACCGCCTGAGCCAGCAAAAGGTTACGCTTCAGTGATCGGCGCGACCCTGTCGGTGACGTCCCGGCCGCCGCCGCGGCGTCAGCCAGTGACTTACCGCGGGTCCTGTTCTGGCCTCCCACGTGCACGGCAAGCCTCGGGCGTCGTGAGCGGGGCGGGATCGCGTGGGGGCGGGCATGTCGCGGAGCGGGTGGTGCGTCGGGCTGCGAAGAAGGGCGAACCGTGGACGGATCGGGTCGCGCGTGCCGGCTACCTGGCCCGCGGCGCCGTCTACGTTTGCGTCGGTGGGTTGTCGCTGGCGGCGGCGGCCGGCGCGGGCGGCAAGCCGACGGATCCGTCGGGCGCGCTGGCGGCGCTCGTGCGTCTGCCTGCCGGGCGCAGCGGGCTGGCGCTCGTCGCGCTGGGCCTGCTGATTCACGCCGCGTTTCGGGCGGTGCTGGTCGTGACGGGCGAGCCGTCCGCCGACGAGGGCGGGCGGTGGCGGCGCGTCGCGACGCGCGTGCGCAACGGGTTCAGCGCCTGTTTGTATTCCGGATTGGCGCTGACCGCCGCGCTGCTCGCCGCCGGTCGGTACGGACACGCGCACGTCGACAAGGATGCGGAGACGCGGACGGTTTCCGCGCGGTTGCTGGCCGTGCCGGCGGGACGACCGATCCTCATCGCCATCGCCGCCGGTATCCTCGTCGCCGCCACCGTTCAGATCGTGCGCGCCTTCGGCCCGAACGACGTGCGCAAACGGCTGCGGACCGACGCGATGACCGAGCGCGAGTGCAAGCTGATGGCGACGCTCGGTCGCGTCGCCTACGTCGCGCGCGCGACGGTGCTGGCCGTCTGCGGATACTTCCTCGCGCGCGGGGCGATCGATCGCGCGCCGGCGGAAACGCGCGGGCCCGCCGGCGCCCTGCGCGAGGTGTGGAAGCTGCCGCACGGCGGCCTATGGCTCGCGCTGATCGCCGCGGGCCTGGTCGCGTTCGGCGCCTACGGAATCCTCGAAGCCAAATGGCGCCGCGTGTTCGCGAGCGCGCCGAAGCGCCGGTAGCGACTCCCACCCGTCTCGGCGCCCAGCGACGAGAGGTTCCCTTCGAGACGCGCTGCTTCGCGAGTTTGCCGCGCGCGGCAATCGCGCTTTGACTGCGGTAGTCGGCACCTCTAGCATCACTCACCCGCGCGTACGTTGCGCAATTGTGGAGGGTGTTGCTTGATGGCGAACGGTCGTTGGTACGTGGTTGGTGTGCTGTTGCTGGTGTCCGCGGTCGGGTGTCATCTCGAAGCGCCGCCGCCGGACATCGAGACGCGCGGTTCGGCGCTCGTCTCGCGGAACGCCACGTTGAACCTGGTGGTTCCGGCCGGCGCCAACGTGTCCACGTTCGCTCTGGCGGCGAACGGCTCGTTGAGCCTCGCCGATCGCGCCGTGATCGGGGCGCCGATCTCCAACATGGGCGGCACGGGCACCAGCATCGGCAACGACGCCCGGACCACCGCCGTCTCCAGCGTCTCGACGCTCACGGTCGGCGACCGCACGGTCGTCAACGGACCCGTGAACACGACAGGCCCGATCCAGGCCTCGCCGTCGAGCTCGATCGCCGGGCCCGTCAACACGCACGCCGCGCTCACGCCGGCCACGGTGCGCTCGCTGAGCGTCTTGTTCCCGTCGGCCGACACCAGCGACGTCACGGTCGCCCCCGATCAGACCGCGTCCGCGGGTCCCGGTCGTTACGGCGCGATGAATGTCCGCGCGCGCGCCCGCCTCCGGCTCCGCACCGGCACGTACTACCTCGAGAGCCTGACCATCGAGCCTCAGGCCATCCTCGATCTCGACGAGCTGAGTGGGCCGGTCGTCATCTACGTGAACGTGCCCTTCGCGTTTCGCGGGTCGATCGTGACCAACAAGCCGGGACCGAACCTTCTGATCGGCGTCGTCGGTTCGGGCACCGTGACGATCGAATCGCCGTTCCAGGGGACGATCATCGCCCCCAGCGCCACGCTGTCTTTCAACGTCGGCGGGCTCGCGCACACGGGCGCGTTCTTCGCGCGCGACATCGCGCTGCAGCCTGGCGTTTCGATCATCTTCCACGCGTCCGTCGGGCTGCCGGGCTGCGACGACGGCAACGCGTGCACCGGGCGCGATACGTTGCAGGGCGGCGTTTGTGTCGGCGGCGATCCGGTCGTCCTCTCCGTCCCGGAGAGCGATCCGACGGCGCCACGGTGCGCGGACGGCTCGCTGCGGGTCGGTTGCCGCGCGTACGACTGCACGACCGGGTTGCCCACCGGGACCTGGCTGAACGCGCCGGTTTGCGGTCCTGCGTTTCCGAGTTGCCTGGCGTCGTGCCCGGCGGGCGGGTGCAACGCGACGGCACCGCGGTCGACCGCCCTGGTCACGTGCAACTGCGCGTGCACCGACCCGGCCGGCGGCACGTCGTTCGCAGTCAAGGCGGATGGCTGCGGGACGACGGCCGCGAGCTCGTGCGACGCCATCTGCAGCGCCGCGACCCGCGGCTGCGGGAGCGACTCGTCCTGCGTGGGCACGTGCAGCGCCACCGGCGCCGCGCCGGTCGTGCTGTCGACGAACGTCTGTCGCGCCTCGGACCCGCTCTCGGTGCCTCGGGTGTCGGACTACGTCGCGGTCGTCGACAGCGCGGTGTCGCGCGTGACGGTCTCGGTCGGTCCGACGACGACGACGATACCGATCTCGGGCGAGGTCGGGTTCGAGGTCGTCCCGCCGGACACCTCGGCGCCGCGCGGCAGCGTCCGTCTGGACCGGATGAGCCTCTCCGGCGGCACCTTCAACTTCTTCGGCCGGAGCTTCGGCAGCCCGCGGCTGATCATGACGAGCGGGAGCATCGGGCCCTCCTCGACGTCGGGGACGCTGAACGTCACGTTCCCGCCGAACGCGCTGGCGCACAGGCTGACGGCGACCGTCGACGGCGTCCCGCGGACGTTCGACGCGACGTCGCCGGCGAATCTGACGGCGTCGGTGGATCTCACGGCGCGGCGGATCGATCTGACCTCGACGGGGACGCTGCCGAGCGGCGACCGAATGTCGATCACGCTCGTCGGTCGCCTGCTGAATCTGCCGCCCGTGGCCCGGTTCCGAAATCCGCCCGCCCCGACGCTGGAGTGCAATACGAGCGGCGGCCGATCGGTCACGTTCGACGGCACGTCGTCGACGGATCCAGAAGGCCAGACGCTGCGCTATCAGTGGTTTCGATCGGTGCCGGGCGCAATGGATCTGACGACGACGTCCGTCGGCGCCAGCGCGACGACGACCACGTTCCTGCCGCTGGGCCCGCAGCGGGTCACGCTGAAGGTGTACGACCCTCAACTCCTGCCATCGAGCACCGTCACCGACGTGACCATCGTCGACACGACGGCGCCGACCGTGCAACCGCTGCCCGCCGTCACGTTTCACGCCGGGTCGGAGGCGTCGTCGCGGCTCGTCGTGCTCAACTATCCGATCGCCTCGGACGTGTGCTCGCCGGTGACGTTCAGCGCCTTCAGGCTGCTGATCGAGCCCGACAGCGGAACGGTCCTGGTTCCGATCGATCCGCGGAACGTGGTCCTGCCCGTGGGCACTTCGACCATCGCCTGGCGCGCGTCCGATCGCAGCGGCAACATCACGCAGGTGAACCAGTCCGTGCTGGTGCTGGCTTCGGGATCACCGGGCGACGACCCGCCCCCCAACCCCGTGCCGGCGCCGGCGTGCCCGAGTCCCGCGCAGCCGCTGAACCTCCCGGGACCGGCCACGGTTCCGCTGAACGTCAGGTTCTGCGTCGTCGGCGGCAAGATCGGCGGCACCCAGCGGAACGGAAGCCCGTACTGGGCGAAGTGCCCCGACGTGCCCGACGACAGCGACACCTGCACCACCACCAACATCCAGAACGCGCTGACCCAGGGCAACGCGCTTTACGCCGCCCCGGGACAGCCGCCGGTGGTGCAGTTCAATCTGGTGGGATGGAAGCGGATCCGCGATCCCCAGACGTATCCGCAAGATCCGCCGACCCGGTATGGCCAGGCGTCGATACCGAACGGCGCCGCCCTCCACAGCTTCGGTCACGAGGTCGACCAGATGTTCGCCGATTGCTACGCGGCCTGGGGCGTCCCGCCGCCCGGCCCCACGCACAACACGGGTCAAGGTTGTGTGCGCGACGTGGTGGTGGTGGCCTTCCTCATCCCGCCGTGCCAGGACACAATCTGCGGAAGCGTGATCCTGGGAGGCGCGTACCAGTCGACCTGTCCTGACTCCTCGGCCAATCCACGCTGCGATTATTCGAATATCTGCAACAAGACGTTCAATGCCCAGGCCGCCGTCGGAAACGACAACGCGTTCACGCTGGCTCACGAGCTGGGACACGTCCTCGGCCTGCCGCACGGTGACGGAACGGATGACGATTGCAACGGGTTCTGGGACGAGGACTGCGACAACGGCGAGACGGCCGAGGACTCGACGAACACGAACATGAACCTGATGAAGAACGGTGGGGGCACGGAGCCGCTCACGGAGCTGCAGCGCGATCGGGTGCGGACGGTCGCGCTCAAGTCCGTGCCGACGGCCGGCACGGCCGATCTCACGAAGTGCGCGGCGAACGAGCCCGTTCCGCCGGCGCCGATCGCGCCGGACGACAACATCTCACCACCGCCCGAACCGCGCGACGGCGGAATCACCGGCGACGGCGGCAGCGCGCCGCAGCCGCCTCCACCCACGTGCGGGTGCGAGCTGAATGCTCACGGGAGCCAATCGGTCTCGGCGCTCGCGTGCCTCGCGGCTCTCTTCTGGTTGTCGAGGAGGCGGAGGCGATGAAGACAGCGCGCCGTCTGGCGCGCGCGGCGTTCGTCGTTGCCGGCGCCGCCTGGGCCGGTTGCGGCGGCGGCGCAAGTCCGGCCGTCGTGGCACCGGTGCTGCTCGCCCCGTACCAGGGACAGGCGACCGGGAGCGTCTGGTCCACGCGCACGCCGCTGCGCCCGGAGTTCCGCTGGACGGGCGTGGACGGCGCCGACGGCTACGAGCTGGAGGTGGATGACTCGTGCACGAGCCCGCGCGACTGCGACTTTCCGTCCCCTGAAATAGACGAGTTCGTCGCGACCAAATCGTTCACAGCGCCGGCGGATCTCGCGGTGTCGATGGTCCCGCCGGTCGGCCGCCGCTACTTCTGGCGCGTTCGCGCCTGCAACGGCAGCAACTGCCACCCCTGGTCGCCGGCGCGCTACTTCGATGCGGGCCGCCAGCGGCAAGACTTCAACGGCGACGGCTACGCCGATGTGGCCATGGTCTCGGGGGGATCGCCGCCGCTGAACGCGCTCTTCGTTTTCGCGGGCGGTACGCAGCTTCCGACGGAGCCCGTGTGGTCCTTGCGCGGCACCGACGCCGAGCACTTCACCCGCGTCCTCTGGGTGGGCGACATGAATGGCGACGGCTTCGCTGACCTCGCGGCGCAGGTGGACACGCCGTCAGGCAGCCTGGTTCGCGTCTACACGGGGGCGGAGCTGCCGCCCTTGAATCAGGCGCTCGAGCTGACCGGCCCCGAGACCTACGCGTCGTACGTCTGGAGCATGCTCGCGGCGGGCGATCTGAACGGCGACGCGTTCGCCGATCTGTTTCTCGCCTGGCCGGCGGACGGCGAGCAGGAGACGTACGTCGCCTCGTACGGTGCGTCGCCGACGCTGGTGGGCGGCAGTCAGACGATGTCGCCGAGCCCGCCGAGCGCGGTCAGGGCGTGCGATCTGGATTCGGACGGATTCACGGACCTGGTCGAAGCCCGGCTGGACGCGACGACGCGCGTGTTCGAGGGCGGACCCGATGGCCCGTTCGCTGGACAGCCGGTGCCGATCACGGTGACCGGAGGAGGAATGCCGATCGCGTGCCTGCAGAACGCGAACGGGACGGGCGGCGCGAGCCTTCTCGTCGCCCGCGCGACCGGCTCGGACGGACGGGTCGACCTGGCGCTGCAGTCCAGTGACGTCCCGGCGGACGCGCAAAGCTGCGCCGGCACGTACGTCGTGCCCTCGCACATCCTCCTCGGCGACACCGTCGTTTCGGGCGGCAGCGGCACCGCCGACGTCGGTGACGTGGACGGCGATGGCTTCGGCGACGGCCTGATCGGACAGCCCACCGACAACCGGGCCATCCTGTTGTTCGGCGGGTGCCCGGGCCGGCGGTTCATCGAGCTGCCGGGGACCGACGACCTTCCTTGCGCGCCGGCGGCGGGATATGCGGTGGCGGGCGTCGGCGACGTCGACGGCGACGGCTATCCCGATCTCGCCGTCGGGAATCCGTACGTGGGGCTCGACAGCGTCTGTGGCGGACAGGTCTACCTGTATCGGGGCGGTCCGAACGTCGTGGCGACGCCGACCGCCGTCCTCGTGAGCCCCGACAACGCCGGCCGGCTGCCCGACCAGTTCCTCAACGACGGCTTCGGCGTGTCGGTCGACTAGTGAACCGGCGCGGTTCGGGACTGATCGCAGTCGCCCTGGCAGCGGTCGTGGCCTCGGGAGCGGCGGCGCCGCCGCAGCACGTGACGGGGAGCGTGGAGCGGGTGATTCATGCGCAGGGTCCGTGCCGCGGGGGCGTGGCCGTCACGCGCGAGGAGCTGGATGAAGTGGCGGCGAAGACGCAGCGGATCCGGCTGGGCAACGCGACGTTCACCGTGTTCGCGGGCAGCAAGCACGTCGGCAAACCGGTGACGCGATTCAAGACGGATCGTTCGGCGCGCTTCGAGGTCGACCTGCCGGCGGGCGTCTTCTGCGTGATGGCGGGCGCGCTGAAGGAGGCGCCGCCGGAGAAGTCGCCGCAGGCGCCGACGGGCCCTCACATCGACGCGGCCTGCATGGCCGAGCGCGCGGTCGCGTGCGACGCCACGCTGGTCGTTCGCAAGGACAGCACGCGCGCCGTGAAGCTGACGCTGGATACGTTCACGCCGTGTCCGCAGCCATGGGCGCAGCCCTGCTATCGCGGGCCGATGCCTCCGTAGCGCGCCCGATAGCGCTCGAATCGCGGTGCGCTAGCCTTGCCCGCCATGAGCGGACTGGCGGACACGACCCTGCGCCTCAACTCGGGCGCGCGCATCCCGCAGGTGGGGCTCGGCGTGTGGCAGACGCCGTCGGGCGCGACCACGCGGCAGGCGGTCGTCGCGGCGCTGCAGGGCGGCTATCGGCACGTCGACACCGCGCGCATCTACGGCAACGAGGCCGACGTCGGCGCCGGCGTCCGTGAAAGCGGCGTCGCGCGCGAAGACGTGTTCGTCACGACGAAGCTGTGGAACGCCGACCAGGGCTACGATTCGGCGCTGCGCGCGTTCGACGCGAGCGTGAAGCGGCTGGGCCTCGAGTACGTCGACCTCTACCTGATTCACTGGCCCGTCGCGGGGAAGCGGCTCGACTCGTGGCGGGCGCTCGAGCGAATCCACGCCGACGGGCGCGCGAAGGCGATCGGCGTGAGCAACTTCCTGGTGCCGCACCTCGAGGAGCTGCTGGGCAAGGCGCAGCAGGTCCCGGCGGTCAACCAGATCGAGCTGACGCCGTTCCTGCAGCGGCGCGAGACGCGCGCGCTCTGCGCGAAGCACGGCATCGTCGTCGAGGCGTACAGTCCGCTCACGCACGGGCTGCGTCTGGATCATCCGGTCGTGAAGGACGTCGCGCGGCGCGCGGGGCGGTCGGTGGCGCAGGTGCTGCTGCGGTGGGGACTGCAGCAGGGACTGGTGGTGCTGCCGAAGTCGACGAAGCCGGCCCGCATCGCCGAGAACGGCGCGCTGTTCGACTTCACCCTTGACGACCGCGCCATGAGCGAGCTCGACGCCCTGGAAGAGGGCCTGGTGACCGGCTGGGATCCCGGCGACCAGAGCTGACCCTCACCCTTCCCCGCCCGCCGCGTAAACAACTGGCGAATTGAAGGGCCTCGCCCGGATGTCGTACCGTCGACGCCAATCGGCCCACTGCGGGGCCGCGGTCTCGAACGGGAGAGCGCATGCGAGTCGTCTTCGTAATCGTCGGCGGGGTCGTCGTACTGGTCGGACTCGTCCTCGTCGTGGTGCTGCAGTTTCGCAACACGGGAGCATCGGAGGGCGAGTCCGCCCTCAAGCTACCCTTCGGGTTCGAGCTCAAGTCCAAGAACCCCGCCGTGGCCGTCATGTTCCTGGGCGCTTTCGTGATGCTGGCACCCTTCTTCCTGCGGCAGCAGAGCGCGAAGGCAAAGACGGACGACGGCGCGGCCAAAGCGGGTATCACCTACGAGGCGCGCCTCGGCGACGCCGATCACTGCACGAGTCGCGGGGTGAAGCTGGAGTCCGCGGCGGCCATCCTCCAGCAGGATCGGGCCAACTACCACCGGTTCAAGAAGATCGATCCCCAGGATCAGCCCGACGAATGGTTCGCCGACGAGAAGATCCGCTCGGACCTTGGCGCGTTCGCGGCACGCGCCGACAGCCTGACCCCGGCAATGCAAACCGAAATCCTCAACGGGACGCCGACCGTTCGGGTGAAGCTGGGCGGGCAGCTGGGTGACATGAAGACGATGCTCGTGGAGTTGCTCGAGCGCGGCCCAGGGCCCGCTCCCTGCCCCACGCCGAATCCGTGAAGTTGGTGGGCGCGGTCCGGCGGACGCCGCGCGAATAGGTTGAACAAACGGCCGGGTTGCGGCGACATCTCGGTATGCGCTGGTGCCTCTCCCTGGTCTGGGCGTTCGCGGCGGTGGTCACGGGTACGCGGTCACCCGCGGTTGCGGCTGTCGAACCGCTGGTGGTCGTCGTCGAGACGCGCCCGGGCGGCGGCGTCGATCCCACGGAGGTGCGGCGCGCGATCGCCGACGAGCTGAGAACGCCCGTGCGGGCGCCGCGTGACGCGGACGCGGAAGGGACGGCGGACCTGTTGATCGTCACCGTCGACCGCGCCGAGATCCGGGTGTCCCTGCGCACGCGCGCGACGAGCGTCGTCACGCGCAGCGTTCCGGCGCCGGGCGATCGGAAGGGACGGCTGCAATCGATCGGCTGGCTGGCCGGCAACCTCGCGCGTGATCAGGTGAGCGCCATCGTCGTGCCGGCGCCCGCCGCCGTCGCCGCCGCGGCTCCGGCCGTCGACGCGGCGCCTGCCCCGGTAGAACCCGCCGCGCGCCCGGAGCCCCCCGCTCCTCCACCCGCCCCGACCGAACCGCCACCGCTCGCTGCGACCGAGCCACGCGATCGCGCGCCGGCATCGGCGGG
>Ga0207701_10005394_pt1 | contig 12862 bp, 12 predicted proteins | sample KBSSwiSSwithPhiX_FD_184294 | JGI IMG/M metagenome (GOLD analysis project Ga0207701, IMG submission 184294) | Switchgrass rhizosphere bulk soil microbial communities from Kellogg Biological Station, Michigan, USA, with PhiX - S5 (SPAdes) (version 2) | ecosystem: Environmental > Terrestrial >...
AAACGGCCAAGCCGCCGCTGACGTGGCGATTGCTTTGATGACATCACGGCGTCTCATCATCATCGCCCCCGACGCTTCACGTCACCATCGTACCGGTTCCAGCCGCCAGCACGGAAGGGGGGTGTCGGCGCCGCGCGCAGGGCAAAAATCGAGGCGGCAATCGCGCTGGAATGTCCAATTTGGACAGAACATTGCCACCTGCCCGCCTTCGTCTCGTCACAGCCTGATGTCCACCTTTGGCACGTCCAGCCCAGTCGGCTGCCTCTCAAATGGTCGAAGGCGGATGCCATGGATACCTCTCCAGGTTCTCAACTGAACAAGCCAACGTTTGGGACGAGCGATTTTGCCGTTTCAGCGGTGGACGCGCGTGAGTACATCGATGCCACGGCCGAGGAAACTTGCCCGGCAGAATCCGTTCCGATGCCCGAACCGGATACGGAACCGCAGCGCGCGGCCGATGAGGCAACGGAAGCGCCATCCGCGGCCAGTCTCGAGGTGATGGATCAGCTGAAAGCCCTCGCGCACAACGTGACGCAGGGCAACCGCGCTTCAGACGTTCAAAGCGACATGAGTGAAGACGCAGGCGCCATCGATCCGGGCGGGTCGCAGGCGACAGAGCCGTCCATCAGCGTGTTTCCGCGGCCTGCCGGTTTCGAAAATATTCAGGTCATCAAAGACAGACCGAAAATCGGCAACCGAGTTCTGACTTTGGCGGGATTTGCCGTGGCAGCCCTGATCGGCGCCGGAAGCACGTTCGCCTGGCAAGCTCACCTCAGGTCCAGCGACGTCGCCATAACAGCCCCGCCGGCCCCCGTCGCAGCTGCGCCCGCCATGTCGCCTGACGTGAGCAAGCAACTTGACGCATTGGCACAAGGCATCAGCTCCGAGCTTGCCGCCAAGCAACAGCAGCTTGCAGCTGCGCAACAACAGCTTGAGCAGCTCGCGGCCAAGCAACAACAGCTCGCCGCCAAGCAGGAACAGGTTGGACAAAGCATTGCGAAACTTCAGGCGCTCGAGCAGGCCCGGCAAAGGACGCCGGCTCCCGTGCAGGCCCGAGCAGCCCCCGTTCCGCCGCGGCCTTCTGTTCCGCCGCCGCCCGTCGAACCGGCCCCGTTGCCGCCACGAACGGCGGACCATCCCATACCGCCGCTGCCCGTGCCCACGGCGCGGTAAGCGCGTCGATCTGGTCACTTGATTATGGGTCTGCGTAGATATTGACCCGTTGCCGGGCCGACGACGTTCCCGTTGTCGTAGATCAACGCCCCGCGCAGGAACGTGCTTTTCACCCGCCCGCTGAGCTCGACGCCCTCGAACGGCGAATAGCCCTGCTTGGATTCGGATTCCGACGCGTGCACCACGAAGCTTTCGTGCGGGTCGACCAGCACGATGTCGGCGTCGTAGCCCTGCGCGATGTCGCCCTTGTTCTTCAGCCCGAAGCGTTGCGCCGCCTTCCAGCTCAGCAGCTCGGCCATGTGATTGTAGGACATGCCGCGCTTGCTGCCCTCGCTGACGACACCGGACAGAAGATATTCGGTGCCGCCAAAGCCCGATTTCGCCAGCCAGATGTTGTCGGGATCGTCCTTCGACCATTTCTGCTCGGCCGAGCAGCAGGCATGATCGCTGACGATCCAGTCTATCTTGCGGTCAAGCACGGCCTGCCACAGCGCCTCGACATCCTCGCGCGGGCGGATCGGCGGATTGACCTTGGCATGCACCGCGCATTCGCAGTCGGTGTCGAGCAGAAGATGGCCGACGGTGACCTCGCGCCGGAAGGCGATATGCGGAAAGACCTGCTGCATGGTCCAGGCCGCGTCCACCGCCTTGCGCGAGCTCAAGTGCAGCAGATTGATGTTCAGGCAATTGGTCTCGTTGGCCAAATAGGACGCAATCCAGATGGCGAGCCCTTCCGAATGCGGCGGGCGCGCCGCGCTGTAGGCATGAAGGCCCTTCAGCTTGCCTTCGCGCTCCACGATCTTGGTGTAGGCCGTGAGAATTTCCGCCAGCTCGCAATGCAGGCTGACGCTGATATACGGAGCAAGCTTTGGAAATTTCTCCATCAGCCGCTGCGCCCCGCGCATGATGAACTCGAAATGGGCGATGTCGTAGCGCTCGTCCGGCGCGATCATCAGGAACTCGTTCTGCTGTGACGAGGCACCGTGCAGCCCGTAGCCGCCGTAGAACATGAAGATCTTGAACGAGGTCACGCCGTGGTCGGTGACCAGGTGCTCCATCTCGTCGATGTGCGCGGATTCGATCGGCGCGATGTGGAAACCGTAGTCGACCCAGAACTTGTCCTTCGCCTGCTTGTGGACCTCCGCCATGAACGCGCGATAGGGCCCGCCGCGGTTGAGGTAATAATGCCCGGTGCGGATGTAATTGAGGCTCGATGTGACGCCGCCCATCGCGGCCGCCTTGCTTTCCGAGATCGCGTCCTGGGCAAGCGGCGCGTAGATCCCGATATGCATGTGCGCATCGACGCAGCCCGGGAACGCCAGCCGGTTCTTGGCGTCGAACACCTGCTTCGCCTCGCTCGCCTGGATGTCGGGCGCAAGCCGCGCAATCTTTCCGTCCTTGATCGCGATATCGAGGCAGTCGACCGACGTCTTGTTCGGGCGGACGACGCGGGCGTTCTTGATGACGGTATCGAAAACCTTGTCCATGCGAGTTATTCCCTGACTTGACGTATCTGCTAGTTGGGCTTGGCGCCCGATGCCTTGACGACCGGCGCCCAGCGCTCGATATCCTCGCGCACGAAAGCCGTGAATTCCTTCGGTGTGTTGCCGACGCTGGTCGCGCCTTCGGTCTTGAGCTGCTCGCGCAATCTCGGCTCGGACAGCGCTGCAACGATCGTCGTATAAAGCTTCTGTGTGATTGGGTCCGGAAGGTGGGCCGGCGCGAAGACGCCGAACCAGGCGGTGGACTCAAATCCCGGCACCACCTCCCCGATCGCCGGCAGGTCCGGAAACATCGCCTGCCGCGTGCCGGTCACGCCATAGGCGCGCAGCTTGCCGGCCCGCACCTGTTCGGCCCCGGTCACCACGCTGATGAACATCAGATCGATCTGCCCGCCGAGCAGATCGGTCAGCGCCGGCGCCGTGCCCTTGTAGGGCACGTTGAGCAGGTCGACACCCGTCATCAGCTTGAACTTCTCGCCTGCGAGATGGAGCGAGGAGCCGATGCCGCCGATCCCGATCGTCAGCCTGTGCGGTTGCGCCCGCGCCAGCGCGATCAGTTCCTTGAGATCCTTTGCCGGCAGGTCGCCGCGCCCGACCAGCAGGCTCGGCACCCGCGCGATCATGGTGATCGGCGTGAAATCGGCGACCGGATCGTAAGGCAGCGACGGATAAAGGGTGGCGTTGATCGTGTGGCTGCTGAAGCTCACCAGCAGCGTGTAGCCGTCGGGCGGCGATTTCGCGACCGCGGCCGCCGCGAGGTTGCCGCCGGCGCCGGGGCGGTTCTCGACCAGGACCGGCTGTTTCAGCGCCGCGGCCATCGGGTCGGCGATCGCGCGCGCCATCGTGTCGGTGGTGCCGCCGGCCGGCGCCCCGACCAGAATCTTGATCGGCCGCGCCGGAAAGTCTTCGGCACGCGCCGCCGGCATCAGCATCAGAACGGCAATGACGGCGAAAAACACGCGCGCGGTCATTGGCCGCCGCCTTTCTTGCCGCTCTCATATTGCTTGCCGAGCGCGATCATTGCCGGTGTGCCGATCACGTCGTTAAGCCCCGCAAAGTCGTACATCCGGTTGCGGAAGGGCTCCGAGGTGCCGTTCGCGGCAAGCGACTCGTAAAATTCGCCAGCCGTGCGCGCGACCGCGCGGACAATCGCCCCGGGGAAAATCACCAGCGAAAATCCGAGCGCCTGCAGGTCCGCCGTGTTGAGCGACGGCGTCTTGCCGCCCTCCACCATATTGGCCATGACGGGTACGCCCTTCAGCGCGGGCGGAATCCGCTTGAGCTCTTCGCGCGTCTTCGGCGCTTCGACAAACAGGATATCGGCCCCCGCCTCGCGGTAAGACACGGCCCGGGCCATCGCTTTCTCGAAACCCTCGACGGCGATTGCGTCGCTCCGCGCAATCACCAGGGTCTCGCGCGATTGCCGTGAATCGAGCGCCGCCTTGATCTTGCCGATCATTTCCTGCGCGGGGATCAGCGCTTTATTGTCGAGATGGCCGCAACGTTTGGGGAAATCCTGGTCCTCGATCTGGATGGCGTTGGCGCCCGCGCGCTCGAACATCCGTACCGTGCGTGCCACGTTGAGCGCATTGCCGTAGCCGGTATCCGCATCGACGATGAGATGGCTGCCGACGCGATCGCGGATCAGGGCAACCGTATCGGCCACTTCGCTCATCGCAACGAGGCCGATGTCGGGACGTCCGAGCCGGGTATAGGCAATGCCGGCCCCCGAGACATAGACCGCGGAGAACCCTGCCCGCTCGGCAAGATGCGCGGTCAAAGCATCGTAGACGCCGGGGGCGACAAGGATCGGCGGGGCCGCGAGACGGGAACGCAAGGTCGTATCAGTCATGGGTCACATTCCAAGATAAGCGCGCTTGAGTTCGGGGTTCGAGCCTAAGTCTTTTGCAGGGCCGGACATGACAAATTTTCCTTCAGCCAGAATGTAGGCGCGGTCTGCCAGATCGAGGCTCTGCACGACATTCTGCTCCACCAGCAGGATAGACACGCCGTCGGCGTTGATGCGCTCAATGAGCGCGAACAGCTCCTCGACCAGAATCGGCGACAGGCCGAGCGACGGCTCGTCCATGATGATCAGCTTCGGCTCCGCCATCAATCCGCGCCCGATCGCCAGCATCTGCTGCTCGCCGCCGGACAAAGTGCCGGCGCGTTGCGTGCTGCGCTCGCGCAAGCGCGGAAAGATCGCAAAGACGCGGTCGCGGTTCTGCGCGCGGCGGGCCGTGCCGCGCCGGTAGCTGCCGAGATCAAGATTCTCGCGCACGGAGAGGTTGGGAAAGACACGCCGGCCTTCCGGGACATGAATGAGGCCGCGCGCGACGATGGCCTGCGGCTTCTCATGCGCCACGTCATGGCCTTCGAATTTGATAGCGCCGGCGCGCGCGCGCACGATGCCGGACAGCGCGCGATTGAGCGTGGACTTGCCCACGCCGTTCGAGCCGAGCACAGCGACGATCTCGCCGGGCGCGATCGTCAGGTCGACGCCGCGCAGCACTTCGGTCTCGCCGTAGCCGGCGTGGAGATCGCGCACGTCGAGCAGGGCTTCACTGGGCATGTGACGCCCCCCATTTTGCCGCGGCACCGTGACCGAGATAGGCCTCCACCACCTGCGGATTCTGCGCGATCTGCGCCGGCGCGCCCTGCGCAATCACGCGCCCTTCCGCCAGGACGAAAACGTGCTCGGCGAGCGACATCACCGCCTGCATGACGTGCTCGATCATTAGAATTGTAATCCCGCGCCGGCAGAGGTCGCGAATGACCGGAACGATGTCGCGGATTTCTGTCGGGTTGAGCCCGGCCAGCACTTCGTCGAGCAGCAGCAGCTTCGGCTCGGTGGCGAGCGCACGCGCAAGCTCGAGCCGCTTGCGCGCGGCGACCGTTAGGGTATCGGCGGGACGGTCGAGCATGTCGGTCAGGCCGAGATCGCGGCCGACCCGGCCGGCAACCGCAAGCGCGGCATCGCGCGCCCGGTGATGAAGATGCGCGCCCACCAGGATGTTCTCGCGCACCGACAGGCCGACGAAAGGTTGCACGATCTGGAAGGTGCGCGCGATGCCGAGGCGCGCCAGCTCATGCGGCGGCTTGCCGGTGATCTCCTGGCCGGCATAGCGGATCGCTCCCTCGCGGGCGCGCACGAAACCAGAAATGATCGAGAACAGAGTCGTCTTGCCGGCGCCGTTCGGGCCGATCAGCGCGGTGATGCGGCCGGGCAGCGCGGACAGCGATGCGCCGTCGACCGCCTTCAGTCCGCCAAACCAGCAGCTCACGTTGTCCACTGCGAGCAACGGCTCAGCCATGACGCACCTGTTCAGTCGACATCGCCGCCGGCTTGCGCCGGCTGAAGATCTTGCGCGCATCGGCAATTCCGCCGATCAGCCCGCGCGGCATGATCCAGATCACCAGCACGAGCACAGCGCCGTAGATGATGAGGTCGAGGCCGGGCGCGTCCCCGATCATTAGCCGCGTCGCCTCCCCCAACGACTTGACGACCAATGCGCCGGCCAGCGGCCCGAAGACCGTGCCAACGCCACCGATGATGGCGGTGAGCAGCGCCTCGACCGAGATCCAGGTCCCGTAGGCGATCCCGGAATCGATGAAGAGGAAATATTGCGCGTAGAAGCAGCCCGCCGCGGCGGTGATTGCACCGGAGATTGTCATCGCCGCGGTCTTGACCTTGCGCGCGTCGACGCCAAGCGCGGAGGCCGCGTCCTCGTTCTCGCGCACGGCAACCAGCCAGGTGCCGAACCGCGAGCGCTCGATCAGCTCGGCGATCACCAGCGAAACGGCGACCAGCGCGAGGATCACCCAGTAGAACGCGGCGCGGCTCTGGAACTGGAACGTTCGCGCGCCCAGCTCGAGCGTCATGAGGGTGCCGACGCCTGCGCCGGTTATAGGCGCGACGCTGGCCACGATGCGCAGCACTTCGGCAAAGGCGAGCGTGACCAGCGCGAAATAAGAGCCGCGCAGCCCCGACCGGAACGTGAGAGCCCCGATCACCGCGCCCAAAGCCGCCCCGGCCGCGATGCCGATCGCAAAGCCCGGCCAGGCATTGACGCCGTAGCGCACCTGCAGGATCGCCGTGACATAGGCCCCGGTCCCGAAAAACGCGGCGTGGCCGAACGAATATTGCCCGCCATAGCCGCCCAGGATGTTCCAGCCCTGCCCGGCGAGCGCGATCATCAACGTCACCACAAGGAAATTGAGCGTGGCGTTCGATTGCACGACCAGCGGCACGGCGGCCAGCACGGCGATGACGATGGCGGTCGGCGCGAATGATTTCATGCGCGCGCTCCGAACAGGCCGGTCGGGCGCAGCAGCAGCACGGCGATGAAGATGAGGAAAATGCCGATCTGCCCGAGCGACTCGCCGAGAAAAAGCCCGGACAGGCTTTCCACCACGCCGATGACGAAGGCGCCGATCACCGCTCCCGGCACCGAGCCCATGCCGCCGAGCACGACGATGGTGAAGGCCACCAGCACGAAGGCGTTACCCACGCCCGGATTGACGTAATAAGTCGGGATCAGCAGGCAGGCCGCGATCGCCACGCAGGCGGTGCCGAGGCCAAAGGTCATCGCGTAGACGTGGGCGACGTCGATCCCCACCAGCTGGGCACCGAGCTTTTCCTTGGCGACGGCGCGAATGGCGCGGCCGACATCGGTGAAGGTCATCAGCAGCCACAGCGCCAGCGCCACCACGAAGACTGCGACAAAGCCGACAACGCGCGGCACCGCGAGGTAAGTCACCCCGAGATTGAAGGTCTGGAAGGCGTAAGGGACGTCGATCGTGCGGGTATCGCCGCGAAAGTTGTAAAGCAGTGCGTTCTCGATGATGACGGCGATGCCGAGCGTCACCAGCAACATGTTGCGATCATCGCCGTGCGAGGCCGGACCGATGACGAAGCGTTGCAGCCCGTAGCCAAGCACGAAAAAAAGCGGCGCCAGCAGGAACAGCGCCACGTAAGGGTCGAGCCCGAGCAGCTTGAACGCGAAGAACGCGGCGAACAGTGCCGCGCTCAGCAGAGCGCCATGTGCGAAGTTGATGATGTGGAGGACGCCATAGATCAGCGTCAGCCCGAGCGCGACAAGCGCGTAGACCGCGCCCATCAACAGGCCGTTGAGGACGGCAGGAATGAGTATGGCAGCCGACAGCATAAAACGGTCCCGCCGGACAGCCCGCGGACGGCGCGCGTTGCGCCGCCCGCGGGATGGATCGGTTAGGCGGGCATCGGGAACACCGGCTTCGCGTTCGCGAATGTCGCCGGCAGGATCACCTTGATGTCGTTGTCGAGCACCTGTGTGTTTACCGGCGCCGCGCCTTCGTTCTGCCCGTTGACGAACTTGGTCGGCCCGTAGGGCATCAGGTGACCAGCGAAGGTTGATGACGCCAGCGCCTCGGTGATCTTCGCGCGATCGGCCGAAGCCGCCCGCTGCAGCGCGTCGGCAACCAACATTATACAGCTGTAGTTCATGTAGACTTCGTAAGTGTAGAACTGACCCTTGTCCTCGACCGTCTTCTTCAGGGCGACCGCCTTCGGATTGCGCGGGTCGAACCAGTGATTGCAGTCCATGATGTATTTTGCGGCCTCCGGGAATTCCTTGACGAACTTGTAGGAGGACGCAGCACCCCCCAGCACGGAATAGATGCCCTTCAGCTTCACCTGCTGCTGCTGCATGGTGCGCGCGAGCAAGACGTATTCGTTGTAGTAGCTGGCGGGGATCACGAGATCCGGATTCTGCGCCTTGATCTTGAGCACGACGTTGTTGAAGTCGCGCGTCGGCGTCGGGTGCGGGATCGTTTCGAGGATCTGGAAGCCCTGCGCCGGCAGCTGCGCGTTGAGCAGCTTGGCGAGCCCCGAGCCGAACAGCGAATCCTCGTGCACGATCATCACCGTCTTCGCCGGCTTGCCCGCCGCGTCGTTGATCGCGGCAAGATTGGCCAGCGCCGTCTTCGCGATGACGCCGAAGCCAGGCCCGAAGCGGAACGTGTTCTTCAACCCGCGCGTGACGATCCCGTCGGCGACGCCGACGTCGACCACATAAGGCAGTTCATAGCGCGCGGCCGCCTGCGTCGTCGCAAGGCAGATATTGCTGGCATAGCCGCCGACGATGGCCGCGACGCCGGCCGAATTCATCTTCTCGACCTCGGCGGTGCCGCCTTCCGGCGTCGATTGCGCATCGCCGAGCACGGGATCGATCTTGCCGAGGCCCTTGATTCCGCCGGCGGCGTTGATCTCCTCGATCGCCAATGTGGCGCCGAGGCGGCCCTGTTGTCCCGAATAGGACAGCGCACCGGTGACCGGATGCAGCACACCCAGTTTCACGGGCGCGCCCTGCGCGCGCAGGATGGACGGCATCGCGATGGCGCCGGTCGCCACGGCCGTCGTGGCGAGGAAGCGACGGCGATTAAGCAGGTACTTCTGGTTCGGCATGATGACGTCCCTCCTGGGTCAGCGTCGCGGGGCGAAGCCCGCCGTTTTGATTTCAAGGCCTCGATCTTGGTTTTATACTATTGCGGACCGCCCCAGAGCCCGCAACCGCTAAAGCAGACCCGATCGGATCATGAGCAATTCCCGGACCCTGATCGACAAACTTTGGGCCATGCATGAGATTGTGCGCCGCGACGACGGGGCTTCGCTCCTCTGGGTCGACCGCCATTACGTCCACGAAGGCTCGTTTCATGCTTTCAGCCAGATGAAAAGGCGTGGACGGAGTGTCGCAGAGCCGCAACTCACCTTTGGCGTGGCCGATCACTACGTGCCGACGCGCGGCCGAGCCGGCGGAATTGCCAATCCCGAGATCGCGGCCATGGTCCGCAACCTCGAGGCCAACACCGGCGACAATCACATCACGTTGTTCGGCCTGCGCGACCCGCGCCAGGGCATCGTGCATGTGGTCGGACCCGAGCAGGGATTGACCCTGCCCGGGCTGCTGATCGTCTGCGGCGACAGCCATACATCCACGCACGGCGCATTCGGCGCCTATGCCTTCGGGATCGGCGCATCCGAGGTCGCGCATGTGCTGATGACGCAGACGCTCTGGCAGAAGAAGCCGAAGCGGATGCGCATCACCGTCGACGGCAAGCTTGCGGCCGGAATCGCGGCGAAAGATATTGCGCTCGCGATCATCGCGCGCATCCGCGCCGACGGGGCGCAGGGCCACGCCATCGAATTTGCCGGCAGCGCCATCCGCGCGCTCACGATGGAAGGCCGCCTGACCCTCTGCAACATGTCGATCGAAGCCGGCGGACGCTGCGGCATGGTGGCACCCGATGCGACCACCTTTGCTTACCTGAAGGGCCGGCCATTCGCGCCGAAGGGCGGTGATTTCGACCGTGCGGTCGAAGCCTGGTCGGCGCTGACCTCGGATAAGGATGCAAGCTTCGACCGCGAGGTGTCGCTTAACGCAAACGAGATCGCGCCGATCGTCACGTGGGGCACGACGCCGGACGATGCATTGCCGGTCGACGGCCGCGTTCCCGATCCGGCGCGCGAGAGCGATGCGACGCGCGCCAAATATCTGCGCGAGGCGCTCGATTATATGGGGCTTACGCCGGGAACGAAGCTCACCGACATCGCGGTCGACCGGGTGTTCATCGGCTCATGCACCAATTCGCGGATTGAGGACCTGCGCGCGGCAGCAGCCGTGCTGAGCGGCCGCGTCAGCAAAGTGCCGGGCCTCGTCTCGCCAGGCTCGTCGTCGGTGAAACGGCAGGCGGAGGAAGAAGGCCTCGACAGGATTTTCCGCGACGCCGGACTCGAGTGGGCCGATTCCGGCTGCTCGATGTGCGTCGGCATCAATGGCGACCTGGTGCCGTCAGGCGAGCGCTGCGCCTCGACCACCAACCGGAATTTCCGCGGCCGACAGGGACCGGGCGCGCGCACGCATCTGATGTCGCCGGCGATGGTGGCGGCGGCGGCTGTCAGCGGACGTCTTGCCGATGTCCGGCCTTTGCTCGCCGGGCGCAAAGCATAGAGGCGCCGATGGACAAATTCGTTCGCCTCACCGCAACCGCCTGCCCGCTGTCGCTGCCAAACCTGAACACCGACCAGATCCTGCCTGCACGCTATCTCAAGTGGCCCCGATCGAAGGGGCTCGGCACCGTTCTGTTTGACGACGTGCGGCTCGATGCCAAGGGCCAACCGCGGGATGATTTCGCGTTCAACAAGGACGCTTACCGCGGCGCGAAAGTCCTGCTGGCGGGACGCAATTTCGGCGGCGGCTCCTCGCGCGAGGCGGCGGTCTACGCGCTCTATGATCACGGTTTCCGCTGCGTCGTCGCGCCGTCCTTCGGCGACATCTTTTCGCAGAATGCCGTGAAGAACGGGCTCCTGACCGCCGTCGCCGAGGAAGCGGACATCGAGATGCTTGCCGCTCTGGTACGCGAGAAACCGTCGCAGCCGGTCACCGTCGATCTCGAACGGCAGACGGTGAGCGGCAACGGCGTTTCCTTTGCGTTCATGATCGACGCGATCAGCCGCAATCAATTGCTCAACGGCTGGGACGATGTCGACCTGACCGAGAGCTACCGCGAGCAGATCGCGGCTTTCAAGGCGAAGGACTCGACGCTCAGGCCCTGGGCCATCCCAACGGCGAAACAGTGACCGCGCGATTTCCCGACTGGGCCTCACTCGATGCCGCCGAGCGCGGACGGATTTCGGCAAGCGCCGGCGACTTCGCCCGCGCGCTCGATGCGCAGCTGAAGGCATACGTCGCGTTCGAAGATGCCGTCACGCCGGCGCAAGGCGTCCTCGGCGGGATGCCCTATGCGTCGAAAGACATGTTCGTGTCGAAGACACGCAAGCCGCATGGCGGGCTGGCGCAGCCTCTGCCGATGCAGGATTCGCAGCAAGCCGAGGTGCTTAACCTGCTCGATCGCGCCGGCGCACGCCGCATCGGCACCACCGCGATGACTGAGCTCGCCTATGAGCCATCGGGCTACAACGCCGTGCACGGCGCGCCGAAGAATCCCTGGAATTTTGACTACGTCACCGGCGGCTCGTCGTCAGGCTCCGCAGTCGCAGTTGCCAGCGGTTCCGCCGTCTTCGCGCTCGGATCGGACACCGGCGGCTCGTTGCGCATTCCGGCACATTGCTGCGGCGTCACCTCGTGGAAGCCGACCTACGGTGCCGTGCCGCTTGCCGGCGCAATGCCTCTTTCCCCGAGCCTCGACACGGTCGGCATCCTCGCACGCAGCGCCTCGGATCTGCAGCAACCCGCGCGTGTTCTGTCCGCCACACGTGATGCCGACCCTATCCGCAAGGTCGCCGTGGTCCAGGATGTTCTCGATCTCGCCGAGGCGCCGATCGCGAACGCATGCGGCAATGCCATCGAGGCCATCGGCAGCTGCGGCATCGCGCTCGGCCGCACCGACGGGGTCGCCGCCATCGAGGCGCTCGACCCGCACGTTTTCACGGTCATGCAGGCGGAGGCCGCGCGCGCGCATCGTGCGCTGATGGATTCCGGGGCGCTCGACGTCACCCTGACCAAGCGGCTGCGCAAGGGCCTCGAAATCGACGACAAGACCCTTGCCGCGAGCATCGCCGCGCGGCCGCAACTTGTGGCCGATTTCATCGCGCGAATATTCCAGGATGCGCGGGCGATCGCCCTGCCTGTCATGACGATCAGGACACCGGCGGCCCGCGAATGCGACCCGCGCTCGTCTTCATTCAACGCGAAAACGCTTTACCAGCTCAGCCGCTGGACGCGCTTCGTCAACATGCTCGGCTTTCCCGCCGTCGCAATCCCGGCCGGATTTGACGACCGCGGCCTCCCGGTTGCGCTGCAGATCGTCGGCCGGCCGGGCGCGGACCACGCGTTGATTGCGCTGGCCGCAGCCGTGCAGAAACGCAGCGACTGGCATGCGCGGATTCCCGCCGCCATCCGTGAGCAGGTGATATCGTCTTACAAGGGACGATTGGCATGACTGGTGAACCGTCGAAAGCACTTGCGCATATCCGCGTGCTCGATGTGTCGCGCGTGCGTGCCGGCCCCACCTGCTGCCGCATCCTCGGCGACTTCGGCGCCGATATCATCAAGATCGAGGCGCCGCCGGGCATCGACCCGAACGAAGGGATCAGCGGCGCGCGCGACGGCTATGACATGATCAATCTCCACCGCAACAAGCGCTCGCTCACGCTCAACCTTAAGGAGCGGTCCGGGCACGAGATCTTC
>Ga0207701_10005395_pt1 | contig 12861 bp, 8 predicted proteins | sample KBSSwiSSwithPhiX_FD_184294 | JGI IMG/M metagenome (GOLD analysis project Ga0207701, IMG submission 184294) | Switchgrass rhizosphere bulk soil microbial communities from Kellogg Biological Station, Michigan, USA, with PhiX - S5 (SPAdes) (version 2) | ecosystem: Environmental > Terrestrial > Soil...
ATCGGGACTGATTCTCGCTGGTCGCGGCAGCATCGGCATCTTCTTCTCGAGCCGCTTTGCCATCTGGGGAGCCGGTTCGCACAGCACCAGATCGGTGACGACGGGCCCATACAGCTGGAGGTTTGCGCCGGTGCCCGCGCCAATCTCGATGACGCGTCCGGCGGCATGAGCGAGGAGCCGCTGACGATGAGCGGCAAGCCCGGCCTCCTCGACGGCTTTGATCATCGCGTCGTAGGCGGCGGCAAAGAGCCAGCTGGCGAGACCCATCAGGGGGATCTTAGTCAGGGTCAGGAAACAGGAAACAGGAAACAGGAAACAGGAAACAGGCAGCACCTGTCGGGCCCCCTGACGCGGCGGCACGGAGGTCCGACGATCAGTTCGCGCTGGGGCCGGCGTAGCGCAGACGGCCGAAGATGCCGTCCTGCTCGAGGTTCGGACCGGCGGTGAAGTACAGCGAGTCGCTGTCACCGAGGCTCACGTCGTAACGGCTGCGTAACGCCGCGGCGACATCGCCGATCCGATCGAGCCGTTACGCAGTTGTGATGGCGGCGTGAAGTCTGGTTGAGATCCGGTCTGGTACCTCTGATCGCGCGTCACCTACATGTGGGATCCGCTGCAGGCGGATCTTGTCGCCACGCGAATCGGAGGAATCAGCGAATGAGGCAACACGTCACAAAGATCGGCGCGACCGGCGCCATGGCCCTTTCCATCGCCATTCTTGGCGGTGTCGTCTCCTCGGCCCAGTTGCAGGGCCCGAGCACTCAGCAATCGTCATACGTGGTGCCGTCGCGCTCCGTCGTCCGCACGTCATCGGTGCTCAGCGTCGGGGATCAGGTCGGCGCCAAACGAATGGTCGGCCTTCCCGACGGGCTCGGGGCGTTCGACAACGGCGATGGCACCTTCACCCTGCTGATGAATCACGAGCTTGGCAACGCCGCCGGTGTCGCGCGTGCGCACGGTTCGAAGGGGGCATTCGTCTCCCGGTGGATCATCGACAAGGAGAACCTCAGCGTCGTTTCCGGTGCCGATCTGATGGAGCGCGTGTATCTCTGGGATACCGCCAATCAGCGGTCGGCGGCGGTTGCCACCACCTTCGCGTTCAACCGGTTCTGCTCGGGTGATCTGCCGGCGATTTCGGCCTTCTACAACGCGAAGACCGGCCGCGGCACGACGGAACGGATCTACACGCACGGGGAGGAAGGCGGCAGCACCGGCTTTCAGCTCGGCACCGTGGTGACCGGTCCCGATGCGGGCAGCGCCTATGTGCTCGGTAAGTTCAACCTCAATACCAACGGTTCCGGCATCAACGCGGTGGGGGCCTGGGAGAACGCGCTCGCCAGCCCGTATCCGCAGGACAAGACGATCGTCATCGCCAACAGTGACGGCGGCATCGGCATCATGACCAACGCGGTGGCGGTCTACATCGGCACGAAGCAGACCACGGGTACCGACGTCGACAGGGCGGGACTCACCAACGGCACGCTCAGGTTCGTGAACGTGGCCGGCAGCACCGCGGAGATCGTGAACACCACGACCCGCGCCACCAACATCGTCAGCGGCGCGCGGTTCACGCTGAACGCCACGACGTCGACCGCCTTCTCACGGCCGGAAGACGGTGCGTGGAATCCACTCGAGCCGAACGAGTACTACTTCGTGACGACCGACCAGCTCGATCAGGTGTCGGATGGCGCCGGCGCGCAGGTTGGCCAGACCCGGTTGTGGAGGCTCACGTTCGACGACATCACGAAGCCGGAGAACGGCGGCAAGATCGATCTGCTCATCGACGGCCGCACGGTCAACGGTGAGAAGGTCAACATGTTCGACAACATCGCGGTGAACGAGAAGACCGGCGTGGTCATCCTCCAGGAGGACGTGGGCAACGCGGCGCACAACGGCAAGATCTGGCTCTACAACCCGGACACGAATGTCCTGACGAAGGTGGCGAATCACGATCGCGTCAGGTTTGGTGACATCGGTGTCGCTGCGACGGCCCCGTTCAACCAGGACGAGGAATCGTCAGGCGTGATCGACATGTCGTCGATTCTCGGCGCGGGAATGTATCTCACGTCCGACCAGGCGCATTACGTGATCAACGCGGCCAATCCGCGCGGCTTCACCAACCCGGACGAGCTCGTAGAGGGCGGCCAGCTCCTCGCGTTACGCATTCCGTTCCCGGTCGTGGCCGACAAGGACACATGCAAGAACGACGGATGGGAGTGGGTCTTCCGCGGCGACGGCGGCGTCTTCAAGAATCAGGGCGACTGCATTCAGTACGTGAATACGGGTAAATAACCCCGAGCCAGTCGGGACCAGCTGTGTGCGCGAAGACACGAGTGACATCGTGTCTTCGCGCCAACGCCAGTCCCGGTCTGACGGATTCGAAATTGCGCGTACGCGCGCAGCACACCGGCCCTGACACTCCTGCGCTCAGTTGCCCGCCAGTCCGCAGCACTGCGCGTCCCTCGGAGGGCACGTCCCTTGCCTCGAACGCAGGACGGACGACACGATGACGAAGCAGAGTGAGGCAGGGAAAGCACCGGCGGCGCCGGCGTTTCTGACACCGGACGACCGACTACCGGCGTCCTTGAAGGAAGTCCTGCTCGAAGCCGACGGCTGCATTGCGGGCGGCTTCTTCATCGGCGCCACCGGCTGCGCGCACCGGGCGGTGGACGCGCTGCTCAAGACCGAGAAGGCCGAAGGTGCGAACCACGAGGCGCGAGTGCGCGCCCTCGGCGAGAAGATGCCCGGCCTGCCGCAGTTGCTCCTGTCAGTGCTGGCGCAGCTTGGCGACAGCGCGGCGCGCGATACGGTGAAGCTGCCGGCCAACACGCTCCAGCTCCTGTTGTCCACGGTCAAGGCCGTCGCCTACGAGATTTACGTCATCGGACCGGAGCGGGGCGAGCGGCTCCAGCATGTGCGGCGGCTCCTCGAGTCGACCGAGCGCAAAGCGACTCCCTCCGCCGAGACCACCGAGCGCAAGGCGACGCCCGCGGCGCTGGCGGCGATGAGCTCCGGTCCGGCCACCTCCAGCACTTCCAACGGCTGATCGACCACGCGCCTACGGGCTAAGCACAGCAGCTGCGCCCGGCAGTCGCCACCTGACGCCGAAGCGGTCTGCCGTCTTTCATTGATGAACGCTATAGTGTCGGCCCTGGGGGTGACCCATGGTCGGACTCGACACCGGATACGAACAGTTCACTGACGAGGACCGCGTCTACGCCGGCTCGCGCTTTCGCGACGTGGTCCACGCGCTGTTCGAGAACCCGTATCAGAAAGTCTGGGGACGCCCCGGTGAACCGCCGTTGCCCGACGAGAAGGTGACGATCAAGAGCGTGTTCGGCGGCCTGCTCGCCCTGCACCGCTCGCACAGTTTCGAGCACGCGTCGGAGCGCACGCTCGATTCCCATGCCGACCTCCGCTGGGGACCGGACCGGAAAGGGTTCAGGCGACTGCTGCATCCGAACGGTGTCTGCCTGACGGGGACCTGGCAGATCACGGAGGACTCGCCGTACTCGGGCTATTTCGCCGGCGGCAGTCGGGCGCTCGTGGTGGCGCGCTATTCGAGCGGCGCCAGCAGCAACCGGCGCGGTCAGGTGCGTTCGCTCGCGCTGGTCGGCAAGCTGTTTCCGACGACCGACCCCGAACACCCCACGCCGCTGCGGACGGCGAACTTCATCACGCAGGAAGACATCGGCGGCGCGCGCACGGCATCGATCAATGCCGCGGAATTGCGCAACGCGCCCGACGTGACCGTGTTTCGGCGCGGTCCCGCCGGCACGCTGCTGATCAAGGTGGCCGCGGTCTTCCGCAAGGTCGACCAGCAGCCCACCATCAGGCAGCTCTATCCGATCGCGGAGCTGGGAAAGCCCGCCGCCGTGCCGACGCGCGCCCCGGAGTTCATGCGGCTGCTTCTCGCGCCGGAACAACCGTTCACCCCCGGCGCGGATCTCGATGTGCGCGACGAAGTGATGGCGCAGATCTTCGACGCGGGCGATCCGGTCCCGAAGCGCACGCTGACATTCAACATCGAGGTCACCGACGAAGGGAAGACGTCGGGGACGGCGTTCCGCGTCCGGCGCTCCTTCAGCCACTGGCGACGAATCGGGCGTCTCGTGTTCGACAACGCCGTCATCTCCTACAACGGCGACGCCGTGATTCACTTCACCCATCCGACCTGGCGGCCGGATCGCAACGATCCGGCCACGGCGACGCGCCAGAACAACCGGAAGATGCGGTAGGCCGGGTCTTCAGACCCGGCACCCGGGCAGGTATACTCCACGGCATTCCGTCCCTCGCTCATGTGCGCGCAGCGTTCCACACGCGGTCCTCGCGACGCGGCGTCCTCGCCGGTTCGACAGCGTTTCACCGCCGCCCTCGACGCGCTCGTCGCGCAGGTGAAGGACGACCGCTCCATCCTGGCCGCGATTCTCTGCGGCAGCCTGTCGCACGACACGGTCTGGTCGAAGTCCGATATCGATCTCGTCCTGATCACCGACGACGGGCAGCATGCGAAACGGACGTCGGCGACCATTGACGCCGCCGGGATCCCGGTGCACGCGGTGCTCTTCTCGCGTGGCGAGTTTCGCAAGGCCGCTGAGGGTGCGCTGCACAACTCGTTCATCCACTCGTTCGTGGCCAAGGGCACGCTGCTCTTCACCCACGATCCGACGATCGCGGATCTGCACGCCCGCCTGCGCGTCATCGGCGATCGCGACACGAAGGTGCAGCTGCTGCGCGCGGCGGGCGGTGCGCTCGGGTCCATCGACAAGGCGCACAAGTGGCTCATCACCCGTGGCGACCTGGACTACGCGGCGCTGTGGATTCTCTATGCGGCGACGAGCATCGCGCGCCTCGAGATCGTGCAGCGGAAGCTGCTCGCCGACCGCGAGGTGATCCCGCAGGCCGCCGCCCTCAATCCGGAGCTCTTTCGCGTCATCTACAGCGATCTGCTGAATACGCGGAAGACGAAGGCAAATGTCGCGCGCGCGCTCGAGGCCCTCGATCGCTACATGCGTGACCGGGCGGAGACGGTCTTCGCCCTGGTCCTCGAGCATCTGGAGGAGGTGGGCGAGGCGCGGTCCTGCACCGAGCTCGAGGACCATTTCAAGCGCCACTTCGACATCGCCGACGTGATCGGGCCGTGCGAGTACCTGGCGGCTGAAGGATTGATCGGGAAGGCGTCGCTGCCGCTGCGTCTCACCAGGACGAGCACCGTCGCCGTGCAGGAGCTCGCCTTCTTCGCCGTCGACCGGCGCGACCGCGGTGTGGAGGGCGCGGGATGAAGGATGCCGGCGGCCAGCGCCGTCCCGCCGCCCGCACCACGCTCGCGGTGCAGGGCGCGCGGGTGCACAACCTGAAGAACGTCTCGGTCGAGATCCCGCGCGACAGCCTCGTCGTCGTCACCGGCCTCTCGGGATCGGGCAAGTCGAGCCTCGCCTTCGACACCATCTATGCGGAGGGGCAGCGCCGATACATGGAGTCGCTGTCCAGTTATGCCAAGCGATTCGTCACCCAGATCGCAAAGCCCGACGTCGACTTCGTGCTCGGCCTCTCGCCGGTGATCTCGATCGAGCAGAAGACGCTGACCAGCAATCCGCGCTCGACGGTCGGAACGATGACCGATATCTCGAGCTACCTGAATCTGCTCTTTGCCACCATCGCCGAGCCGCATTGTCCGTGGACCGGTGAGCCGACGCCGAGCCGGACCGCCAGTCAGATCGCGGAAGCCATCCTGTCACTGCCACGCGGCGCCGAAGTCGAGCTGCGCGCCCCGGTCTTCCCCATCTACGGCGAGGATCTCGACGTGGTCTTCACCGAGGTGCGCAAGAAGGGCTGCCGGACGCTCATTGCCGATGGCACGCCGCTCGACCTGTCGGCCGAGCACGACCTGAGCGCCATGACCGTCGAGCGCATGACTGCGATCGTCGACCGCTTCGTGATTGGGCAGTCGAACGAGAAGGCGATCAAAGCCGGCGTGGCCGCCACGCTGCTCGTGGGTGACAACCTGATGCAGCTGCACGTCGCGAAAGGTGCGTCCAAGGCGGAGGCCGATCGGTTCTATCGCGGCCTGTGCAGCGCCACGCATCACTTCGTGTACGGCGACATTGGTCCCGCCTACTTCGTCTTCAACCTTCCCGAAAGCGCGTGCCGTACCTGCGGCGGTCTTGGCGTGGACAAGCTGACGCACCCGGAGCTGCTCATTCCGGACCCGCAACGCAGCATCGCCGGCGGCTGCTTCGTCCGCGAGGCCTTCAAGTACAACCCGGACACGTGGGACGGTCGTGTCATGTACAGCCTTGCGAAGGCCTGCAAATTCTCGCTCGACGTGCCGTGGAGCGATCTGCCCCAGCGGGCGCGGGACGCCATCCTTTTCGGCATCGAGCCGCAGAAGCTCAAGCTCCTGGTGCCCCCCGGCGCCAGGGAACGGCGCGGGGAGTGGGAGGGCAGGGAGGTCGGCTTCAACGGCATCGCCCGGCGCATCGAGCGCAACTACCGCCGCTACCGGCAGCATGGCGAGACGAATTCGAGGATGGAGGCCTGGCTCGACAAGGTGATGGTCGAGCACACCTGTCCCGACTGCTCGGGCGCCCGTCTCCGCGCGACGCGTCTGCTCTTCACCATCGAGGGAAAGACCATCTACGAGCTCGGTGGGCTGAACTTCGACGAGCTGCATACGATCCTTGGCACCCTCAAGCCTGCCGGCCGTGGCGCCGACGCCGGCCGCCAGATCATCCGCGAGATCCGCACCCGTCTCGGGCTGCTGCTCGGCATCGGTCTGGATTATCTGAGCTTCAATCGCCGTTCCGGCACGCTCTCCGGCGGCGAGTCACAGCGGATTCGGCTCTCGACGCAGATCGGATCAGGCCTGATGGGCATGCTCTACGTGCTCGACGAACCGAGCATCGGCCTGCATCCCAAGGACAACGTGAAGATGATCGCCACGCTGGAACGCCTCCGCGACATCGGCAACACGGTGATCGTCGTCGAGCACGACGAAGACACCATCCGCGCTGCCGATCACATCGTCGAGATGGGGCCCGGTCCCGGTGTGCACGGCGGCACGGTGGTCGTGCAGGGCACGATCGAGGACGTGCTCCGCTGCAAGGCTTCGCCGACCGGCCAGTTCCTTTCGGGGAAACGCGCGATTGCCGCGCCGCGCACGCGGCGGCCCGGCAATGGACAGGCGCTGGTGATTCGCGGCGCCCGCGAGAACAACCTCCGCTCGATCGACGTGACCATTCCGCTCGGGAAGATGATCGCGATTACCGGCGCGTCAGGTTCGGGCAAGAGCACGCTGGTCAACGAGATTCTCTACAAAGTGCTGTGGAAGCGGCTGGTGGACACGCGCACGTTGCCGGGCGACCACGACGGCGTCGACGGCGTCGAGCACGTCAAGCGGGTCGTCAACATCGATCAGACGCCGATTGGACGCAACAGCCGCTCGAATCCGGCCACCTACATCGGCTTCTACGACACCATCCGCGATCTCTTCACGCAGGCGCCGCTGTCGGTCGAACGCGGCTACAAGGCGGGTCGCTTCAGCTTCAACGTCAAGGGCGGCCGCTGCGAGGAATGTCAAGGCGAAGGAGCGATCACGACGCAGCTCTATTTCATGCCCGACGTCGAGGTCACGTGCGGCGCCTGCAAAGGCGCCCGGTTCAACAGTGAAACGCTGGAAGTGACCTGGAACGGGAAGACGATCGACGACGTGCTGAACATGTCGGTCGAAGAGGGCGTCGCCTTCTTCGCCAGCGAGCCGAGCATCCGCAAGAAGGTGCAGGTGCTGGCCGATCTCGGGCTCGGCTACCTGACGCTGGGGCAGTCGTCGACGACACTGTCCGGCGGCGAGGCGCAGCGCGTCAAGATCGCGACCGAGTTGAGCACGCTGCAGCGATCGAAGCACACGGTTTACATCCTCGACGAGCCGACGACCGGACTGCATCTGTCGGACGTCGCGAAGCTGCTCGAATCGCTCAACCGCCTGGTCGACGCCGGGCACACCGTGCTGCTCATCGAACATCACCTCGACGTGATCAAGACCGCTGACCACGTGATCGATCTCGGCCCCGAAGGCGGCCATGCCGGTGGCACGGTGGTGGCAACCGGGCCACCGGAAGCCATCGCGGCCAGCAAGGCCTCCCACACCGGACGCTATCTGAAGGCTCGCATGCGCGGATGATCCGGCGGCTGGGCGAACCGGTTCACCACGCCGGTCTCTACCGTTAGTTTGTCTGCTCGATGCCGCATCTTCGCCACATTCCGCCCGTCGAACCGATCAATGGCGAGCGCACTGCTCGCCGGTGTTCTCCGGAGGGCATGATGTTTCGAAGATTGGCTGTTCTGACCGCTGCCGCCTTGTTCCTGACGACGTTCGGCGTCATGGCGTCGCCAAGCGACCACAGTATTTACGTGACGTTCGCCAAGAGCGTGGCGATTCCAGGCGCGACACTCGCGCCGGGTACATACATTTTCGAGGCGGCGGATCCGACCACCTCGTCCGACGTGGTTCGCGTGCTGAGCCGCGATCGGTCGCGCGTGTATCTGACCCAGTTGGCGTTGCCCGTAGAGCGTCCGAAAGGCATCCCTGACGATCAAACGGTGGTCATCTCCGAAGAGCCGAACGGCGAGCCGGCCCAGATTGTCGAGTGGTTCGCGCCGGACACAGAACTCGGCTACGCCTTCGAATACCACTCGCGTTGACCCCTGTTGCGCCGGCGCGTCAGTTCGACGCGCTGGCGTCGGTCGAAGGTGGAGCCTGTCGCGCCGGAGCCTCGGCGAAGGCGGAACCTGTCCCGCCGAAGCCAGGGCGAAGGCGGACGCCGGGGATCAGAATCCGAAACCGAAACTGACATTGAGGCGGAAACGGTCAGACCCGGCGCGACGGGGGCCGAGCGCGAATGCCGGGCCAACTTTGATGCTGAAGTTGGCCGCCATTACTTCCGCCTCGGCGCCGATGAACGTCTGGTGCGGCTCGGCGCCACGCGGGTTGGCGGTGGTGCGCGTCACCGTGGCATGAATCGCCCGTCCCACCATGCAATCGCCGCCGAACCCACCCAGGCCTACGCCCGCCTTGAGCCCGCCGGTCCCGGCGGTTCCCGTCAGGACCAGCCGATCCCAGAGACCACCGAGGCGCGGTTGCACGGCTACGCCGGCCGAGAGCCTCTCCGGCCAGCCGTATCGCACGGTGGGCCAGATCACCACCTCGTCGTCGGCGGCGGCCGCGAGCGCGGGTGACAGCAGGACGAGGAGGAAGAGCGGCGCGATCAGGAATGGCTGTCTCATGCCTCGATCGTGGAGCGTCCGGGCATGCGAAGTCCTGAAGCCAGCCTGAACAATCCTGATATCGACGCATCGCGACAGAGGAATGTCGCCGAATGGCGGGAACGAGAACCGTTATGATCGCATTCCTCGGAAAACGGTGACGATCTGGCCTTCATTCAGCACCCATCTGCATTCCTTGTGGAGCGCCCGGCCACGCGGATGATCACGCGGCGGATTCTCGTCGTCGTCTGCGGCCTGGCGAGCTTCTGGACGGCGCTCCTGCTGGTCTCCGGCGGGTTCCTCGTCCACCTCGGAGCGCTGACTATTTCATCCAAGAGACCGCTTGCGTCGCTGGCGATCGCGCTGGTCACCGGCCTCGCCGCCTGGGCGATGTCGTTGACTCGCGGCGATGCCGAGCCGGAGGCGTCGACGCCGCGCGAACGCGTTCGGCGGATGGCGTTGCTCCCCCTCCTGATTCTCGGGTTGAGTGTCCTGTGCCTCACGCAGCCCGCTCCGCCCACCAACGTGAACAACTGCGCGTTCGTCAACGAGATGGGCCAGGGGATGCGGCACATCCTCAACTGCGACGCCGTGGAATACCTGGCCCTGGCGCACACGCCGTCGATGGTGCTGACGCCGGAGCATCCCTATCGGCAAAGCCGGCCGCTCTCGTTCATGGTGCCGTACCTGGTGGCGCGGCCGCTCCAGGTCTTCTCCTGGCTGAACGATCACGGGATCTATCCGCCGTACGGTCCGGAGTTCGCCGCGTTCGCGCTGATCAATCTCGTGGTGCTCGTCGTGACCATGCTCTGTTTCATCACGCTCATGCGGATGGCGCGGACCGGTATTCCGCCCGGTATCGAGCTGTTGTTCGCGCTGATCGTCCTCGGGGCCAACGACGTCACCAAGATCTTCTTCTGGTCGCCGCATTCGCAGATCTACAACCTCTTCGTGCCGTGCGTGACGATGTACGTGATCATCCGCATGCTGGGCGCGGGGCGTGCACTGAGTCTGCGCAACGCCGTACTGCTGGGAGCCGCCATCGGCACCGGGCTGCTGATGTACGGGTCGTTCTCAGTGCTCCTGATCTGTGCGTGCGCGACGCAGCTGCTCGCCTACCGGAAGGTCGTGGTCCCGTTCCTCATTGGCGCCGCCGCTGTGGCCATCTACGCGGTGTGGGTCGTGTACGTCCGGCTCACTGCCGGATTCTTCTACAGCTACGAGACCGAAATGTTCCGCCAGTTCATCTGGCTGATCGACTGTTACAAGACCGGCGCGGACGCCTGCGTCCCGCTGCTCCAGCAGAATGCCTGGTTGACTCTCGACATGCTCGCGAAGATGACGATGGTGCCGCTGGCGTTGATCGTGGCGGTGCGCGTGGCCCGATGGGTCTGGACACGGGACGGAAACGCCGCGGCGCCGGTCAATCGTCACGTGGCGGCGGCGGTGGCGGGAAGCGTCGTGGTGGCGGCGACGCTGTTGCTGTTGATGGGCCGCTCCTACAACATGCCGCGGCTCTTCTGGGTATTGATTCCGCCGCTTCTACTGGTCCTCGTCATCGAGCTGCAGCAGCTCAGGGCCGCGCTGACGGTGCGTGGCCAGCGCGCCCTTGCGGGTATCGTCTTTTCGGCGGCGCTCGTGCACCTCCTCATCTTCGCGCTGCGCCAGGGGCCTTATCAGTAGTCAGTAATCAGGAAACAGGAACAGCATCGTACCAAGTCGCAGCTGGCCGCAGACCATCGCGGTCGTTCGGGCCACCAAGTCTTCGACAGAGACAGATGGAAGCGTTCCGGTCACCTCGCCGATCGGCGCTGAACGGGCGAGGGTCCGGCTGAAGGCGCGGAAGAGATCGGTGCGGAGCCGGTGTGGCTCGTCAATCAGCTGGAGCAGCGTCCTGCCTGCAGCCGCATCGGGATGCACTTGGTTCAGCAGGAGCGAGGCGGCGAGTGATGCGGGACTATCCGCGAAGGAGTGGACGACGAGGTCGACGTCGTTGAGCGCGCGGCGTTCGAGCGGACGGCCGCCGTCGCCCGGCGCGCATCGTCCCCGTGGAGCAGGGCGGTGAACAACAGCCGATGATAGCCATTGTTCACCGCGTTCAGTTGCGTCGCGGTTATCCGAAGTAGACGGTCTTCGTTTCGAAGTAGTGGTCGATGCCTTCGATCCCGCCCTCGCGTCCCATCCCGGACTGCTTGAATCCGCCGAACGGCATCTTGATGTCGACGATCATGCCGTTCACCGTCACGCTGCCCGAGCGGACACGGCGCGCGACCTCGTAGCCGTGCTCGGCATCTGCGGTGTACACGGCGCCGTGCAGACCGTAGATGGTGTCGTTGGCCTTGGCGACCGCATCGTCGATGCCGTCGTAGCTGATGAACGACACCACGGGTCCGAAGATTTCCTCCTGCGCGATCGTCATCTTGCTGTCGACGTCGGTGAACACCGTCGGCTCGACGTAGAAGCCCTTCGGCAGATGCGCCGGCCGGCCGCCGCCGATGACCATCTTCGCGCCTTCCTGTTTGCCTTTGGCGATGTAGCCCTGTACGCGATCGAGCTGGCGCGACATCGTGAGCGGTCCGATCTGGGTGTCGGCCTCGAACGGGTCGCCGACTTTCACCTTGCGCACGGCGTCGACGTAGGCGTCGAGCACCTCGGTCTTGCGCTTCTCAGGGACGAGCACGCGGGTGAGCGAGAAACAGACCTGCCCGGTGATCGGCATCGAGAACGGCACCAGGCTCTTGAGGACGTCGTCCATCTTGGCGTCGTCGAGCACGATGGCGGCGGACTTGCCGCCGAGCTCGAAGCTCGCGCGGGTCAGGCGTTCGGCGGCGATCGCGCCGATGCGGCGGCCGGCCGCTGTGCTGCCGGTGAAACTGATCTTGTCGATGCCGGGGTGGCGCACGAGGTACTCGCCGACCTCGCGTCCGGCGGGGACGACGTTGAAGACGCCGGGCGGCAATCCGGCGGCGGCAATGCACTCGGCCAGGATGTAGGTGTCGATCGGCGTTTCGGGCGCCGGCTTCGAGACGACCGTGCATCCCGCGGCGAGCGCGGCAGCCACCTTGTAGCAGAGCAGCACCAGCGGCGCGTTCCATGGCGTGATTGCCGCGACGACGCCCACGGGTTCCCGCACCACGCGTACGAGGCCGCCATTGTCGCGGCGCCGCTCATCGACGAGCGTGGCGTTCTGGATGAACTGCGCGTAGAAGTCGAAGAGGCTCGGCGGCTGTGCCGATGCGTATCGCGTGAACGAGATCACGGCGCCGACCTGCGAGGTCCAGACCTCGGCGAGCTCTTCGTGCCTGGCGCGCAGCTGCTTGGCGACTTCCATGAGCCCCGCGGCGCGCTGCGCCGGCGTCATGCGCGGCCAGGGCCCGCGGTCGAAGGCTTCACGTGCGGCGGCCACGGCGCGATCGACGTCGCGCTCGTTGGCCTCGGCAAAGGTTGCGAACACCTCCTCGGTGACCGGAGAGATGACGTCGAGGCGGCGATCAGACGAAGGTTTGACCCAGGCTCCGCCGATGAACACGTCGTGCGGATGCTGGACGGGAGATGTCGATGATGTTTGTGTGCTCACAAAAGCCTCGCTCATCAGTTCGA
>Ga0207701_10005396_pt1 | contig 12860 bp, 8 predicted proteins | sample KBSSwiSSwithPhiX_FD_184294 | JGI IMG/M metagenome (GOLD analysis project Ga0207701, IMG submission 184294) | Switchgrass rhizosphere bulk soil microbial communities from Kellogg Biological Station, Michigan, USA, with PhiX - S5 (SPAdes) (version 2) | ecosystem: Environmental > Terrestrial > Soil...
CGAACCATAAGCTCCCGTCGGCAGGCCCATGATCCCGGCCACGTGGGTCACGCCCGGGATCGTCCCGAGTTGGGTGAAGAGATCATTAAACTGCCGCACCGCGCGATGTGCATCCTGTTCAGAGTGTGCCGGGGCATCCGCATCCACAACCAGCAACTGCCGTGTCAGGTATCCCATGTCGCGCGAACTCAGAGTCGTCATAGTGTGCAGAAGGAGTCCCGCACCCATGGCAAGCACAAAGGTTGCTGCTACCTCTGCAATCACCAATCCGTCGCGGAACCTCGTCGAGCCATGACGACTCATGCCACGTGACGCGTCGTACTTCAGAGCCTCCGCCGGATCAACCTTGGCTGCCCTCAGCGCCGGCAACATCGACGAAACCAGGGCCGTCAGCACTGAGAGGACAAGCGTAAACGCGAGCACCCAGCCATTCAGGTGAATCTCATCCGCACGCGGCAGTTCTTTAGGCGCCATCGCTACCAGCACGCGCACTGCGGGGAACGCCAGCAGCACACCGGCAGTCCCACCGATTAGAGAAACCAGCAGGCTCTCAAGAATCACGGGCTGCATTACCTGCCAGCCCGATGAACCAAGGGCCTTGCGAATCGCGATCTCACGCTGGCGTTCCATTGAGCGCACCAATTGCAAATGTGTCGCGTTGACGCAGGCAATCAACAGGATCAGCCCTACCGTGCCCCACAAAAGCAGAAGCGTAGGCCGCGCATCTCCCGTCAGCGCCTCCTGCAGTGATCGAGTTATGAATTGCTTGTTCCGGTTCTCAGCGGGATAGGCCATCTCAAGACGCCGCGAGATTCCATCCAGTTCGGACTGCGCCTTCTGCAGGGTGACACCGGGGCGAAGGCGCCCCACGGCTTTGTAATTGAATGCAGTCCGCGACTGCGACTCCGGCCGAAACGGATAAGCCTCCCACACCTGCGTCTTCGCGGGAAAATCAAACCATTCCGGCAGCACGCCTGTAATCTCCAGCGGCTCATTCTCCACTCGCAGCGTCTGACCCAAAGCGGCTTGTACGCTTCCGAATTGATCTCGCGCAAACCGCTCCCCAACCAGCGCCGAACGGTGCGCCTCTGCATCTGTAAACAACCGGCCCGCAATCGGCTGCAGGCTGAAGACCTTCGCAAAATTCGCATCCACCGAGGTCAGGACGGTATAGACCGAATGATTGCGGAGTTCCACACCCAGGCTGCCATTCGAGTACAGACTCACTGCCTCAAAACTCTGCGCTTGAGTTCGTACGTCCACAGCGTCTGGTCCGGTCACGCGGGGCGCCGTGTGCCCGCTATCCGTCCAGTGCGTATTCAAAACCGTGAGCCTATCCGCACTGGCATAAGGAAGCGGCGCCAGCAAGATCGACTGGACCACGGTAAAGATCGCAGTGTTTGCGCCGATCCCCAACGCCAGCGTCAATGTCGCCGTGGCCGTAAATGCCGGATGCTTTAGCAATTGGCGTAAGGCGAACCGCAGATCGCCCACAAAGGACCGCGCGACGGTTTCCCAGCCATAGGAATTCACTCGCTCTCTGACGACGGTGAAATTTCCCACTTCCCGCCTCGCTGCCTTTCTTGCTTCGTCGACACAGAGGCCACGCGCCTCCCATGCCGCCGTAGCCTCTTCAAAGTACTGCTCCACTTCCTCCGCCACGTCCTGATCGTGCTTGGCGCGGTTCGTAAGATTACGAAGGCCGTAGGTTAAATGGCGCCAGAGTGACATAAGTCAACCCTCCATTTTGAGCAGTCGCGCAATCGCCGATGCCCGGCGCGTCCATGCTGCGGTCTCATTTTCGAGTTGCTTTTTTCCGGTCCGCGTCAGCGAGTAAAACTTTGCGCGGCGGGAGTTTTCCGTTTCACGCCACTCCGCATCGAGCCACCCAGCGCGCTCAAGCCGTTGCAGAGCGGTCAGCAGAGATCCGGGGTTCATTTTGAAGACTCCACGCGAAATCTGCTCCACGCGGCGCGCAATGCCAAAGCCATGCATCGGCTCAAGGCTCAGCGTCTTCAGAATCAGCATGTCAAGGGTGCCTTGAATCACATCGGTGTTCGCGTCGTCCATAGACGGAAACGTTAGCACCACTCCATATGACCGTCAAGATGTGATAATCAACTGGAGAGCCATTCACTCGCAGCGAATGGCAGCCATAGGATCGATCTTTGCAGCGCGGAGTGCCGGCAGCAAAGACGCTGCGCTCGCAATCGCCGCTAGCACCACGATCGAGCCCGCAAAAACCCAGGGGTCGCGAGTCGATGTGCCATACAGAAAGCTGGCGAGGGCGCGCGATGCAAGCAGCGCAATGAGCAAACCGGCCGCGGTTCCGACAAAAGCAACCGCTGCATTTTGAGCAAACACCATGCCGGCCACCTGTGCCCGTCGCGCACCAAGGGCCATCCGGATTCCGATTTCGCTCGTTCGCTGCGCGGTAGAGTAGGCCAGCGTCCCATAAAGGCCAATCGCAGTAACGACGAGCGCGCAGGCGCCAAAGAACACCGCCAGCCACGCCATCGTGCGCTCAGCGCTGAGGGAGTCCTGGACTGTTTCTTCCATTGACGTCATGACCGGAGCTGGAATTCCACGATCTGCCTGCATCACGAGCGCCCTCGCCGCGCTCGCAACGGGAGCCGCAGGACCCTCCACCCTCACGACCGCCGAGTACGACCGCGTTTGGTGCCCCTCGTCCTGCGTCATCGACAAATACCCGGTCGGAGGGGCGTCCGAACGCAGATCTTCATATTTCGCGTTGCCTACTACACCGATCACTTCGTACGAGACAGTCTTGCCATCTTCCTGCTTCTGAACAAGCCGTCCGAGAGGGTTTTGATTCGGAAAAAGGAGGCGCACCGCCGCCTGGTTCAGAACGATCTTCGCTCCGGATGACCTTGTGTCACTCCAGCGAAAATCGCGGCCTTCGAACAACGGAATCCGCATGGTTTGAAAATAATCAGGAGAGACCCGGTTCTGATAAATGGCGTAAATCTTGCTGCCAACAGAAGAGAGGTTCTCGTCCCATATGAAATGAGTAAACGGGACCATCATCGCAAAGCTGACATTCTTTACACCCGGCTGCCGCGCCAGTCCATCACCCAATTGTCGGTAAAACTGCAACAGCGCGTCGCCCTCGAGCGGTTGCTGGTCCATCCTCAGTGCGATATTTTCAATGCCGCGCGGATCGAAACCAACGCCAGATCTATAAAGACGCACCAGGCTCGATGCAAGGAGACCTGCACCGACCACCAGCATCAAAGCCAGTGCCACCTCAGTAGCCATGACCGCACGCGGTAACAGGGTTCGATGCTCATGTGCCCGCGTGGCGTGCTGACCGTGCTTGATACTCTCATTCAAAGTTCCTGAAGTGGCTTGCAGAGCCGGCACCAGCCCTACGAGGAGTGTCGCAACCACTGCTGTCAGTGCAGCAAAGGCAAAGACGCGCAGGTCGAGAGACGTATCGACGTGCACTTCAGTTTGCCCGGCCAGCAACAGAGCAGAGAGCGAGCGGCTGACCAGCGGAGCAACCGCAAGGCCCGCAATAGTGCCTATGATTGCAATAAGCAGGCTCTCAACCAACAGTTGCTGCAGCAAGCGCCCGCGCGTCGCTCCCATCGCAAGCCGCGTGGCAAGTTCCTTTTGTCGCGCCGTTCCCCGGGCCATCAACAAACTCGCCAGATTCAGGCAGGCAAGCAGAAGGATACCGCCGCACATGGCAAAGACAGCCATCAGCGGCTTCTTGAAAAAAAGCCGAATGTAAGAGAAGCCTGCCGATCCCGATTCCGCTGTAAACCTGAAGTGCCGCTTCTCACGATCCGCGATCCATTTTGGATCCGGGATCACTTCATGCACCACGGCGCCGGTGCCTGAGGCAACTTGGGCATTGGCCTGTTCAAGTGTTGCATGCGGTTGCAAGCGGCCCATCACGGTAAGCCACCAGGCGTGAAAACCTGCTTCCGTCATGCTCCGCGCGCCGTTCATCGCGGGCTCTGCCGCGAGCGGCGCGAACAGCTCTGGCCGCTGCAAGGGATCGGCTCCTATAAACCTCTTAGGCATCACGCCGGCAACCGTGAATACCATATTGTTGATTTGCAGCTTCTGTCCGATTACGTCGGGCCGTCTATTAAACCAGCGCTGCCAGAAGCCTTCGCTGATTACCACCGCAAACCCTTGAGGGTTCCCGCCCTTGCTGTCATCCAGCGGCGTCAGCGTGCGCCCCAGTAGCGGGGAAGTTTCGAGCGCCGGAAACAATTCGCCGCTCACCAGTTGTCCAATTACATTCTCGGTTCCGCTGTCTCCCTTCACCTGCATCGTCATGTGATTGAACGCGAATACCTTCGAGAAGACCTGGTGCCTGCCCTCCAGGCCGCGAAAGAGCGGCTCAGAAAAACTGTAGGTCGAAAGAAGGCCATCGTTGATGCCCAGCACGCTGAGTCGATCGCTCGCTGGCACGGGTAATGGCCGTAGCAACAGGCCATTGATCATCGAAAAGACAGTGGTATTGGCTCCAACACCAAGAGCGAGCGTAAGGATCGCAACCGATGTGAACCCCGGCGACTTGCGCAGTACGCGTGCAGAAAAGCTGACGTCGCGCGAGAGGTTTTCGAGCGATCGAAATTGCCATAACTCGCGCAGCCTCTCGTGCCATCGGCTGGAACTACCAAACCGCCGGCGAGTCGCAACTTCAACTTCACTCTGCGGCACGCCCTGACGCAGCAGCTTTTCCTTCAGCATTGCTTCGTGAAACGCAAGCTCGTCGACCAGGTCGCGATCAAGGCGTCGTTTGAAAAGGAGCGCCTTGATGCGGAGAAGGAATTCGTCAAGATGTCCGGCCATCATTCAACCTCGGCTAATAGGCCTGCATGACAAAAGCCACAGCGGAAGAGAGCCGCGCCCAGCGCTGCGATTCTCCCTGTAGTCGCTTGTGGCCCTCTGCGGTAAGCTCGTAAAACTTCGCGCGACGATTGTTGTCGGAGACGCCCCACTTCGCTTTCAAAAGACCGCGAAGCTCCATCCGGTGCAAGGCTGGATAGAGTGCGCCCTCCTCCACCTTCAAAACTTGATTTGAGGTTTGCTCAATCCATTCCGCGACCCCGTAGCCATGCTGCGGCCCGCGATTGAGTGCCTTGAGGATCAGCATCTCCAGCGTGCCCGGGATCAAATCGCCAAAATCGAGTGTCGCTTCCATAAGCATCTTAGGGAAATAAGATACTCCATCGACAAACGACCGTCAAATGACCCAACGTCCTTGCTCTTTCGGACTCAAATCCGCAGCCCTTTGCTCAAGGTCCGAGATTTCCCTGAAGCTGGAATTCCGATCAATATCTTTCGCTTGAGTCGAATCCACTCTGTAGATGCTGTTTTTGATTTGACCGGCAAGCCTTTGTCGTTATACGTTTTGCGTACTTCCCTGAGAGGCTTCCCCAATGGCGAACGACAATCTCGAGCTGATCCGAAACCTCTATGCCGCCTTCGCTCGCGGCGATGGTCCGGCAGCGCTTTCCTCGATGGACTCCACCATTGTCTGGAACGAAGCGGAGAACTTTCCCTACGCGGATCGCAATCCTTATGTAGGTCCCGCGGCTGTTGCCGAAGGAGTTTTCTTTCGATTGGCCACCGAATGGGATGATTTTCAGGCGGTACCGGCAGAGTTCTTCGATGCCGGCGACACAATCGTAGTCACAGGAAGATATCGCGCGATGTACAAGACCACGCAAGCGAGCCTGAATGCACAGTTCGCTCATGTGTGGAGCGTTCGTGGCGGCAAAATCGTTGGCTTCCAGCAATACACCGATACCGCACAAGCTCAAAGCGCGATTCACGGTTAGTCCACATCGGCCCAAAGCCCCTAACACCGTCCCCACCTTTGATCGAGATCGCGCAAACTACCCGCTTCGCTGATTCTCGTCAAAGGCTGACCAATCTTCCGAGGAGGCAAACATGGCATCCGTACTCATTACCGGTACCAGCAGAGGAATAGGGCTTGAGACCGCGCTCGCGTTCGGCCGCGCCGGCCACAAGGTTCACGCGACTATGCGCAGTCCCGAGCGTTCTCCACAACTCGCAGAGAAGGCCGCGCAAGAGAAGTTGCCAATCGTCATCTCCGCGATGGACGTTGACTCCGACTCCTCCGTCAAGTCCGCTATCGCGACAATTGAGCGAGACCACGGCCCCATCGACGTACTCGTGAACAACGCCGGTGTGGAACGCATGGGCTCGGTCGAAGAGCTCCCAGTTGCCGAGTTCAAAGCAGCTATGGAGACAAATTACTTCGGCGCCATCCGCTGCATCCAGGCTTTGCTTCCGCAGATGAGAACGCGCAGGAGCGGCTGCATCATCAACGTCACTTCGGTCGCCGGTCGCATCTCTAGCGGTCCTATGGCTGCCTATTCCGCGTCAAAGTGGGCACTTGAAGCCCTGAGCGAGGCGCTGGCCGGCGAAATGAAGACCTTCAACGTCCGCGTGGCGATTGTCGAGCCGGGAATCATCGACACCGCCATGGCACGTCGCATTGAAGACCCGGCGCAAGCCTCGCCCTATCCCCAGCGCGAACGGTTCTCAATCATGTTTACCCAATCGCTGAAGAGCCCGGTTCCCCCAAGCATCGTAGCCGACAAAATTCTGGAAATTGCGGACAGCGGAACCTGGCAACTTCGCCATCCAGTGGGTCCCGATGCGTTTCCATTTTTGAAATGGCGCGCGGGAATGACAGACGAAGAGTGGGTTGACCTGAATGCGGGCGATAACGAAACCTTCTTCGCTCGTTTGAGTCGAGATTTCTAAATCAACCACCAACCCTCAACAATTTCGCTGAGACGCTATCAAACGAGACACAAAGGGAGACACCACCGTGGATACGAACGCACCTTCACCGGATCAGATTCTCCAAACTGGCCTTGCCTTCTGGGCCTCGAAGACATTACTCAGTGCCGTGGAGATGGGAGTTTTCACAGAGCTGGCCAAAGGGCCTGAGAAGTTGGATCGACTGACAGGGCGACTCGGCCTGCACCCGCGTTCGGCGAGGGATTTCCTGGACGCCCTGGTAGCACTGGGTTTTCTTGAACGGCGTGACGGGCAATATTCGAATACGCCGTCGACCGATCTTTTCCTCGATAAGCACAAACCGGCCTACATCGGCGGAATGCTGGAGATGGCAAACAGCCGGCTCTTCCGATTTTGGAGCGATCTGACACCGGCCCTGCGAACCGGTCAACCCCAGAACGAGATAGCCCGTGGAGAACCCGAACCGTTTGCCGCCCTCTACGCGGATCCCGCGCGGCTGAGACAGTTCTTGCGCGCGATGACAGGAATCAGCCGCGGGGCGAATCTAGCGATCGCTGCCAAATTTCCCTGGGCCGACTACAAGACCGTCGCAGACGCAGGGCCGGCGCAAGGGGATCTTCTTGCGCAAGTGGCGTTGAAGAATTCGCACTTGAACGGAATAGGGATGGACCTTCCAGAAGTCGCCCCGATCTTTGAGGAATACATGGAAGCCAACGGATTGTCTTCGCGCGTCAAGTTCCGCCCGGGCAGTTTCTTTACAGATCCTCTCCCCGAGGCCGACGTCATCATGATGGGCCACATCCTTCATGACTGGGATCTTGACCAGAAGCGAATGCTGATTCGCAAGGCCTACGATGCTCTACCCAAAGGCGGCGCGTTCATCGCATACGATGCGCTGATCGATGACGACCGGTCAAAAAACGCATTCGGGCTCATGATGAGCCTGAATATGCTCATCGAGACCCCTGGCGGATTCGATTACACCGGAGCCGATTGCGTCGGCTGGATAAAGGAAGCCGGATTCAGCAGCGCCCGAGTTGAACACCTAGTCGGCCCCGATTCAATGGTGGTCGGGATCAAATAGTTCGTGCTGATCAAAGGCAGGCAAGCCTCATGCAGCCTGCCTTTGGTACAATCGCTGAAGGTAATTAAAAGCGCTGATTCTAATAAATTTGCCCGCGCTTTTTGACAGAGAAGCCTCCCCTTCCCGCGGCATTCACGGCAGTACTCAAATTCTTGAGTGAGTTAGACTCATATTTTAACAATCAACCCCTTGACAAGAAGCCAATCCCTGCCTATCTTTAGCAATTGGGTGCCGAGACTGCTAGCAACCCGCTTGCTTTAGTGCTCGATAGCACCAGCGCCCTCCACAGAGGGCAGGATTTCGCAGTTTCCGAATTTTGTCTCACAACAACAAACCCGCGGTCAGGGCTCAACTCTGCCGCGTGTGAAGGAGAAGCGAAGCAATGGCAGCAACATCTGTTACAACCACCTTCACCCCGCTCCACGACCGCATCCTCGTCCGCCGTTTGGAAGAGGGCGAAACCGTCCGTGGGGGCATCATCATCCCCGATAGCGCCAAGGAAAAGCCCCAGGAAGGCGAAGTCATCTCCGTCGGCAAGGGAAAGTCGAACGACGAGGGAAAGGTCTTCCCTCTTGACGTTAAAGCTGGCGACCGCGTCCTTTTCGGCAAATACTCCGGCACCGAGATCAAGCTCGATGGCGAAGAATTTCTGATCATGCGTGAGGAAGAAGTCCTCGGCATCGTCAAGCGCTAAGCATCCGCGCATTCGCGCAGTCAGTCTGCGGATTCAGCAATGCTGACTGAGATGTGACAACCGACTACACAGATTTTGATTGAGGAGAGTTACAAGCATGGCAAAGCAGATTTTGCACGGTGAAGATTCCCGTCAAGCGATCCTGCGCGGCGTCAATGTTCTCGCAGACGCTGTGAAGGCGACGTTGGGCCCCAAGGGTCGCAACGTCGTGATTGAGAAGAAATTTGGTTCACCCACCATCACCAAAGACGGTGTGACGGTGGCCAAGGAAATCGATCTCAAGGATCCCCTTGAGAACGTTGGCGCTCAGCTCGTTCGTGAAGTCGCCTCCAAGACCAGCGACGTTGCCGGTGACGGAACCACCACCGCAACCGTTCTGGCCCAGTCCATCTTCAAGGAAGGCGTCAAGACAGTTGCAGCCGGTGCAAACCCGACCGCTCTCAAGCGCGGCATCGACAAGGCCGTAACAGCCATCATCGGCACGCGCGACAAGGACGGCAAGTGGACCGAGGGCGGCGCTCTTGGCAAGCTCTCCAAGCCTGTTGACGAAGGTTCCGTTGCCCAGGTCGGCGCGATCTCGGCCAATGGAGATCAGGAGATCGGCGACATCATTGCTCATGCCGTTAAGGTCGTGGGCAAGGACGGCGTCATCACCATCGAAGAGTCCAAGACCATGCACACCGGTCTCGAGACAGTCGACGGCATGCAGTTTGACCGCGGCTATCTCAGCCCCTACTTCGTCACCGATGCAGAGCGTCTCGAAGTGGCTCTCGACGATCCCTACATCCTGATCTACGAAAAGAAGATCAGCGCCATGAAGGATCTTCTGCCCCTCCTCGAGCAGGTTGCTCGTGGCGGCAAGCCGCTCTTGATCATCGCCGAGGACGTTGAAGGCGAAGCCCTCGCAACCCTCGTGGTAAACAAGCTGCGCGGCACTCTGAATGTGGCTGCCGTCAAGGCTCCCGGATTTGGCGACCGTCGCAAGGCCATCCTGGGCGACATCGCAATTCTGACCGGAGGCAAAGCCATCACTGAGGATCTCGGAATCAAGCTGGAAGGCGTCAAGCTCGAGGATCTCGGCAAGGCGAAGCGCATCACCATCGACAAGGACAACACCACCATCGTCGACGGTGCCGGCAAGTCGTCCGACATCGAAGGCCGCGTCAAGGAGATCCGTTCGCAGATCGAGAAGACCACCTCCGACTACGACAAGGAAAAGCTCCAGGAGCGGTTGGCCAAGCTGGTTGGTGGCGTTGCCATCATCAAGGTTGGTGCTGCTACCGAGACAGAGCTGAAGGAGAAGAAGGCTCGCGTTGAGGACGCTCTCCACGCAACCCGCGCAGCAGTCGAGGAAGGTATCGTCCCCGGCGGCGGCGTGGCCCTCGTTCGTGCCATCCCTGCAGTCGACGCTCTCATCAACACCCTCGAAGGCGATGAGAAGATCGGCGCTCAGATCGTTCGCCGTTCGCTCGAAGAGCCCCTGCGCCAGATCGTCGCCAATGCCGGTGAAGAGGGTGCAGTGGTCGTAGCCAAGGTCCTTGAGTCCAAGGATCAGCACTTCGGCTACAACGCGGCAACCGGCGTATTCGAGAACCTGGTGAAGGCCGGCGTCATCGACCCCACCAAGGTGACTCGCACCGCTCTGCAGAACGCGGCTTCGATTGCCGGCCTGCTCCTAACCACCGAAGCACTGGTTGTCGAGATTCCTGAGCAGAAGGCTGCTCCGGCCGGCGGCCACGGCGGCGGCGGTATGGACGGCATGTACTAGGACTGGCCGTCCAGGCAATCGCGCCTTCGGCGCAAAACTAAAGGCCTCCAGCTTCGGCTGGAGGCCTTTGCATTGCATGAAAGATCGTCTTACGGAATTGAGAATGAAATCGGGCGACCGCCAGAGGCGACCAGCAGTTCCCTTCTAAATCGCCACTAGGCGGTTCGACGTCGGGCTTCTGAAATCATGGTCGGCGCGCTCGCTACTGGCACGGGGCCCATGGGGCGCAACCATCCAGCCGAGAGCCAGGCAGCCGGGATCGAAAACTCCGACCAGCCGCAATCGAGACAGATTTGAATGTCAGGTGAGGGAGTCAACGGCGGATGACTCAGGGTTCGCGGCGTGTTTCGGTACAACCGAATCTCGGCAGGGACCAACGATATTGATCCCGACGTGCACTTGGGACAGACCATTGACACACCCCAAAAAAATCAAGCTGCCTGTGGAAAAACCAACTCTAACCCGCCACGAAGCCACAGGGCAACATAATTTGTGCAAAAAAGTGTGTGCTTTCAAACTTAAGTCAACTGCCAGCGATTTCAACCGCCTTAGGGATATCAAGCCAGAGGGGTCTGCGGAGACAAAGGGCGCCGTCAGACCTCAAATTGCCCCGCGTATCCTGCGAATCTCAGTCGTTTCCCTTACCCCATTGGAACCGAATCCCGGCTCGGACTGTGATCGGAAGGCTTACGAATCCAATGGGTGCAATGTGCTGGTTGTTGGTGAGGTTCTCGATCTGCCCATAGGCAGACAACCATGGACGCAACGGAAAGCTGCCTCCCAGATCCAGTTTGGCGTACCCATGATCGAGATTTCGGTTCGGCAGCAGCAGGCTGTTCCCACCGTCGATGTCGTACCCGCCCAGAAAGTCCGAATCGTCGGAGCGGCTCACGTAGGCCGAACTGAAGACCCCGGTAATTCCCTTGTTGGAATAGCTGGCCGTAAAGAAGCCGGTATGAGGTGCCCGACGGAATGGCCGCGCCCCAACCAGCGGTGAAACTGCGCCCACCGGAATGCCGTTGTAAGTGGGAATAGGCCCCAGCAAAGCCATATCGTCATTCGTGAACGATTGCTGCACAACTGCATCGAGGTAGGTATAACCTCCACGCAGAAAGATGCTGCGGCCGATCCCGCTTTCGACCGTTGTCTCAACTCCGATAGCCCGGTAGGCCTCTGTGTTCAGGCTCAGCTCATAAGCACCGTTGGCTTGCAAAAACTGCTCAAGTTCGTTCTGTTCCTCGGGTGTAAGGTTGGGCAGCAATTCCGGAATCAGGTTCACTCCCACGTACTCAATCTGACGTCCGTACTGGTTGTGAAAAAAGCTCGTGCGGAAGATAAGGCGCTTCGAAAAGAATGCTTGCTCTACGCCGCCCTCGTAGGTGCGCGTAGTCGGCGCTGACAGCGGAGTGATGTTCAACTGGTCGATGGTCGATTGGCCGCCATTAGCCTGAAGAAAGCTGTACAGCGAATAGAACTGGTCAGTCAGCGACGGCTCGCGAACGGCATCTCCGTAGTTGAAGAGGATGCGCGTGCCGCTGAAGATGCCCTGGCGCGGCTTCAGCGCGAAGAAAGAAAATCCGGCGCGCGGAGTCGTCTGCGTTCCGAAAGCAGAATAGTGTTCAAGATCGCCGCCGAGCGTATAGAAAAAGCGGCCCTTGAAATCTCCATGCACCGCCGCGCGGTAATCGTAGTTGTTTCGCTCAACTGGGCTCAGGTAGAAGCTGCCGGGCGAAGCGCCGCGTTCGTTTTCATATTGGAACCCGATCAGCCCGGTAAGGTGCGGTGTGAACCGGTAGTCTCCCTGGTAAGTTGCCTGGTCGCGATTTGAGACAAGCTGATACCCCTGCGGATAGGTTCCGGCGAAATCCATGAGCGCCCGTCCCGTTACGGAGTAGCCGTTCGCGCCGGTAATCGTCACAAGCTCACCAAAGCTGTCGCCGTAGGCGTCAAAGACTCCTGATCCGACCTGCTCCCATTGGTGATACTGCTCGCGCTTTCGCGTAGCGCCATAACGCACCGTGTTCCGAAAATCCGATGTTGTCTGATTCGCGATGGATCCGCTGATGTAGAGGTCTTGATCCTTCTGCGTGGCATTTTCGGCTAGGTGGTGGAACTCCCACGTACCGGGAACGCCCGTCGCAGCGACTCCATAATGCACGGATCCCCGAAGCTGTGTGCTTCCCGTGGGCTGCCAGCCAAAGTTACCAGCAGCAGTGCCAAGGTGATACTCGTCGTTGGGCAGATCGTTCTGTGTTTGCAACCAGCTATACGCGCCAAGATAGTCGACTTTGTTGTGCGCCCCTGCGATCTCGAGTTCCTGGCGCGAGGTCAGAAAGTTCCCCGCATCCCCGCGATAGATAAACGAAGGAAAGCTCGTGGTCCCATGCGGAGTGGTCACGCTTACAACCCCGCTCGCCGCGTCAGCGCCGTAGAGATTCGAATTCGGTCCACGATAGATTTCGGCGCTTTCAACGGCGGTCGTCGAGAACGGGCCAAAATCGAATCGCCCACCCAGATCCCCCGCGCTTGTGCCG
>Ga0207701_10005400_pt1 | contig 12855 bp, 10 predicted proteins | sample KBSSwiSSwithPhiX_FD_184294 | JGI IMG/M metagenome (GOLD analysis project Ga0207701, IMG submission 184294) | Switchgrass rhizosphere bulk soil microbial communities from Kellogg Biological Station, Michigan, USA, with PhiX - S5 (SPAdes) (version 2) | ecosystem: Environmental > Terrestrial >...
TCCTGCAGCGCGCACATGGATCTGCGCGATTATAAAATCACCAGCGGGTTCAGTCGAAGCATTCGCACCCGCGGCAATGTACATCTTTCCGGCAAAGGTGATCTTGCCAGCAGCAGTGTGGAGTGCCAGTCCGCTTTGATTGAAGGCAGACTGCGCGGCAATCTGCATTGCGATAGCGCGACAATTAACTATTCAGGGAAAATCCCCGGCCGCATCAGCGCGCGACATGTAGTGGTTGATCGCAAAGCAGACGTTCACTGTTTTCGGAGACTGCGCGCGGAGCACATCGAAATCAAAGGTAAGATGTCTGGAGAGATTATTGCTCAATCTGTAACGGTTTACAGAAAGGGTTCGCTGGAGGGCGATGTGACAGCGAGGGCGATTAGCGTGGAACAAGGCGGTATTTTTTCCGGCCAACTCGCCATAGGACAGATCGATCTGGCACAAGGAGAACTGCTCGGTAAACAAGAGCCGGTCGTGTCGCGCCCCGCCGAGTCCAGTTTTCAGCATGCCGTAGCGCAACCGTTGCCGGCTACCTAGCGACCATCAGTAATGCGAAGACTGCATCCACGCAGTCCTTACCACAAACTCGGCGGTTATGTTCATCTGCCGCGTTTGATTGATAAGGCAAGGCTTCATCGCAAAGGCTTGCTAGATGGTTACAACTATAAAACTGTCGGGTTCGACAAGCATTTGCTCGCGTTTCTGAAAATCGACGGGGAGACCTTCGAAGAAATCGCCAACAAGATGGATGACGACCAGTCAATTCTTGCCTGGGTGCAGAAAAATGGAGAGCAACATTCGCCTGAAGCCATTGAAGAATGGAACGAGGCCATGATTTCGCGCCATCCCGATACGGCCGCGAAAAAGGCGCGTTTCCTGCATTTTCTCAAAGAAGCCGGCGGCGACGGACGCAAAGATATTCGAACTTATTTCGATCTGATTGAGTTCGATGAAGGAAGACTCAAGTAAAAAGCGTAATTCGTAAACCGTCACATCGGCGTCTCACGATTCAACGCTTTAACCATTCAACGTTTCAACGAGGCCAAGCCAGGATGTGGTCGGCGTTCTCGAGTGTTTCCTTGCTTCCGATGTCGAGCCATCGGCCTTTGATCTCGAACGTGTTCACCGGTGTGCGGGTGTAGAGCCACTGCACAAAACGGCCGGGCTGATCGGCATTGTTCCCGGCATCCAGATACATTCTCAAAAGCGAGAGAATGGCCGGCGAGTAATAATATAGGGCGATCGCGGCGACGGTTCCTTGGGGGTTCTCCGGTTTTTCCTCAAACCGGGTCATGATTCCGTCGTCGTCAACGGCGACGTTGCCGTATTTCTTGATGGCTTCAGTGTCGCCAACATCGTAGACCGCGACAGTCACTTCGGTGTTCCCCGCAAACGCCACGAAACCCGCCAGGGAATCGGTGAATAAATTGTCGCCCGCGGCAATTAGCAGGCTGTTGTCGGATAAATTCTCCTGCGTGACGACGAGATCGATGTCTCCAATTGCGCCCAGCTTGTCGTCATCGCTCGTGGAACCGTCATTAACAACCCTGAATCTAAATTCGGGATGGCGTTTTTGATAGTTGTGACTCCACGCTTGGAAGTCGCCTGTGAATTTGTTGTTGGTCACGACGTAGATCGTTTCCAAATCGGGAATGCCCGCGAGATTATCTACCAGCCATTCGATGATGGGTTTGCCGCCGACTACGAGTAGCGGTTTCGCTTTATTGAGCGTGAGTGGGTAAAGACGGGTTGCATATCCCGCAGCGAGAATCAGAACGTTCATGAGATCAAAAGAGTTCGCAGCAAAGCAGAAAAGCGTTCGTCTTTTCTCTACGGTTTTGGTGAGCCACGTAGGATCGTATCCTTTAAATGCTGCTGAACGATGCGAATCCGCTGCGAATCAGTGATCTTGGAGTGGCTGGAGCCGTCCACAACGTAAAGTGTATCGATTGCTGCACCCGCCTGCGTGTTAATTCGATAAAGCGGTACGATGACATTTTCGCGGTCGAGGCAGCTGAGGACATCGTAAAGCAGACCGATGCGGTCCGGGGCTTGAAACTCAATGAGCGTGTAAGTGGGATGGGTCTTGTTGTCGATTGTGATGCGAGTCGGAAATTCAATTCCCACTGTGGCGCGGCGGCTCGAGCGCTTCGCTTTTTCTATTGACGGTGAGAAGTCGAAGTTCTCGTCCTCGAAAGCTCGGCGCAACGTTTGTTCGACAAGCTCAAAATCGCGCGGATTGGAAACGGGCTGCGCTTTCGCATCGGACACACGGAAAACACCAAGCACCGCGTGATCGCCGCGTGGGAACACATCGGCACTTAGAATGTTCAATGGCACCACCGAAAGTGAGCCCGCGATTTTTGCCAGGAGCCGTTCGCGTTGCCAGGTGCAGAATGTCATCACCGTGTGCCCCTGCTCGGGCACCATCTTCCATTTCACAGCCGGAGCGAGCGGAAATTCCTTCGCGTTAGACACGCCTTTCAGAAAAGACCGGAACAACTTCACATGCTCGATGATCTCCGGCACGCTCGTCGAGCGGAAATACTGATCAGGCATATATTCGAAGTGCGCTTCAATTTCCTCCGTGTAGTCCGGTGAAAGATTCTCGGCGACAGATGCGCGCAGGCTTTCGCGCGCGATTCTGGTTTGTTCGTGATAAGACTTTCGATCGGCCAGGTACCGCGACGTCTGGTGATACAGTTGCCATACCAGCGATTCCTTCCAGTCCGACCATGCCTCAGCGCTTGTGCCCTGGCCATCAGCGAGAGTAAGCAGCATGAGCGCGTCCAGGTTTTTCTGGTCTTTCACAATTTGTGCAAATTCCACGACTGTCGCGGGATCATCGAGATTCCGTTGCTGCGCCATTTTGGACAAGGTGAGGTGATGATCGACAAGGCGTATCAGCGATTTCCGCTGCTCGGAAGACAACTGCAGACGCGCCGCAACACGCTGGGCGAACAACGCGCTGGCTTCGGAGTGTGGGCGGCCGACGGCCTTTCCGCTATCATGCAGGAGAAGCGCGAGATACAGAACCAGCGGGTCGGCGAGTTGTTCAAACAACTTGCGATAATGAAGCAGCTTCGGATCATCGGTGTTCGCCAATGCATCAAGTTTGTCGATGCACACCAGCGTGTGCTCGTCGGCAGTATACCGGTGCAAGAACTCGTGCTGTACAAGGCAGGTGAGCTGGCCGAATTCGGGAAGATAGCGGCCCAGAAAGTCGACCCGATGCATCAGCCGCAGAATGCGTCCCACTCTGCCTTTCTGAGACAAGATCGACGTAAAAATCGCACGCGGTCCGCGCGCGTACTGATACGTTCTGGTCACGTGGCGCAGGCTTCTGCTCAACAAGTCTTCCAGTTCGGGGCTGAGATCCAGGTCCCGCACCTGGGCAAGCGCGAATGTGCGCATCATCTGTTCAGGGTCATTGCGAAAAACATCGCGGCCTGCCGGATAGAGTTGTTTGTTTAGAACAAAGAAGGAATCCCCAATCGGAGTCTTGTGCCCTTTCGTTAGGGGCAGAAAACTGAAAAGAGCGCGCGTTTTGCTTGTAACATGTCCGGTCACGAATTGTTCCGTGATTCGCTCCGTCACCCGCAGAATATTTCGCGTGTGATTGTAGCAGTCCCGCATGAGCGCCTCACTTCGAAGCTGGCCTTTTCGAGGTGAATACCCGAGCCGCGCTGCGATTTGGTCCTGCAAATTCATGTGCAGTATGTCGGTGGCGCGGCCGGTCGCGTAATGCAAATCTGTCCGCAAGCGCAGAACAAAATCATAGGCGCGTTCAATTCGGCGCTGGTCGCTTTCGCTTAGCCAGTCTTTTCCTACGAGTTGGTTTGTGCTCAGCGAACCTTCTTTGAAGTAAGTAATCCAAAGGAGATTTTGATAGTCACGCAGTCCTCCACACCCGCTCTTCAGATTCGGCTCTTGCAGATAAACGCTGTCGCCGAATTTTTTGTGCCGGGCGACCTGGTCCTCCATGCGTAACTCGACGTAGTCGCGTTCGTGTCCGACGACGCATTTAGAACGAAATTGTTCACGAAACTCCGTCGCGAGCTCTTTGTTGCCGGCGAGAAACCGGGCCTCCAGCATGGCAGTCTTTGTATGCATGTCGCTGTTAGCCTGCGCGATGGCTTCTTTGATCGACCGCGTGGAGTGTCCAACTTTGAATCCGCTGTCCCACAACAGGTATAGGATTTGGTTCACCATCTCCTTTAGGTGCGGCGAAACTTCGGCGCGCTGCTCATGCAATAGCATAACGTCGACGTCGCTGAACGGATTGAGTTCGCCGCGGCCGTATCCGCCAAGAGCAATCAGCGCCAACGGAACCTCAGCCTCGCCATTTTCATGGGTCGCCGCGGATGATGCAGCGCCGAAGACGTATCGCAGTAAAACGTCCACCAGTTCCGCTCTACCCGCACAAATCGCGCGTCCGCCTCCACCAGCCTGGTGCCTCAGGCGCAACCGGTGCTCTTCAACCTTCAGAAATTTTTTGTATAACGGGAGGACTTCGGTGGGTCGCTGCTTGCCTGTGGGCGCGAGGCGGCTTTCCGCGTGTGCCAAAACTTTGTCCAGTTCTCTAGATGCTTTCATCGCTCGCGTGTTCTGGAACAATTTAGAATCGCAAATCCAAAAGCCAAAATCTGCCTCGCGCGGTCATCAGCGCATTGCTGGTTTGCCATTAAGCCTCCGCTGAGGAGAGCGGAGCTACAGATAATCAGTATTTGAGAAATGCCGTGACGGGCGTCGGCTCGAGTCGCTTTCGCCCTTCGAGGAATTCCAGCTCAATCAAAAACTGCGCCTCGATCAGATCCGCACCGGCGTTTCGGATAAGCGCCGCCGCGGCGGCGGATGTTCCGCCAGTCGCCAGCAAATCGTCCACCAGCACAACCCGCTCGCCTTTTGTTACAGCGTCAGTGTGCATTTCCATTTCCGCCTCCCCGTACTCTAGCGAGTACTTCGCGGTGTCGGTCCTGTAGGGAAGTTTCCCGCGTTTCCGGATGGGAACGAATCCAAGGCCAAGTTCATATGCCACCGCCGATCCGAACAGAAAACCGCGCGCATCAATGCCGACGATTTTGTCGACTTCTTTCCCGCGGCAGCGTTCCAAAAATAGATCGATAGACGCACGGAACAATTCGGGGTCGCTCAAGAGCGGCGTGATGTCCTTAAACATGATGCCTTTTTTCGGGAAGTCCGGCACATCGCGCACGGCGCTCTGAAGTCTTTTAACCATTTCAGAACTCATCGGCGCGAACGCTAGCGGACTGTAGTGGAACGTCAATCAGGGTTGTTACAGCAACCCCGAATGAATGGTCGGCCGTCAGGTGGACGGGCTCTGTGGAATTGCCAAGTTTGGACGGCAACATAAAATAGCTGTCCCAGTGGAACGTTATTTTCTCATTGCTTCGACATTCTGCTTTCTTGTCGCGGTCGTGCACACCGTCATCGAGTTGCGTACGGGTATGTTCCGTCCAAAGCGATTCAATTTTCTGGCAATTGGACTAGGATTCCTCTTTCAGACAGCTTTCTTATGGATTCGAGGCCACGAGTTAGGCCGATGTCCCATCACAAACCTCTTTGAGGTTTTTGTGTTTCTAGCCTGGTCGGTGGCGTTAGTTTACCTGCTGGTAGGGCCAGCCTATCGGCTTTCGCTGATGGGGGGATTCACCGCACCGCTAGTGTTGTTGCTGCAAGGTTTTGCTCTGATCGCGCCACTTGATACACCGCATTCGGTAACTGTCCGGGCGAATTCCTGGCTTGAATTTCACGCATCGTTATCGCTCGTGGCCTATGGAGTGTTCGCGCTCGCTTGTATCGCCGGAGTTATGTACCTGCTGCAGGAGCGCCAACTCAAAACGCACCAGTTGCATTCGATTTTTTATCATCTACCGCCGTTGACAAATTTGTTCGCTGCCATCACGCGTCTGCTTTGGTGGGGTTTTGCGCTTTACACCGTCGGTATCGTGAGCGGCTTTTTTACCGGTCATCCATTACCCCGCATTCAGGTGATAGCTGCGGTTGCGCTGTGGCTTCTTTACGCGGCAATCTTGCAAGCGCGCCATCTCAAATGGCTCGCGCCAAAACGTGTGGCCGCATTGTGCATTATTGGCTTCAGTGCTGCTCTGGTGCTTCTATGGGGAATCACATTCACGGCGGAGCTGCATCACCTGCCATGAACCTGTTCTGTATCGGATTGAGCCATCACACCGCGAACGTGGCGACGCGGGAGCAGTTCGCGGGTAACGCGACAGCCGAATCTATCGCGCGCGATGCCGGCTGTGCCGAGGCTTTGCTGCTGACGACATGCAATCGGGTCGAGGTCTATGGAGTCTCAAATAAAGGGGTTTCCACGGACGAAATTGCGCGCTGTCTCATTTCAGACGCAAATCGCAATCCGGACAGTGACGCGCCTGTATTGTACCGTTACGAAGATAACAAATGCGTACAGCATCTCTTCCGAGTCGCGTCGGGCCTCGACTCGATGGTCGTTGGCGAGAGCGAGATTTTCGGACAGGCAAAGAAAGCGTACGAATCGGCCAGAACATCGGGAGCAGTCGGTCCTTATTTGCATCGTTTATTTCAACGTGCGTTTCGAGTGGCAAAACAGGTACGCACGCATACAGACATTGCGCGCGGCGCGGTATCGGTGGGTTCTGTTGCGGTTGAACTGGCTCAACGAATTTTTGGCAAATTAAGCAAGTGCAAAGTGCTTGTGCTAGGCGCGGGTGAAACCAGCGAGCGCACGACGCGTGCGCTCGTCTCGCGTGGCGTCAGGGATCTTCGGGTCAGTAATCGCTCACTGGATCGCGCGCGCGAGCTGGCACAAGCCGTAGGCGGCCGCGCCGTGCCGTTTGAGGATTGGGCGGCGCAATGTCGGGAGATCGATATTCTGCTCACGTCAACAGCATCCGAGGCGCCGTTGCTGACATCCGAGATACTAGCGCCGATGTTGTGGCAGCGCCTGGATCGTTCCCTCTTCATCATTGATATCGCCGTGCCACGTGACGTCGATCCCAGCGTAAATGAACTGGAAGGCGTTTATCTTTACGACATCGATTCCATACGCTCTGTTGCGGAACAATCGCTCGAACTTCGGCGGCAGCAGGTAGCCGCAGCCGAGGCGATCATCGCCGATCACGTCACCGAGTTTATCGACTCGATCTCACGAGGATTGAATCGTGCGTCGCAGACGCCTGAGCAGTCCTCCCTAGGCGAAAATCCACTCCGCGCTTCGGAGTTGTAGAGCAGGCTGACAGCTTCCCCTGCAAAGTATCGCGCGTTACATTCCCGCGATGATTGCCAAGATCACCCTCGGCACGCGCGGCAGCGACCTTGCCCGCGCACAAACTCTGCTGGTTGAAAAGGCAATTCGAAACGCGCATCCGAACGTCGCGATCGAGACGAAAATCATCGTCACACGAGGCGACAACGCCAAAGTTGTCGAGCTCAATGCTGGTCGGAAAGGGTTGTTCACGGCGGAGATCGAACGAGCGCTTCTGGCCGGCGAACTGGATGTCGCGGTTCACAGTGCGAAGGATCTGCCCAGTCAAACCAACCCGGGAGCACAAGTCGCGGCAGTTCTTCCTCGGGGGCTGATTGATGACGTCCTGATTTCCAAACACTCAGGCGGTCTCGCTTCCCTTCCCAATGGCGCGACAGTGGCCACGGGCAGCGTACGGAGGCAGCGTCAACTGCATTGGAAACGCGCCGACCTCAAGGTCGTTGATCTTCGCGGTAACGTACCAACCCGGTTGCGCAAACTCGCCCAGAATGAGTGGGATGGGATTGTGTTAGCCCGGGCGGGATTGGAGCGCTTGGGCATTTCGCTAACGCAACCGGACATCGAGTTCGAGGGTGGGCAATTCTTTGTTGAGATTCTTCCATGCGAAACCTTTCTTCCAGCCGGCGGGCAGGGAATCATTGCTCTGCAAGTTCGTGCTGACGATCAAAGGACAAAAGCGCTTCTCGAGTCGATAAACGATCCTGAAACGTTACTTTGTCTGTGCGCAGAGCGAGAATTTCTCAGCCGATTGCACGGCGATTGCAATTCTCCAGTCGGCGTGCACGCGACGATCAGCAACGGAAAGATGAAAATACGTGGGCAGGTGTTCGAAGATGAATCACGATCGCCGCGACAAGCTGAAGTCGAGGGCGAATCCGACGAAGGCGACCAATTAGCAGCAAAATTGTTGCGAAAAATCGAGCAGGACTGACGGCATGAGCAAGAGCGTGAGCAAAAACGGTAAAGTTTATCTGGTTGGCGCCGGGCCAGGTGATCTTGGGTTGGTCACTTTGCGTGCAAAGGAGTGCATCGAAAACGCGGACGTCGTCGTTTACGATCATTTGGCGAATCCAGATACGCTCGTCTGGGCCCGGGACGACGCCGAAATCATTTATGCCGGGAAACAACCCGGCGAAAGCCGGACCCAGCAGGAAATCACTTCGCTGTTGATCGAAAAAGCACGCGAAGGAAAGCAAGTCGTTCGGTTAAAAGGCGGCGATCCATTTGTGTTTGGTCGAGGCGCAGAAGAAGCGCAGGAAATCGCCGGCGCCGGAATTGCTTTTGAAATTGTGCCTGGAATCACTTCGGCCATTGCCGGACCGGCCTATGCAGGCATCCCGATCACGCACCGTGCGCATAACTCGCATGTGACATTCTTCACCGGCCACGAAGATCCAACCAAACCAGAAAGCGCAATCGATTATGCGGCGCTGGCGAAGCTTGGCGGCACACAAGTGATGCTTATGGGCGTGGAGCGCCTGGCAGCCGTCACAAATGAAATGCTGAAGCACGGAGTACGCGGCGATCTGCCGGTGGCACTGGTTCGTTGGGCCACAACCGGCCAACAGGAAACGCTCACAGGGATGCTTTCGGATATTGCTCAAAAAGTTGCATCGAAGAATTTTGAAGCGCCGGCAGTTGCGGTGTTTGGCGATGTCGTATCGTTACGCGACACGCTTAACTGGTATGAAAGGCGCCCGCTCCTTGGAAAAAGAATTGTCGTCACCAGAACGCGAAAACAGGCGAGCGTGTTAAGCAACAAACTCCGCATTCTTGGTGCGCAAATCATCGAACTGCCCACGATCCGGATCGAACCACCGAGCAACTTGCGCGAGTTCGCGGAGCTCGTGCAGGACTCGCATGGTTACGATTGGATCGTATTCACAAGCGCGAACGGCGTAGAAGCGTTCTTCAATATTTTCTTCAAACTTTACGATGACGTTCGTGAAATCGGCGGAGTACGCATCGCTGCGATCGGGCCGGCCACGGCGCAACGCGTGAAAGATTTTCACCTGCACGTCGATCTTCAGCCGGAAGAATTCGTCGCCGAAGGTGTGATCCGCGAATTCAAGAAACAAGGAAGCATCGAAAACGAGCGCATCCTTGTAGTGCGCGCGGAGAAGGCGCGCGACGTTTTGCCCAAAGAACTCTCGGCAGCAGGAGCAATCGTCGACGAAGCGTTCGCCTATAGGACGGTACCCGAGACGCGTGACACCAATCGCGCGCAGCGGCAACTGGCCCAGGATGGCGCAGACCTCATCACCTTCACGAGTTCATCAACAGTCGAAAACTTCCTGGCGCTCGGCCTGCCATGGCCGAAAGGAATGCGCATCGCTAGCATTGGCCCGATCACGTCAAAGACCGTGCGCGATCACGGACTCAACGTCGATATTGAAGCGCGCCGCCATGATATTGACGGCTTGGTGCAGACGATCAGGGAGCTGTTTGCTCGTTAAACGTTAAAACAGCTACATCGTTACAACGATTTCCCAATTTGCTCGTTGTAACTTTTGTAGCTGTCCTAGGAATTGAATCGAAACTTCATTCGGGCGCGCTTGGCGTTGGCTCTCGCCTTCCGGCGATGCTTTTGCGACGGCGTCTCAAACGCGCGCAGACGGCGGACCTCCTCGAGAATGCCCTCGGAGTCCAGCTTGTTTTTCAGCCGTTTCAATGCGCGATCGACCGGTTCACCTTTGCGCACAATCACTTCTGGCATCAATAATCACTCTCCTCGCTTTGGAAAATACTGTAAGTCGGCGAGCGGGAGAGTACTCGGCGGAGACCTGCCCGTCAAATCTGCCCAAATCAGCGCTTTTAACGTTGATTTCGTGTAAATTTTCCTTCTTTTTTGGGCACCAGTCGCTGCCTAGGAGCCTCTGCGGCGCATTCGCGATTGTATTTAATTCTTTTTCCAATAAAAAATCACACGCTGCTCGTCTGTTAACGTTCAATTAAGGCTGGCAAGGCGAACTTTTCATTATGCAGGACGCGCTTACTCCGATGATGCAGCAGTACCAACGGCTGCGGAAAAGCATTCCTCCTGACACGCTCCTGCTATTTCGGCTCGGCGATTTCTACGAGATGTTTTTCGATGACGCGAAGGAGGCCTCGGCTCTGCTGAACGTGGCGCTGACCAAACGCAACGGCGTGCCGATGTGCGGTGTGCCATATCATGCCGCGCAAGGGTACATTCGCAGGCTAATCAACGCCGGACGGCGCGTCGCTGTTTGTGATCAGATGAATGAGCCGCAGCCTGGGCGCAAGATTGTCGATCGCGAAGTTACACAAATCGTCAGCGCAGGAACGGTGAGCGAATTGAGCTGGCTCGATGCTAAACGTGCGAATTATCTCGGCGCAGTCTACGCCGATGGCGATGCGTTCGGTTTTGCATACGCCGATCTGAGCACGGGTGAATTTCGATTGACGCAGGCGCAGGATCGACAATCGCTGCAGGATGAAATCGCGCGTGTTTCGCCCGCCGAATTATTGATCAGCTCGGAACAGAAAACGCAGACCGGCGAAATCGATCACGCGCTCGAATACGACAGCTACGCGTTTCTGCCAGAACAGGCAATCTTCACCCTGTGCGAACACTTCAAGGTCAAATCGCTCGATGGCTTCGGTTGCGCACAAATGCCTGCGGCAGTCGCTGCGGCCGGGGCAATCGTGCATTATTTGAAGCACCAACTTCGGCGCAAAATCGATCATCTGACTTCGTTGCGCTGCGATGCGCCTGCGGACCACGTCCTGCTCGACTCCGCCACACAAGCCAACCTTGAGCTGGTCGAATCGCGCGGCGCGCGAGACGCAAGTCTTCTGAGTGTGCTGGATCGCACCATCACACCGATGGGCGCACGCAAATTGCGTGCATGGATTTTGCAGCCGTTGCGTGATCTCACGGAGCTGCTAGGACGCCAGCAAATGATCGCCGACCTTTTGCAGGAGCCGGACCTGCTGGGGTCAATTCGCTCGGAGTTAAAGTCGATCCGCGACATCGAACGCGCCGCAGGACGACTGAGCCAGGCCTCGGGGAACGCGCGTGACCTTGTCGCGTTGAAAACTTCGCTGCAGCAAATCCCCGCGCTCAAGCGTGAGCTTGGCAAACTCATTGAGCGAATCGACTGTGGCATCGGCTTCCAGCCGATTCCGATCAAACAACAGGCTGGAAACCTGAGCCACCATCTGCAGAATGCCATTCGCGAAATGCCGGCGCTCGCCGAGAAACTAGCCAACGCTCTGCTGGATGATCCGCCCCTGGCGCTGAAAGAGGGCGGCATTTTCCGTGACGGTTACGATGCGGATCTCGACGCGCTGCGCCAAGGCTCGCGCGAGGGCAAAAGTTGGATCAGCCAATTACAAGAGCGCGAGATCGCAACGACGGGAATCAAGTCACTCAAGGTCCGTTACAATTCGGTCTTCGGTTATTTCATCGAAGTCACAAAATCGAATCTGGCGAACGTGCCCGCGCATTACACGCGGAAGCAAACCACGGTGGGCGGCGAACGCTTCATCACGCCGGAGTTAAAGGAGATGGAAGCGAAAGTTCTTGGCGCCGACGACCGCGCCCAGAACCTCGAGTACCAATTGTTCCAGAAATTACGCGACGAAACCTTGCGCGAGATCGAACCAATCCAGCAGACCGCCGACGCGATCGCGGTGCTCGATGTGCTCTGCGCATTGGCCGAAACCGCGCGACTGTTTCGCTATTGCCGGCCAGAGCTAAACAATTCGCTCCGGCTCGTGGTCAAGGATGGGCGCCATCCGGTGCTCGATCAAAATCTGGTCGACGAAAAATTTGTGCCTAACGACACAGAGCTGGACGGCGAGAATATCCGCATGGCGATCGTGACAGGGCCGAATATGGCCGGTAAATCGACTTATATCCGGCAGGTCGCGCTGATCGTGTTAATGGCCCAGATTGGGAGTTTCGTCCCAGCGGAGAACGCGGAAGTCGGCTTGGTCGATCGTATTTTTACCAGGGTGGGGGCGAGCGATGATCTAGCGCGGGGCCAATCCACCTTCATGGTGGAGATGAATGAAACAGCTAACATCATCAACAACGCCACCGAGCGGTCGTTAGTCATTCTTGACGAGATCGGCCGCGGCACCTCCACTTTTGACGGACTCTCCATCGCGTGGAGCGTGGCCGAGTTTCTCTACGACAAGATCAAAGCGCGCAGTTTGTTCGCTACGCATTATCACGAACTGACCAAGCTCGCCGAGGACCGCAAAGGCGTTTGCAATCTAAATGTCGCAGTGCGCGAATGGAACGAGCAGATCATTTTCCTTCGGAAGATTATCCCTGGCGGTGCCGACAAGAGTTACGGGATCCAAGTCGCACGCCTCGCCGGGTTGCCCAAAGAAGTTCTCGATCGTGCCAAAGAAATTCTGGCGCATTTGGAGACTTCCAGCCGCGCGACAACACAAACTAAACCCCGTACGAAAAGATCAGCGAGATCGATGCCCGAAGCGCAGAAGCCACAGCTGGATTTGCTCTGAAATCAAAGATTCCCAGGTTCCGCTGGCGACGAAACGTCAGTTCGCGCTAAAGCGTTCTTCAGGGC
>Ga0207701_10005401_pt1 | contig 12854 bp, 16 predicted proteins | sample KBSSwiSSwithPhiX_FD_184294 | JGI IMG/M metagenome (GOLD analysis project Ga0207701, IMG submission 184294) | Switchgrass rhizosphere bulk soil microbial communities from Kellogg Biological Station, Michigan, USA, with PhiX - S5 (SPAdes) (version 2) | ecosystem: Environmental > Terrestrial >...
TCACAAAAGCAGAGGCTGACAAGAAATATCCATCAAAATCAAAAACCTATCCAGCGGGCATTCGCGACGCGCATGATGCTTCCGGCATTGTTTCCAGCCCATATCCGCCGCATGAAAAGTATAACTGCTCGAAGGTTAACCACGGCGGATTGGTGCTCGACGTGCATGCGAAGCAAGTCTTTGTTTATCCCTAATACCGGTTCGCCGGACAAAAGGCTGAATTGAGGCGGGTCCGCGAGAGCTACCGGGCTCCGTTGCCAATGTCGCAAACTAAAAGCAAATTATGCGAACGACAATTCTCACGGTTAGCTCGGTCATTGCAGTCAGTTGCTGCATGCTGACGTCATGTGAAACTCCGGTAGGCCAGGGCGCAGCATAGGGCGCTGCGACCGGCGCTATCATCGGCGGTGCTGCAACTGGGCAGAGTCGCTATGCGGCAATTGGCGCGGCCGCAGGGGCCGCTGCGGGCGCTTTAACCGGAAAGATCATCCAGGAGAATCAAGCTGCGCGATATGGTCCGCCGCCGCCCGGCGGCTATCCTATTGCGCGATGGGCTGGGCCGCCCGCCTTTTTCTACAGCCCTTATACAGGCCGGGTCTATGATCTTCGCGGTGTGCCGCCCGGTGGACTTACGCGCGACGTTGATACGGGTCGTCTTTTTCGCAGGCCATAGTTTGGACGCCGCGCTGCGGCTTATTCAGTACTTTCAACGCGCTTGCGCCTGGAGTTTGTCGACCAGCGCTCGCGCTTCGTCTGTCATCTTGAGTAATTCCGGCCACGGCCGGTGATAGTTTTCGCCTGGTAGCTTGCGCGTTGCGTCAAATCCCATGTGGGAGCCGATGTTCTGTTCGCTCGGCGCGTGATCGAGCGAGTCGCTTGGATTTTTGATAACGGTCGTGTCCCGCCCTGGATCGGTATTCGCGCACAATCGAAACAGCACCTCGCTCGTCTTATGCACGTCGCAATCTTCGTCCACTGCAATGATGTACTTGCTGAACATCATTTGTCCCATGCCCCACAGCCCATGCATTACTTTGAAAGCCTGATACGGATATTGCTTCCTGATGCTGACAAAAACCAGGTTATGAAACACCCCTTCAGGCGGCAACGTTATGTCCACGATCTCCGGAAAATTCATCTTGAAGACCGGCAGAAGAATTCGAACGGAGGCGTCGCCGATGTAGAAATCTTCCATTGGCGGTTTGCCGACGATGGTTGTCGGATAAATCGCATCCCGTCGGTGCGTGATCGCGATGACATGGAAAACCGGGTAGTTTTCGACTGCAGTGTAGAACCCGGTGTGATCGCCAAACGGCCCTTCCGAGCGCATGTCGCCAGGCTGCACGTATCCTTCTAAAACAAAATCGACGTCTGCCGGCACCTCCAGGTCAACGGTTTTGCAGCGAACCAGATCGATTGATTTTCTTCGTAGGAACCCTGCGAATAACAGTTCGTCCAAACCGTCCGGCAACGGTGCGGTTGCCGCGAACGTGTAAACAGGATCGCCACCGAGCGTGACAGCCACCGGCATCCTCTCGCCGCGTTCATAATAGCGTTTTCCATGGCGCGCGCCGACCTTATGAAGTTGCCAATGCATCCCGGTCGTGCGCTCGTCGTACACTTGCATTCGGTAAATGCCGACGTTGCGCGCGCCGGTTTCCGGATCGCGCGTATGCACATTTGGCAGAGTGATGAAACGCCCGCCGTCTCTCGGCCAGCATTTAAGGATGGGGAGATCGCGCAAAGAAAAATCATCGCTGCGCTCAATTTCATGCACCACTTCCTGGCATGGCGCGTCACGCACTGATTTCGGCCGCGCATGCAGCAGATGAATTCCTTGTTTAAGCAAATTCCAGCCTTCACGCAGATCTGTGGGCGGTTTTGCTTTCAGGATGAGCTGAATTTCGCGCGCAACATCTTCAACGTCAGAAACCTGTAACGCCATGGCCATGCGGCGGCGCGATCCCATGGTGTTGATGACGACCGGGAATTCCGATTTTTTCCCATCCACAATCGGGTGCTCGAACACCAGAGCTTTTCCGCCGCCTGGCGATTTCATCTCGCGATCCGCCCATTCTGCAATAAGCAGTTCGGTATCGACCGGCATCCGAACGCGCTTCAGCTCGCCTGCTTGTTCAAGAGCATCAAGGAACTGTCGGAATGAGCGATAAGCCATGGATTGGAACCCACCTGAATACTTATCCGTCGCACGCTGCAACGCGACAGAATTTTGATCCGCTCTAGGGCGACTTCACGTAATGGAAGGACGCAACCCTCCCATTGGCGAAAGTCACAACCTTACCAGGATAAGGGATACTTTGCGGGAACCAGGAATAACAAAATGGATCGTACAAAGGCGCCCCGAAATAGACGTCCCACGGGTTGTAATACGGATAGTATGGGTAGCTAGCGTAATAAGTGTAAATCCAGGTTTCTGTCGGACCACCGCCCATGTTGCCCACAATTTTTCGATCGGTCGTCCCCCATGCCAGCCACACGGCGGTTCGTGACATCCCGATGCGAATTTGTCCCTGACCTACGAGCGCCTGGTCTCTGTGTGAAAGACTCTGGTAAAGGTCTGGATGCTCAGAAATTCGCGTTTGCGGCGTTGAACAACTGGTCAGAACGATCACGGCGGTGGCAAGGCCGAGTGCCGATACGCGAATAACAAACCGACGCCTCATGCCGTGAGGAAATCATACCGGCCAACAATTTGGCAAGTCAAACCGTGCATTGAACCGCGACCTCATGCCAGCGGCAGATTCAAGTGACGAGCTGCACGGCGTTACAGCGGCGGCGGCGGCGGCACGTATTGGAAGAATACAACTCTGCCGTTTGAAAAAGTGGCGCCTTTGGATGCGTAAGGGAACTTTGGCGGGATATACGACCAATCGAATGGTCCGTAATAATAGGGGCTGCCGTAGCTGGGAGGTGTTTGATAACGTAAATAGAGCCACGTTTCGGTGGGAGGATCACCCATATTGTCTGGAATCTCTTGATCGGGTGTGCCCCAAGCCAGCCACACCGCGTCCATGGTCATCCCTGGGCGAATTTGTCCCTGGCTTACCAATGCCTGATCTCTCGCCGAGAGGCGTTGATAGATTTCCGGATGTTGCGAAATGCGCGACTGCGTAGTTGCACAACCGACCAGAATCAACGCCCCAGCGGTTATCGCGAATATCAGCGCCACTCGACCCTGCATACAGAACGATGATGCTTGCGCCATGTCGAGTCAATGAGTGGCATCGGTTGATTCAGTCTCGCCTCCCCCGTAACGTGTCGCTGCAATGCAGGATCGTTACGGCCATCGGATTTCCTATCTGCGCGTCTCGATTACCGACCGTTGTAACGAGCGCTGCAGTTATTGCATGCCGCAGGAGTTGCAGGAGTGGTTGCCACGGCACGAAATCTTGACGTACGAAGAGACCCTGCGGCTCATTCGCATCGCCGCCGAGCTCGGGGTGTCGAAGGTACGGATCACTGGTGGCGAACCGCTGACGCGTCGTGGCATAGTCGATTTCGTTAGGCAAATTCCTGAGATCCGCTGGATCACGAGCATCGGTCTTTCGACGAATGGTACCTTGCTTGCGCGCCGAATCACGCCCGGCAAGACAATGGCGGAAGCGCTGCGCGATGCCGGTGTGCAATCGTTGAATATTTCACTCGATACACTCGATTCTGCAGTTTATTCGCAGATCACTGGTCGAGATTTCCATGCACAGGTGCTTGATGGAATTGACGCGGCGATCTCGGCAAACTTCGACCAGATCAAACTCAACGCAGTCCTCATGCGGGGCCGCAATGAAGATCAACTGTCACCCTTAATCGAATTCGCCGCAGCGCGAAACCTTCTGGTTCGGTTTATCGAATTGATGCCAGTAAGCACTACGGAAGTGCTTAACGAGAATAATTTCATGTCGGTCATGGAAGCGAAGCGGCTAGTCGAGTCGGCATACGGGAGTCTGATTCCGGAGACGGAGTTTCGAACGAATGGTCCAGCCACTTATTATCAGATTCCGGGACGCGCACAGCGCATAGGATTCATCGGTGCGATGACGAACATGCATTTCTGCGAGAACTGCAACAAGCTGCGGCTCACGTGCGATGGAAAATTGCGTCCATGTCTTGGCAGTTATTTGGAGTTTGACGTCATGGGATCGCTGCGGGCGGGCGCCTGCGATGAACAGCTAAAGCAGTTTTTTCTAGACGTGGTCGAACGAAAGCCGCGGCAACACGATTTTCGAAACAATTACCAGCCCAATCGCAAAATGATTGCGATAGGCGGATGAGTCAGCGATGACACCATCGTTTTCGTGTCGTGTTGAGCGAAGCGCTGCAACGAAATGCGAAGCATTAGGCCAGACTTTCAAGCATCTCTGATTTGTTCGCTCGCACTCACATAAGATTATGATCAGAGATTCTTCGCTTCGCTCAGAATGACAGCATGGAAAATGAAAAGATTCACTCACCTCAGCTCCGATGGTCGGGCGCAAATGGTTAATGTTTCGGCGAAGCCGTTCGTTAAACGAACAGCCGTCGCACAGGGAAAGATTCTGCTCCAGCGGAAAACGCTTGCTCTGATCGCAGGAGATCAAATCGCCAAAGGCAATGTGTTTGCGACTGCGCGCATTGCGGGAATTCAGGCCGCCAAGCAAACTGCGCAGCTCATTCCGCTTTGCCATAACCTGCCACTTGGCCAGGTAAACATCGAGATTGATGCCTCAAAGGACGGCGCGGCGGTGAGATGCACTGCGCAGACAATCGCGCAAACGGGAGTCGAGATGGAAGCGCTGGTCGGTGCCACTGTTGCATTGCTCACAATTTACGACATGTGCAAATCGGTAGACAAAGATATGATCATTTCCGACGTACGATTGCTTGAAAAAACGAAAAGCACTGTAGCGGCGGTCTATGACCGCCGAACCGAAAGAACGCGGCGCTCATAAAGACGCCGCTACAAGATGCAAATACAACTTGGTATCATCACGATTTCTGATCGGGCTAGTGCGGGCGATTACGACGACTTGGGCGGGCCGGCCTTGAAACAGGTCTCGCAAAAGATTGGCTGGCACGTTTTAGCGGAAGCGATTGTGCCAGACGAGATGGCGCGAATTCAGGAGACAATTCGATCGTTTGCCGAGCAAGGATGCGGCCTGATTCTGACAACGGGAGGTACGGGTATCGACCCGCGTGATGTTACGCCCGAAGCGATTCGGGCCATCATGCGAGTGGAATTGCCAGGATTCGGAGAAGTCATGCGCGCCGAATCGATGAAGATTACGCCCAACGCCATTCTCTCACGCAACCTTGCTGCGGTTGTCGATCAGGCTCTGGTGATCGCGCTGCCAGGAAAGCCGAGTGGCGCTGTTGAATGTCTCAGCTTCGTGCAAGGCGCAATCCCGCACGGCGTTGCAGTAGCGCAAGGCACGCCGACGTCGTGCTAAAAAAAGACCGCCGAAACCTGACTGCCTTCCTGCTCGGATTCGTTTTCCTCCTCGTCCTCGATTTCAGCGTACCTTCGATTTATTAGGATAAGGACGGCGACGATAATTTTAATTCGGCCAGATCAGTAGCCGCATCAATTGGACGCCATAGCCTGTGAGGTGCGCGTTTGCTCCGCGGCCAGAAACTACGTCTCGAGTGAGATAGGAACACTCCGCCGCGCTATTTTTTACATAGCTTACCTCCGGCTGCGCTACGCGTCTGTCAGTTGGTTCAATTCTCAAGGGGACACCGGAACGCGCGAACGAGACTTCCCATGACGATCCACTTCGTTTTCCCGCTGCAACAATCCAGGGATACAGTGTCGGCAAATCGAAGTGCCGCGCCTTCGGCAAGGTGACCTTGTAGAACGCCTCTTCCCCGGCGAGAAATTCGGGAATCGTGAGTGCCGGATTTTTTCGGAGCGCCAGATAGAGGCGCGCCACGTCGATACCGGCGAGGTTCATCCCGTTGTAGAGGCCATGTCGATTGGGGTCGTTCCTAAAAAATGTGTTGTACCAGGCTTCGAATTGGCGACTGAACATCAGGCACACTTCCAGATGCAGATGTGCGCGTTCGCGGTTTATGCCTGTTCCGGTGTAACCCATCACCGCGATTGGGTGACCGCGCTTCACCTTCTCGCCGGGCTGCACTGTGATGGAGCTGAGATGTCCGTACAAACTGTAGTAGTTCGAGCCGTCCCATCGATGTTCAATTACGATGTATTTGCCATAGTTTGAGTAGCCAGGAGCGAGACTGACATGCACAACCTCGCCATCGGCAATGGCGCGCACTTCGTCGAGCGGCTCGCCGTTTGCATCGCGGTGCACGGAGCGAATATCGATTCCTTCATGAAACCGGGTGTAAACGACGCCTCCCCCAGTGCTTTTCGGATCACGGACGAAGCCATATTGGCCGCCCTCCCAGGGTGTCGATTTCACGCCGCTGTAGTCCCGGTCGATATATTGATAAAAAGCCGGGCCGTCCCCCGAAAAAAGGGCGTCATTGTCCGTGGGCAGCACAAGATCGAGAACCTGACTTCGTGCCGTCTGAATGGTCAACGCAGCAGACAAAAGGAGAGCGAAAACAACTCCGGCGAACAATAGTCGCATGGACGATGGACCGATCAGCGCTTTCTTTCTCCGAGCAAGCGCCACTGTTTCTTCATCAGCTCAACATCCGCGGCAGTTAGTCCGGACGGAATGTAAATCTTGCCGTCCGACACTCGCTTGTCGATCTGCAGTTCGGTGATCATTCGGCCGTTGATAAATATAAAGAGAAGACGTCCCCGATGTTCGACGCTTAGCGTATCGAGTACAACTTGTCCGTGCTCGTCGAGCTGAAACAATGCGCCAAACGTTCCGTTCAGGGCTGGATACGGAGAAAACGCCATGATATCGTGCTCGGTAATCCACGGGAGTTTTTCGACAGCAACATCTTTGCCGGAAGCGGTCGTGCGCGCGGGTATTGAGAACACGTCCGTATCGTGAGGGTTGGCTTGCGCATGTACGCGAAACGTGCAGTGTCGTTGCTTCGCTGCTGCATCAATCAGCGCGAAAGCCAGACAAAACACGAATACACAGAAAGTTCTCATGCGGATTGACTGCGAAAGCATTCGCGAGTTCATAAATGGTTTGACAGCAACTTTGCAACCCAGAAAAGGTGTCGGGCTGTTTAGGGCCTCATGAAGCGCCGCGTCGTCTTGCTCGTCCTGATAGTTTTGGTGGCTGGGGTCACGTTCGGCCAGGATGTTATACCCACGCCCACCCCGCCGCCAAAACGAGGTTGGTTGAGCCGCATTCTTCATCCGTTTTCTCCAAATGTCGTACCGCAATACAAAGATCCACGCCTGCGTGGGCTTGCTCTCGACCTGCAAATCACTCCCCAAACCGTCAAGCTATCTGAAGTCCGCCAGCTCAGTGTGAAAGTGACACTTGCAAATCTGTCTAAACGCCCCGTCACGCTCGATTTCCCTACGACTCAGCGCATCGAAATCTACCTCACGAATTCCGCCGGCGAAGTCCTGACAAGGTGGTCTGAGAACCACGCGATCGCGGAAAAACCTGCTACAATTTTGATTAATCCGTCCGAGCGCATCGAGTACAACGAGACGATCTCGACCCGCGAGCTTACCCCGAACAAGGTTTTTATAGCCCAGGTTTTCTTCCCTCAATTTCTGGAGCTGCGCATTCGGCAAAAATTCCTCGCAGTGCCTTGACCGTGTATCAGAGCAATGGAGTAGCGGAAGGAATGTCTTCTAAAGCACTTCCAATACTGCAACACTCCAAAACTCCATTGGTCCTCTTTTCCGACTACCACATGCACCCGCAGGGACACCGCACGCAGCGATATACGCAGGAGTTGCTCCAGCCTTGGGCGGATTTCGCGCGGAGATTAGGTCTAACGGATATCGCTTTCACCGATCACGATCGTTACCACGCCGGAGTGGATTTTGATGAAATCAATCGTTTGCGTGAACGAAATCCCGATTTGCAGATCCGCGCGGGGATCGAGCTGGATAACGATCCCGTCCATTCAGCGGGGGGCCGCAAATGGATCGAAAAAAATTGGGACAGGTTGGATTTCGTTCTGGGCTCTGTGCATTTCCTGGAGCGTCCCAATGAGATGTTCGACAGCGTGCCTGATGGCGCGGAGCAATTCGAGGGCATGAACGTCGATAAGATGTACGCCGATTACTTTCGCCGCGTCCGCGAACTAATTGCGACTGGACTGGTTGACGCTCTTGCCCACTTGGATTTGATCAAAATCCATGGACATCGTCCGACGGCAGACATTGGCACAGTCGTCGACGAGACACTTGAATTTATTCGTGCGCGCAATCTTGCGGTCGAGCTTTCCACGGCCGGTTGGCGCAAGCCAGTGAACGAACTTTATCCCAGCGATTCAATCATCAAATTGGCGCTGGGAAAGGGAATTCCGTTTACCACGGCGTCGGACGCGCACTCACACGTGCAACTTGGCGAAAATTTCGCCAACCTCGCAAACAAGATGACCGAAATCGGCATTCGCCAGGTGTGCATCTTCGAAAAACACAAACGTGCCGAGGTGCCGCTACAACTCTAGATCGAGCTGCGACGGTCTATCCGCAGAAAACGCCTGTTCTGTTTCCGGCGGGAGCGGCGGATCGAAGCCGAGCCGTTCGGCGAGACGTTGACACGTCTCTGGTGCAAACCCTTCAAAGTGATTGCCGGCAAATGCCCAAACACTGCGCACCTCTGCAAGATGCCGTTGAATTTTTAGCGACCAGCTTTCCAACGCCGCTTCGCGTTTCCACAGTAATCTCTCATAACGATGCATATGGCCGCCGTCGACATCGTATTTGGTCGTGTAATCGCCAAGCAAACGCAGGTATAGAAAATCAGTGGTGCACGGCAAGAATTCGAAAGGTGCAAGGTTTCGCTCCTTGAGCGGAGTGGTATCGGCCCAGACCCAGCAGATACGGTACTTTTCCACAAGCCGGATAAACTGCGGCCGATGCCAGCCGGCGTGCCGAAATTCAACCGCAAACCGGAAATCCCGCGGCAATTGCACGAGGAACTTGCGCACCGCGTGTTTTCCGTCTGCGGGCGTCAGGGACGGCGGAAGCTGAACAAGAATCACTTGGAGCTTTGGCCCAAGTAATTCCATTGCGCGGAGAAACGAAATTAGCTCTGCTGCGCAATCTCGGAGACGACAAATGTGAGTGATTTGACGCGGAAGTTTACAGGCAAATCGAAAGCTGGCAGGAGTCATTTCGGCCCAACGACGAACCGTTGCTTCGGTGGGCGTAGCGTGAAATGTAGAATCCACTTCGACGGCCGGGAACTGGCCTGCATAGAATTCAAGCCAGTGCGACTCTGGCAAATCAAGTGGGTAGAAGACCCCGCGCCAGTCGTCAAAGCTCCATGCGCACGAGCCAATGCGTATTTTCTGCTGGTCGAACAGATTCAAATGGAATCGAAAAGGTATTCGGTTTTTTGTGTCGAAAAAGATGTCAGATTGGGAGAAGAGACTGTGCCAAAAATTTGACGGGCCGGATAAGTTAACTACCCTGCCAGACTTAGATGCAACTCGTTATTCGCGCGTTTTTATTACTCGCCATTACACTATTCCTTTTACCTGAACCGGGTAGCGCTTCCATCATCTTTCGGCCGGGTCAAAAAGCGGAGTACGTCCCGCCTGGCGAAGAGCCAATGAGCGGGAATGCAGCGGAGCTGTATCAGATTGGGCAGACGGCAGAAAAAGAGGGCAATCCCAAGCGTGCGATCAGGGCATACAAAACGCTCGTCAAACGTCACCCCAAAGATGCGCTGGCTTCGACAGCACTTTATCGCGCCGCTCAATTGGCAGAACAGACGCATCAATTCACTCCGGCGGCCGATTGGTATCTCCAGTTAGTCGAAAGATATCCCAGCAGCGCGCACTTCGACGACGCCATTGAGGGGCAGTTCCGCGTAGGTGAGATTTATCTGAACGGAAAAAAATTGAAGGTATTGGGGATTCCGGTCGCGTCTGCGTTGGATCGAGCGGTGACCATTTTCGCGAATGTTGTGCGCACCGCTCCATACGGGAGATACACAGCGCGAGCGCAGTTTAATATCGGTATGGCGCGTGAGAAGCAGGGAGCGAACGATGCAGCGATTCAGGCTTATCAAGCCGTTGTAGACAAGTTTCCTAACGAGCCAATAGCCGTCGATGCCCAATATCAAATCGGTTACATTTGGTTTACGGCCTCGCAGCTAGGCACAAATGACGCCGCCGCCGCAAACAATGCGAAAACGGCTTTCCAGGATTTCCTCTTCCACTATCCCAAGAGCGAGAAAGCAGCGCAGGCCCGCAAGAATCTTGACATTCTTGAACACAAGCAGACAAACAATTCGTTTAAGGTCGCAAAGTTTTACGACAAACAAAAATACTATCGCGCTGCGGTCATATACTATAACGAAGTGATTCGGCAGCAGCCGGGGTCGGAGGAAAGCAACCAGGCGAAGAAACGGATCGACCAGTTACGCGCCAAATTCGGTGATGCTGCACTGCAGCCTGCCATACCGGTCTCACAGAACGCAAAGAAAAAACCCGAAGCACACGGACCTCGAACTGCCGGAAGTGAACCGGCCAAGCCGGGTGCACCAAATAACGAAGCGCCGCTGCCTGCGTCCGGAGGCGATAACTCGCTTCCACCACCGGCTTCGCTCGCGCCGGACAACACTACTGCGCCGGAACCTCTGTTGCCTCCGCCAGGCACGAGCACAAGCTCCGATCCATCGAGCGCTCCCGGAGCATCGTCCTCTCCCGAAGAGTCCGCCTTGCCGGCGCCTTGAAAGCCTTACTTGCGACAATCCTTTGCTTCTCGATCTCCGGTTGTCTTGGATATCACGTCGGACCGGTAAAGCCGTACTATCTCCGGGACATTCACACCATAGCGGTGCCGACTTTTAAGAATCGCACACTCGTGCCGCGCGTCGAAGTTTTGGTGACCGATACGCTGATCAAGCAGTTCCAGCAGGATGGCACATTTCAAATCACAAGTGACGATAAGGCAGACGCGACTTTGAGTGGAGAGATATCTCGCGTCAATCGGCTACCGGCGCGTTCGGTTCGAGGAAATGTGCTTGCCACAACTGAATTTAACCTCGCGCTGACCCTAAAATTCTCGCTCACTACACGAGATGGCAAACAGGTGGCCGGTCCCGGTGAAGTAACCGGTACTACCAGTTTCTTCGTCAGCAGCGACGTAACAACAGACGAACGGCAAGCTTTGCCCCTCGCCACCGAGGACCTCGCCACCCGATTAGTTGCTCAACTGAGCGAGGGATGGTGATGAGATGAAAGGTGAAGAGAAGTTATGGGCCATTCTCAACGAGAAGCTGGACAATCTGCGCGCTACCAATCGCCTGCCTCAGGCAATTCGGGTCGCCGAAACAGCGCTTGAAGTTGCCAGACGTGCATTCAAAGAAAACCAGACTGCACTCGCCACGAGCTTTGAGAAACTAGGCCAACTGCTCGAACAAAAGGGAGATCACGCTGGAGCCGAAGCGTATTTGCTGAAGGCGCACGCAATCCTCGAAAAGGGAAACCCGCCAGATCACCGCGCCATCTACCGTTCGGCACGTCGGTTAGCCTTGCTCTTCGACAGTCTCGGTCAGTCCGAAGAGGCGATCGACTTTTACCAGAAAGCAATAGCTGCTGGAACGGAGGTCGAAGATGTCCCCTATTCAGACATCGGGACCATGCTGAACAACGTTGCCCTGATTCTCCGTAAGTCGGGGCGGCAAAAGGCAGCCGAACCATGTTATCTACGCGCCTTGGAGATTTACGAGAAGCAACTGGGACCTGACCACGCTGATGTGGCATCGGTGCTGAACAACCTGGCGGTGTTTTACACCAACGAACGCCGATACACCGAAGCCGAGAAATTACATGTTCGGGCGTTGGCAATCAGAGAGAACCTACAACCATCTCCGATCGCCGACATTGCTCAGTCGAAATGCAATCTGGCGGTGGTCTACCATTCGCGAGGTGATTACGCGAAAGCAGCGGAGCTCTATCAATCCTCTCTAAAAAGTTGGGAACAAGTGGAGGATAAACCCTCCAAAGATTACGACATCGTCGTATCCAATTACGCCGATCTCTTACGTTCGCTTGGCCAGGTGCGCAAAGCGCATCAATTAGAGGTACGCGCGCGCAAGAAACGGGCAGGCTGAAGTTACCTAAGGAATTTTTTGATTTCAGCTTGCAGGCGCGTTACCAGGCTCGCATTGTAAGACCCCGCTGTTTTGCTCGCGTGGCGGAATTGGCAGACGCGTACGGCTCAGGACCGTATGGGGCAACCCGTGGAGGTTCGAGTCCTCTCGCGAGCAGTCACTCTCGTCGGAAACCGAGCCTATGATCCACCAGGACTCCCCAATGCTGGTAGCCACCGCAGTTGTTATTTCCCGCCTTTCCTTCTGGCTGCCCAGCGCGCTTTCATCAGCTCGGAGAGTCTTCTTCGGCCGGCAGGTGTAAGCGCACCTTTCTTCCGCCCAGAGGATTTTTCTTTTCCTGCTGCTTTCCTTCTTGCCGCCCAGCGAGCTTTCATCAGCTGTGAAAGCTTCCGTCGGCCCGCCGGTGTGAGCTGACCTTTTCTGGCGGCAGGAGCCGCTCCTCCAGTACCTCGCGTTCTTGCCCAACGAGCCCTGGCCGCTGCCGCAAGCTTCGCTCTTGTTGCAGGCGAGAAGTAGCGTCCGAGGGTGGTGGGAGCGGTTGGCCTTTGAGGTGCACCTCGCAAAAGAGAGGAAAGGCGTCGTTGCAGATTATCGATTTGCTGGCGAATTGAGATCGCTTCCTGTAGATCTTTAACAGATATGTCCATGCTGCTAGATAGCCGTAGTTGC
>Ga0207701_10005403_pt1 | contig 12853 bp, 7 predicted proteins | sample KBSSwiSSwithPhiX_FD_184294 | JGI IMG/M metagenome (GOLD analysis project Ga0207701, IMG submission 184294) | Switchgrass rhizosphere bulk soil microbial communities from Kellogg Biological Station, Michigan, USA, with PhiX - S5 (SPAdes) (version 2) | ecosystem: Environmental > Terrestrial > Soil...
CTGGTTCCAAGTTTTTCAATATGTTTTAAAGAGTTTTCAATGATCACTCTTTCAGATGAATCTTCCATGTTTAATAATCCTAAAGGATGTATAGCATGTAAATGATTTTGATGACGATGAGAATAGTCCAGATCCTGATTGACAGCAATAGTTAACCCTGTTTCGTTTGAATTAAATTTAGGCAACGCTGACCATTGCAGTAACCAATACCTTGCTTCATTTTCTCTTTTTAGATCTTCATTGGCTGCCCATAACATTTCAAAAGCATTTTTTACTAATGCCAGGTCATAATTTGTCCAATTAAGAAACCACGCCTTAATACTATTATTATTATATTCCGGGGTAGAGCTCAAAGGCAATTTCTTCGTGACGCTATCGCTGGTGAGCTGATCAAGAAACTTGCAAACATCATTGATATAAGGCAAAGCTTTCTCCGTCAAAAAGTTTTTATTCATGCTATAGATCCATTGCCAATAAAAATGTTGGGCCAGCCAGGCAGAAGTAGTGGGCGACATCGCATACTGGATCCATCCTCCCATCGGTTGACCGGAAATAGTTGAAACACCCGGCACATTTAATCCATCAATCTCAAAATATTGTTTGGTCCATCTTTTATTCTCCACTTTTACTTTCCACAACCAGTTTGTAAATCCCTCTGTCAAGTCAAGATGATTACCTGAGTAACCGGGCCAATAACTTAATTCAGTATTAAGATCATGATGAAGATCTCCTTTCCATGGTGGCAACCTTCCATCATCTGCGGTCCATATAGCCTGCAAAGAGATCGGCGGTGTATTGCTTCTTGCTACACAACCGAACTTGTACATATCTAAATAATATTGTCTTTCCAGTATAGAATCAGGAATTGAAACAGAAGATCTTTTCCAGTAATCATTCCACCAGCTAATATGCGATGGCCATCCTGTGGGTTCTTTAACTAATACATTTATAGCAGGAAGTGACGCTGGTTCATTATTGGTGATCGTCCATTCACCAATGATCTTTTTTCCCGGGAACCGGTACCATTTCACCAGCACCTGATAATAATTGTTTTTCCATGTAGGTTGATGATAAAGAACGTAATCAAATCCTTTCTCCACTGTTCCTTTTGCATAGCCAAGGCGTTCAAGACCATACCCTGAAACACTATTACCTGTTTTTCCATTACTCCCAGTATTGTAATTTGGAATGATCAATTCAGGAATGATGTCTTCATTTATGTTTTCAAAACCAAAATACCCAACCTTGCGTGTTGCATGAATATAATTATTGAACTTAACTCCATTCTCAAATTCTACAACACTTAACCCATTTGAAATATCCAGTGAGACTTTTTTTACTTTACCGATCTTATTAAGATCAAACTCTATGGCGGCGCCGGGAATTTTTGTTGGCGCAGGATATTTTTCATACGGCTCATCTCCGATTTTCTGCACTGAATCATATTGATTCATTTTCACCTTCTCAACTACCCATTTAAATTTCAGTTTATCGATCTCAGGCATTGGCCGATCATCCCACAGATCAACCCTGTCTAATGACATTCTTATTTTATTATCTTTCTCCCATATTAATGCGCCCAGCCAGCCATTACCTAATGGAATTCCTTCATCCCATCTTTTAGCCAATGTATCAAAAACAAGATTGTGTTGAGGCTTTGGTTGTGAAAATGCCAATATAGGAACTAATATAAAATACCCTAAAACTGAACACCTCATTAAGAAAAATTTTTAGATCAGAAATAGCAAAATGGAATATTTCTGAAAAAGATTTATTTTTATTTTTACTCAGGCTATTTTAAAAGGATAAGGTTCTACAAGGTAGTAAAAGAAAATTCGTCTTACACTGGTTATAGATGTTTTCATTTTTTATAGATAAGATTTCTTCTTCATCGCTGATGTAACATTAAAGGAAACAATTTAATGAATCAGATCCTGATTAAAACAACAGTATTTATCCTTTATGGATCCTTATTCAATCCTATTCAAGCGCAGCAGTCCGACTCGGTGTTTGATTGGGAAGAGCTGATCTATTCTGAAAATCATTTTAGTCTTCAATTCATTTACGGCCGCTCCGCAAAAGCAGTTATCAATCCAGACCCCCATATTTACAATATCGGTACTAAATCCTATGAATGCCTGGAGGGAGGCATCGGCTATCATTATTCGATCAATAAGAAATACTCAATCCAATCCGGTGTCCGGTGTGGGGGAATTATGAGAGATATTAGATATTATATACCGGGAGCAGATTTCACTCCACCATTATCCTATGATATACGCTCCTATAAGACCTTTGATAAGTTCGGCGTTGTTTTTTTTCGAATCCCATTTTTTATCGAAAGAAGATTTTTTAAGAAACCTGGTAAATACTGGAATGCTCAAGCAGGGATAAGCCTTTTATATTCGTTTATGAATGAAGAAATATACGAATCGGTGATAGTAGATCAGAATAACGGGTCCATTCGTTACCTGTACTCTATATTCACACCCAATAATAATCAAAAGCCATGGTTGAATTATCATGTAGGGGGCGGTCTCAATTTAATTCTGAAGAATAAAGATGTTTTCCGGATTAACCTCGTAGGTGAATTATCTTTTACTAAGTTTTTCAGTGGGTATTATTCATTTGATATACCTGGTAAACCTTCAATTAAATTTGATTACGGTGTAACCGGCTCTTATGTTGCTTTGGAGGCAAGCTATATCCGAACAAAAGCAAAACAAAAATTTAAACAGCTGAAGCTGCAATAATTTTCTTTCGACAACTTTCATATGCAGCGAGTAGTTTTTAGTGGTATAAAATTTATAACAACTGAAATTGAAAGTAAATCAACTTTTCTTTATAGTTGGCTTTACGATCATCGTATCAGTTTCTAAAAATGGAACATGGTATCCGCCGGTATCTAAAGTTACTTTGGGGAAATTATTTTTTAGCATGGACCAATCTGAAGAACTGATAAAAGTCTTATAAAGATAGATGGCCTGCAGTTTAGTAAGACCTTTCAACTGCATGATCCCATTCCCTGTCACTTTCGTTCCGACAAGATTCAGATATTGAAGTTCGATCAGTGATAGTAAAGAAGCAAGTCCTTTATCAGTGATCAGGGTATTATCCAATTGCAAACGAGTAAGATTTACAAGTTGTCCTATTGGAGCTAATAAAGTATCGGAGATCTTCTTTCCACTTAGATTTAACCATACTAATTGTTTTTTTATAGATAGCAATAAAGCGATATCATTATAAGTTATCGAATCAACTGTTATAAAATTCACTGTTAAGTAATTGCTGTTTTGTGCTACGGGTAATACTACAATGCCTTTCTGCTTTAGTTTCTGCAATGCTTTTTCATCAGCTTTCTCAACCATAGCCTGCGGCACATCTGGCGGAATTTTCTTTACTTCCTTTTGCAATGAAAGCAGTATCGGCTTTAGTTTTTCCGGCTGCTCCAGCTCTTTTGTCTTTTTATCAAATGTTGCTCCTGTTGCGATCCACCAATGTATCAATGTAATTTCATTATCCTTTAATTGTGGTTTCTCTTTGGGCGGCATATGATCTTCCTCATTGCGTGGCAATAACAATCTTTTCATCATATCACTTTCCTCGGCATTGCCCGGTTTGATCACTTTACCATCTTTTCCATCTTTTAAAATAAATTCAGGCTCATCTAATCTCAGCTTGCCTTTCTTTTTGCTTTTATTATGACAGCTATAGCATTTGCTTTCAAATATTGGCTGAATTATATCTGCATACGCATTTGCTTCCTGTACATCAGCAATTGGCTTGACCTCTTTTTCAACTACACTATCTTTTTTTGAAAACCCCTTAGTAAGATAATCAGATCCATGTGTTAGTGATCCCCCCAAATGACCCGTAACTATAATTAATGGAACCATTAAAAGAATCACCCATTTAGCAAATTCATTTTCCCATCGGTGAAATAAATATGCAATAAGTGATATGGATGCTGTTACAATAGCAAACCATTTATGCGTATCAACCAATTCTTCATCATAGTCGCCGCTTAGTGAAAGTAAATAACCACTGATACAAGAAACAATCGCACTGATCATTCCCCAAAACAAGGCTATGCTTGTTGCGGCATGCATTGATGCATATTTCGGTTTGAGTGCAAGTAATTGGAATAATGCTGCTATTAGTAAAATACCAATCGGCAAATGAACCAGCAAAGGATGGAAGCGACCAATTAGTTCGGAGAAGTTCATCAATAAATTAATAATGAATAATTAAAAATTAATAATTGGTCAGCTATATCGTTTACGCAAGAGTTGCATCATATACACATTGATCTCCCATTGATTAGCCAGTGGTTGTCTTGTATAAGCCATAGTAGGCATATAATCCGGCGGACCGAACTCGGTTAAAAAAGTCATTCGTTCACCATTCTTCTTTTTTCGTTCTACAACTTTATCCCACCATGCAAGATGAGCCTTCACCGCATTCTCCCATTCAGGTGCTCTTGGATCATTTACCTGCGGACCTTCCGGATGACCTATCCTCGCATGAATATGTTCCACCCTATCCAATGTCATATCTAATGTGCTCTGCTGATCTGCCAACAGGCTCTCATGCACATTACACCAATGTGATACATCGAAAGTAATTTTTAATTCAGGATATTTTTCTATGAACTGTCTTGCAACAGGAGCAGCATATAAAATTCTTGAACGATGCGTTTCATGGCAAATAGTTATTCCTGTTTCTTTTGCCAGTGCAAGGGTATGTTCAATGAATTTTTTATTATCATCAAAACTAAAATGGTCCCTGCCAGAATGATTATTAATATAAAGAGGTCGTTGAATATTTTGTTTTGCAGCCGCATCAACCATTTTTTTGTAATAATCCAAATGCTCTTTCGGATCATTTTGAAAACCGCCGCAAAGAAAGCCAACTTCTAATCCATGAGTCTTTAATGCTGCAAACAATTCATCCTTCTTATTATCAGCAGGCCACCAGATCTCGATCCCATCATAACCTTCTTTTTTTACTTTGGCGCAAAATGCATCGGTGCTGCCATCAAAGCCCCAGTTGGTAGCCATTATTTTTAATTCGTAATTCTTATTCATGGTGAAAGAAGGTTGAGTTGCTGATGAAATTTTATCGAGGGAAGAAAACATCAATGCTGCTGTTGCAGTTGCTGATGTTTGCAAAAATTTTCTCCTGTTTGATCTCATTTTAAATTAGCTAAGGACATACCAGTTGTGACAAAAAAACTAAAAACTATTAGAAACTTCTTTTTTATGGATACAAACCATTTAAATGGCAGTAGGATACGAATTCATCCGTTAGTTTTTCTAAACCATTAATTTCATTGGACTTTAGCCATGAACCAACTCTTATACAAATTTATGACCCTGTTGAACTGCCCCGTACTTCATACTGAAAAGTAACTAATTCTTTATTGAGATTGTTTGTCGACAGAAATTTCTCTATATCCTTAATAATCTCTAAATGATGTCGCATACTCTTCCTTCTTTATCGGATTCTTCTAAAGTTTGATAAATTAACACTTGTCCAAGAAATATATCATTACTTTAAATTAATGGGACACAATTGTTCAAGAGCGAACAGAACCCTGAACGGAGCGTCGCAACGAAAGCTGATAGTAGTACTAAAGCTCGTAAACAAAACTTCTATGCCAATATTTCCTGGATCACTTTCCCTTTCACATCCGTCAATCTAAACGGTCTTCCCTGGAATTCATACGTGAATTTTTCGTGATCGAAACCCAACTGATTTAAGATCGTAGCCTGTATATCGAAGGCTTCTGTTTTACCACTTAACACACTATAGCCAATCTCATCTGTTTCGCCATAAGTAGTGCCACCTTTAATGCCACCACCTGCCATCCAAATAGAAAATGCTTCTGTATGATGATCCCTTCCTTTAAAAGGAACCGCTTTGCCCTCCCTGTTTTCCTGCATTGGTGTTCTTCCAAATTCACCACCCCAGATCACCAGTGTTTCATCAAGCAAGCCTCTTTGCTTCAGATCAAGTATCAATGCCGTCATTGATTTATCAACTTCCCGGCATTTATTTATTAATCCAATATCTACTGCTGTATCCGCATTAGTACCATGACTATCCCAACCCCAATCAAACAACTGAACAAAACGAACACCTTTTTCAACAAGACGACGTGCTAACAAAATATTATTGGCAAAAGAAACTTCACCCGGTTTTGTTCTATACATATCATGAATGTATTGCGGCTCATCATTTATGTTCATCACTTCCGGCGCCGCTATCTGCATTTTATACGCCATTTCATATTGAGCAATGCGAGATAAAGTTTCCGGATCTTTATATTGCTCATGTTGATGCTGATTGATCTTATTTATTGCATCAATAGACGCACGACGCAGGTCACGATCCATTCCCTGTGGATCATTCATAAATAAAACAGGATCGCCTTCACTTCTGCATTGTACACCCTGGTACACACTCGGTAAAAAACCACTTCCCCATGCACTCTTACCAGCATCGGGATCATTGCCACCGGATGTCAACACAACATACCCGGGTAAATTCTGATTCTCTGTTCCCAAACCATAAGTAACCCATGCTCCAATACTGGGCCTACCTAATCGTGGAAAACCTGTATGCATAAACAATTGCGCCGGTGCATGATTAAATTGATCGGTTGTTACAGATTTTATGATCGCCACATCATCAACGATCGATGAAAAATGCGGCAGGTAATTGCTTAACCAAATTCCGCTTTCACCATATTGTTTAAATGTTGCTTGTGGTCCCAGCATTTTTGGTACACCGCGGATAAATGCAAATCGTTTTCCTTCCAATAAACTTTGCGGACAATCCTGGCCATCGAGTTTCATCAGGTCAGGTTTGTAATCGAATAACTCTAATTGTGATGGCGCCCCAGCCATGTGTAAATAAATAACTGATTTTGCTTTTCCGGGGAACATGGGTGGTCGTGGCGCCAACGGATTGACAGGATCAATTAAAATATTTGATGCATGCTGCGAAGAACTTCTTCCGCAACTATTCAAGAATGATCCCAACGCCAATGCACCCAAACCCATTGCACTTTCTTTCAAAAAATGACGACGGGTATGCTGACGAAGCACTTCTCTTCTTGCTTCTTCAAATAATCTTTTGTTATGTAATTCCTGTTGGGTCAATTTTATTTATGTTTTTAGCGTCAACAATTCTTATCATCGTTCCTTGCGTCGCACTCTTGTGCTTCAGTAATTCTATTCAACATTAAAGTTTAGTTACTACTTCGTCCAAGTTCAGAATTGCATTTGTCACAACTATTAATGCTGCCGTTTCCGGATTGTTATGTTCATCATTTACACCTATCATTTCACAAGTTTTGTCTTTATCTCTATCAAATTTTTCTAAAGCATTTTTATATAGGTCCTCTAAAATGGAAAGATCTTTTTCATCAATAGCATGACCAGTTGCTAATTCATATCCCCGCTTTATTTGATCATTGACATTTTTACCCGTTTCTTTTTGCAGGCGATAAGCAAAGTTTCTTGCCATTTCAATATAAGCAGAATCATTTAAAGTAACCAATGCCTGCAACGGTGTATTTGTCCTTATCCTTCTTGCCGTGCATATTTCTCTTGATGTGCCATCAAATGTTGTCATTGAAGGATAGGCAGCAGTTCGCTTCCAGTAAATATATACACCACGACGATACTGATCTTCCCCACTGCTTTGTTTCCATTTCTCACCGCTATAAGGAGAATTCCATATTCCTCTTGGTTGAAAAGGCATTACACCGGGTCCATACATTTTATCACTTATCAATCCGCTTATGCATAAAGCCTGGTCACGAACCTGCTCGGCAGATAATCTTACTCTCGGTCCTCTTGCATAAAACTTATTGTATGGATCTTTTTTTAATAGCTCATCGTTCACAGTTGATTGCTGCCTGTAGGTTGCAGACATCACAATTGTTTTGATCATTTTCTTCATGCTCCAGTTATCATCGTTCATAAATTGCCAGGCAAGCCAATCGAGTAATTCTTTATGTGTAGGCGCTATTCCCTGTGTACCGAAATCTTCTAATGTTTCCACAATACCATTTCCAAAGATCTGTTCCCATAAACGATTCACCATTGTTCTTGCCGTTAACGGATGATTTTTATTTGTTAACCACAATGCAAGATCCATCCTGTTCTTAGCCCCGTTCTTTTGAATAGGAGAAAATAATTTGGGAACATCTGCTTCCACTTTATCTCCCTTCACCAACCAATTGCCTCTTTCAAAAACATTTGTTTCTCTATAAAGATCAGGTGAGTTTTCAGACATTATTGGCGTTGTCTTTACTGGTTTATTCAGTAATCGCATATAGCTGCTGAACGAACTATCATATCCTTCTTTGCCTTTCCCTGGAAATTGCTGGCCGAAATAAAACCAATCAAGTATTAATGCAGTAAAATCATCTTTCTCTAATTTTTTGCTGAAATAGGAAAAGTAAAGATCATGTACACCGGCAACTGGATCTACATCAACTCCATAAATTTTACTTTCTCCTTTTGTTTCGGGTACATTGATCGTTTTCCATACAGGACCGTTCATGCTATCAAGATGAATTGTCCATACACCATCAGTTGGATAACCCTTATAGCGAAACAAAAAATAATTCTTATCTGAAAGATCGATCTGTTGCATTCTGAAATCGGAACGTTTCCTGATCAACAACCATTTTGTTTCCCGTTGTTCAGCGTTAGTATACTTATCTGTTCTTTCAAATGAAGTAGTAACCGGCTCCCACGTCTTAAGCAGTCTATAAAATTTTTTAGCTTCCGCATCACTACCGTTTTGCTTTAACCATTCTTTTATTCTTAATGCTTCAATGCTGTCTTCTTTTTCATAACGACGAAGCAAAGGATAATCTTCCTGTGAATCGCAATCGCGACTGTTATTAAAAAACGCCAGGAATTTATAATACTCATCATGACGAATCGGATCATAGGGATGACTATGACATTGTACACAACCAAATGTTGTACTCATCAATGCCGTCCAGGTTGTATTTACCCGGTCGATAACTGCAGCTGTCCTGTATTCTTCATTATCCGTTCCCCCTTCATCATTGGTAACTGTATTACGATGAAAACCTGTTGCTATATATTGCGCATCGGTAGGATCTGGTAAAAGATCACCCGCTAATTGCTCTATTAAAAATTTATCATAAGGTTTATCTTCGTTGAAAGCATTGATCAGCCAATCGCGGTATGGCCAGATATTTCTTCCGGGATCTTTTTCAAAACCTTTTGTATCTGCATAGCGGGCAAGATCAAGCCACATAGTGGTCCATTTCTCCCCATAGCGTTTTGATGCGAGCAGAACATCGATAAGATTTTCGTAAGCTTTATCACTGTTATCACTCAAATATTTCTTTGCAATATTTTCTTCAGCAGGCATACCGATTAGATCAAGACTTACTCTTCTTAATAAAGTTTGTTTATCTGCTTCAGGTGATGGCTTTAATTTTTCTTCTTCTAATTTTTGATAAATGAATTGGTCGATCTCATTTTTTACCCATTTGTTTTTTGTATCTGGCAGTTCTGGTTTCTTTACTGGAATATATGCCCAATGTTCACCCCATTCTGCTCCTTGCTTTATCCATTTTTTTAAAATTGAAACTTCTTCTTTGGTCAGCGGATCGTGTTTGTAAGGCATCCTTTCATCAGGATCGTTGTTAGTTATACGTCTTATCATTTCACTTTTTCCTGGATAACCCGGTACAATGGGATACTTGCCTGACTTGGCTGGTTTCAATGCATCTTCTCTGAATAATAAACTGAAATTTGATTTTGCTTTTACTCCACCATGGCAGGCAATACACTTTTTATTGAAGATGGGTTTAACCTGTGTATTATAATCTATCTTTTCCGTGCTACTCGAAAAATAATAGATCAAACCACCGACTATTATCAAAGTAAATATTACAAGAAATCTTTTTATAGGAAGCATCGTTTAAGGCAGCATTTAAGATTCTTAAAGTTAAGAAGTTTGCCTTGCAATGGCCTTCAGGGCGGTGTCAAATAAAGCAGATTTTTATTCTTCCCTCTAAAAAACGAGCAATTCAGGATTTATTTTTCCAACAGATTCTCATCAATTAAATATGCCGCCACTCTGTTCACATTATCATTCCCTTTGCGGTCGATCATATAAACCTTAAATGAAGTAATTGTTTTAACAGGAAAAGTAAGAATTCGTCTTCTGCCAATGGTTGTCCCGGTAATTTCACTTATTTTCTGATCATTATTAAATAACGCAATTTTAAAACGCTCAATACTCTGGCCAAGATGAATAGCTTCACGCAAAACAATACAGTTGACAGCAGTTGCTTTTGCAAGTTGAATAGTAAAACCCTGTTGATTGATCCCGTACACATAACCTTTCTTATCTAAAGCATGATAACTGATAGAGTCTTTTAAAAATGCATCTTCATTTATTTCCCAATATGCTTTAGCATCCTGCAATAAGTTATTATTAAAATTCTGATCTCTTAATTTCTTAAATGCCATCAATGCAACTGAATCGTTTTCATTGATCAAACCTCTTCTGTCTGGCGGTACATTTAATAAAAGATTTGAACCACGCCCAACAGATTTTAAATAAAGTTCGAATAACTGCTCACCACTCTTTACTTTGCTATCTTCATTTGCATGCCAAAACCATCCCGGGCGGATGCTCACATCACATTCTGCCGGTATCCAGGCTTTGCCAAAGGCATTGCCGGTGTTTAATGTGTCAGTTGATGGGGCGCCGGCTCCCGCAGTATATCCTGCAGTGTCGAGATAATTCCAATTTGTTTTTCCTGCAATTCCTTTTTCATTTCCCACCCATCTTATATGCGGGCCAACATCGCTGAATACAACTGTATTTGGAGAAAGTGTTTTTACCGTTTTTTTGAACCTATCCCAATCATAAACTTGCTTTTTTCCATTCGGGCCTTCACCATTAGCACCATCCCACCATAATTCCCAAATGGGACCATAATTTGCAAAGATCTCTTTCATCATATTTACAAATACATCGTTGTATTGCGGCGTTCCGTATTTTGGATGGTTACGATCCCATGGAGAAATATATACACCGAATTTTAAACCATACTCTTTACATGCCTGTGATAATTCTTTCAGCACATCACCTTTTCCATTCTTCCATTTGCTTTCACGAACAGTATGAGTTGAATACCTACTTGGCCATAAGCAAAAACCATCATGGTGTTTTGCAGTGATGATCACTCCTTTTGCTCCGGCTTGTTTAGCAATTCTTACCCATTGCCGGCAATCAAGACCTGTTGGATTAAAAATATCTTCTAGTTCATCACCATGACCCCATTCTTTATCAGTAAAGGTGTTTGGTCCAAAATGAAAAAAGAAGTAATATTCCATTTCATGCCAGGCAAGCTGCTGCTTTGTTGGTAACGGTGTTTTGTTTACCTGTGCACGGAGAGTTACGGAAAAAAAGAAAACTAGAAAGTAAAAAAATGTTTTTTTCATTTCTTAAGTACAGATTTTATTTCTGGTGAAATAGGATGACTTGCTTTATATGTAACTCCTAAAAGTTTTGCAATAGTTTGCGCAAATTGATCCTGGAATAATTGAACATTGTTTTTTTGCTCGCCGGACGAAGGAACGTTGGAGCCCATCGCTGCAAACCAAATTTGATATGCATCAGCAATGCTGCTACCATGACTTTTCCACTCTTCTTTATTTATATCACCCCTACCATGATCGGTAGTAATAAAGATTGCTGTTTTATTTTTATACTGCGGATCGCTTTGCACAAAAGTCCATATCTCTTTTATCCATTTGTCTACTAAATGAGCAGCATCGAGATAAGAACGGTAATAACCATGATGAGCCCACTCATCGGTCTCTCCATATGAGATGTAAAGAACTTTCGGTTTTTTTGTTTTTAAATATTCAAGCGCAGCATAATGTGTAAATACATCAAGACATTCTGCATCACCAAATGGACGATAAGAATCCTGCATCATTGCATTTATTAATTTTTCATTGGGAGTAGGATTTTTTCCACCGATAGTATCAAATGCAGAAAAAATAGGGAGACTACTTCTTTGCTGGTTTAGTATCCTGTCAAATGCATCCCACGCACCAAACGCAGCTACTTTATTTTTAAATTTTGGTTGTTGATTTAAAAACTCCAGGACAGTAACATGAGGATTTGGCGGAAATTCATTTGAGTCGATCGTTGAATCTGCAAAGCCCGTCATGATCTCACTATATCCCGGGTAGCTGAACCAATGAGGATTTGCATTATTGACTTTGTTATCGCGTTTCCTGTTACCATAGATCTGTCCGTGATTGACAATTGTATTCCAGAAAAATGGCATTAATTTTTTTCTTCTTTCGTTTTCATTATTGCTCCAGTATTTTTCAAAAATATAACTGCTATCACCTTGGTTAAATTTAGAATTATTGGCGATCGCCGAATCCATTCCTTTAAATACTTCCTGCCAGCGAAAACCATCGGTTGTAATTATAATTATGTTCTCGGCTTGCTGTGCCCGAATAGAATTAACCACCAGGAAAAGCGAAAAAAGTAGTGATATCTTCTTCATAGCCTTTAATTCTTACAATGACCTGTCAAGATGTGTGTAGCCGCCGTCCACATAAACTAACTGACCGGTTGTATGACTTGATCTTTCAGAAAGAAGAAATACAACCATATCGGCGATCTCTTCCGCCGTTGTCATTCTTTTCCCTAGTGGAATTTTATCAGTGATCGATCTTAATTTTTCTTCAGGGTTTGGCAATGTCTTTATCCATTTTTCATAAAGCGGGGTATAGCATTCGGCAACGATCACTGCATT
>Ga0207701_10005404_pt1 | contig 12846 bp, 9 predicted proteins | sample KBSSwiSSwithPhiX_FD_184294 | JGI IMG/M metagenome (GOLD analysis project Ga0207701, IMG submission 184294) | Switchgrass rhizosphere bulk soil microbial communities from Kellogg Biological Station, Michigan, USA, with PhiX - S5 (SPAdes) (version 2) | ecosystem: Environmental > Terrestrial > Soil...
GGCGCGGGCACCAAGTTTACCTTGTGGATCCGCTCGAGCTGAAGCTGCCGCTGTTGGATCGGATGTACAAGGAGCATCCCGAGGGCCGGGCTCCGCGAAAGCTGGAAAAGCTGGCGCGGCTTTATCGTACTGTCGACGGGTTTCTCGTCGTCAGCGGTGAATATAACCACGGCATTCCGCCCGCCTTGAAGAACCTGCTTGACCATTTCCTCGAAGAGTATTTTTGGCGTCCCTCGGGCATCGTCTGTTACTCGGCCGGCGGATTCGGCGGCGTACGCGCCGCGATGCAGTTGCGCATGACCCTTGCCGAACTCGGCATGTCGAGCGTCCCCAGCCTATTGCCGATTCCGCGGATCGGGCAGGTCCTGGACGAGGACGGCGTGGCGCAGGAAGACATCGTCAACCGCTCTGCGAACCGGTTCCTCGATGAATTTCTCTGGCACGCATCGGCGTTGGCGGAGGCAAGAGCCGGCGGCACTCCATATTAGAGGCCGCTGGATACGGCCGATGCATGGAAACCATACTGAATCGCGATTTTTCCTCAGGCAGCGAACAGATCAGAATCCAGGGCAGTCGAGAGGAGAAATCCCAATGCCCAAGAAGTCGAACAAGCTGATGAAGAAGTTCCTCACGGTGCTCATTCTTTGCGGTCCTGGCACCGTGCTCAGCCCGATCGTCACGACGCCGGCCAGTGCCGCTGTTGCTTCGGCAGTCGCCCCTGCGGAAGGCGTCATTCGCCAGAAGAGCGATTTCGGCTTCGACGAAACGGTGGCTCGCCTCAAAGGCGACATCGCCGCCAAGGGCATTCGCTTCTTCGATGCCATCGACCATTCGCAGCTCGGCGCCAGCGCCAATTTGCAGATCAACCGGTCGACTCTCCTGCTGTTCGGCAATCCGCCGCTGGGCGTGCAGTTTCTCCAGTCCAACCCGCTTGCCGGCCTCGACTGGCCGGTCCGGATGCTGGTGACCCAGGACTCGGACGGAAGCGTCTGGGTCAGCTGGACCGACTTCCGTTTCGTTGCCGGCCGTTACCAGATTGCCGATCGGGAAGCCCAGATCGCCATGGCGAGCGAAGTCGCCGCCTCGATCGCCTCTGCCGCAAGGAAGTGACCATGGTCAGCATCACACCTCTCAACGCCGCCGCTCCAGCCTTGCTCCCGCGCCGCGACCTGATCGCGATCTTCGCCTACCTCAATCGGCGCGGCGAAGAGTTGAAACCGGAACGCGACCCTGCCGCCCAGGCCGACGGCGTCCTGCAACTGCTGGCCAGCGCCGCCCGCATGCAATGACTCACATCGCAGCCGCCTCCCCCTCGACGGCCGCGAACTGGAGCCTCCCGCCATTGAGCGGGAGGCTCCTTACTGTTTATCGGATTATCTGGGCAACGCTCGCCTTCGGGTCGGCCGCGACCCTGGCCTGGCTTGCCTATTCGGCGAGGATGGAAGCGACCATACTCGTCCTGCGGCTTGGCAAAGGCGTCGTGTTGCTTGCGGTTTCGACCATTCTCTTTCGCCGCCGTCAAAGCGACCTTGTGGCCGGGCTTCTGTCCTCGGCATTCCTGATATGGATTATCACCAGCAGCTTCGATGTCGCCGGCGGCAGCATCCCGCTCGCCGTCGGCCTGGCGGACCGCCTGCGCTTCCTCCTCCTAGTCCTGGCCCTACTGCTCTTCCCCAATGGTCAAATGACGCCGGCCTGGACGCGATGGGCGGCGATCGCGGCTTGCGGCGTCTTCGTCCTGGGTCTCGTCGAGACCTTGGGGGCCGCACCCGTGCACCTGTTCCTGCCGCTCGCGATCCTGTGCATGCTGAGCGCGGTCGCCCTCCTACTCGTCCGCTATCGCAACAGTGAATCGATGGCGGAGCGGCAGCAGATGAAATGGATCGCATTGGGCCTGTCGTCCGGGATAGGTTTGATCCTCGCGACAAGGGGCGGTGCAGCGTTGAATGCTGGCGCGGGCAGACCAGTTATCGAGCCCCTGTTCTTGGAGGGACTGTTCCAGTCCGGCATCATCACTGTCGCAATCGGGTTCCTCGTCTCGCTTCTCCGTTACCGACTGTACGATGCCGAAACGGTCATCAGCCGCTCCGTCGCCTATGCGGCACTGACATTGTCGCTGGTTGCCGTCTTTGCCGGCACCGAAGCGGTGATCGAAATGTTCGGGCAGCAGTACCTCGGGATGGGACTTGGCAATGTCCCCGCGACCATGGCCGCAGCCGTCGCCGCCGTGCTCCTCTCACCGCTGCATGGCCGGATCACGGGTTGGGCGGAAAAACGTTTCCAGCGCGACCTTTCCGAGTTGAAAGAGCAGCTGCCTGAATTGATGGTGGAGCTGTCGGGGATATCTTCGACCGCGCGTGTCGGCGAAGTGGCGCTGCGACGGATTGAATGCGCGCTCTATCCAGTATGCACGGCACTCGTGCTGGACTCCAAAGTTATTGCGGCGACCGGCATCGATTTGCGTGCGACCAAGCGTTGGCTGCACGACTGGTCGATACCGGATGCGCGTCGCTTCCACGTCGAGCCATCCTCGCATTTCACGCTACGGATGCCGCTTCGGTGTCCGTTTGGATCGCTGCGTGGCTGGCTACTACTCGGCCCGCGGCCGGACGGGACGCCCTTTGGCCGCGACGATCTCGATGCGCTCACCGCCATTGTCCCATCGCTGAAGCGCGCCCTGTTCTCGGCTCGAGAAAGAGAGGTCGAGCGGGAGCAGGATCATGCCGAGCAGCGAACCCTGCGAAGGACCATTGAGGCGCTCGGCTCCCGGCTTGCGGCACTCGAGCATGCGAACGAACAAATCTAGGTGGGAGTCCGCCGACAGGACCCGCCGACAAACATGAACGCGGCCCCTGCGGCTTCTAAGTCACGCTCTAATTCATTCATTCACTCATGAGAGAATTAATGTTGAAGAGCTCCAAAAATTGCGGCAGTCTCCAATCAATCAATCGCGCCGGAGAGCGCGTTCGAGGAGGGGGTCGTAATGAAGAGGATTATCCTGAAGTCTGCGGTTTCGGTCCTGGCGCTTACCATCAGCGCTCAGGCTCTTGCTCAATCCGGCACGTCGGCCAGCACGAGCGGAGCCGAGTCGGACAAGAAGCAGGACGAGACGATCATCGTTACCGCGCAGCGGCGCAACGAGAACCTGATGCGGACCGCGATTTCAGCGACCGTCATTTCGGGCGACAAGCTGGAAAACAAGGGCGTGAACACGGTCGACGCCCTCCAGTTCGCGACGCCGAGCCTGGTCGTAAACAATTTCGGCCAGGGCAACGACTTCAACATTCGCGGCATCGGCAAGGCCGAGCACAACACGCAGACGACGACCGGCGTGATCACTTACCACGACGGTGCGCCGAGCTTCCCCGGCTACATCACGCAGGAACCCTATTACGACATCAACAACGTCCAGATCCTGCGCGGACCGCAAGGCACGATCGTCGGCCAGAACGCGACCGGCGGCGCGGTGTTCGTCAACTCCCGCGACCCGATTATCAACGGCGGCGTCTCCGGCTACGTCCAGGGCCAGATCGGCAGTTACGAGGACCTGGGCCTGCAGGGCGCAGTTAACCTGCCGGTCAGCGACACGTTCGCCGCCCGCCTCGCGGTCTTCAGCGAAAAGCGGGCCGGCTTCTGGCACATCACAGGCCCGGGCGGGGAATCGTACAAGGGCGACAATGGCGACATGCGGCTCCTCGCGGGCCGGCTCAGCATGTTGTGGAGGCCGTCTTCGAACCTGACGATCACGTCGAAGACCGACGTCGATTACCTGGACCAAGGCGCCTATCCGGCATCGCGCTACGACAGCGGCCGGGACCTTTTCCACATCACCGCCAATGCGCCGATGAAGGCTCGGGACAAGTTCTTCCGCGAAATCCTGAAGGGCGAGTACGTCTTCGACAGCGGCATCAAGTTCCGCTCGATTTCGAGCTACGCCAAGGGCAACACCTATTATCGCACGGACCTTGACGGGACGAACTCGGAGACCGGGGCCAATACGACTTTCTTTGATGACGTCGACGAGCGCCAGATCTCACAAGAGTTCAACTTGATTTCGCCAGACGAAGGCCGTTTCACGTGGCTCGTCGGTGCGTTTGGGCTCTGGAACAAGTATACCTTTAAGGACCCTTATCAATTCGTCATCGACCTGGCTTATCCATTCGATATTTCTGCCTTCCAGTACAAGCTGCAGGGCACGAATCCGACTCGCTCACTCGCCTTGTTCGGACAGGTGGGTTTCGAAATCACTCCGACGCTGAAGGCTGAAGTCGGCGGGCGTTACACCGCCAGCCGCTCGACGAACAATGTCGATATTTTGCAGTACACGACCGGCTATTTGCGCGACGACCAGAGCACGAAATCAGATAATTTTTCCTACAAGTTTTCGTTGGGGTGGGAGGCGAGCCCGGAGCATTATCTTTACGGCTTTCTTGCCACCGGTTTTCGCCCGGGCGGTCTGAACGTGCCTGTCGGGCTGTTCGGGATGCCGGCGGCGTTTGATCCGGAGACGGTTCAGTCTTTCGAAGCGGGGTGGAAGGGTAACTTCCTGGATGGCCGCCTGCACACTACGGTTAGCGGCTTTTATAACCGCTATCATGATTTCCAGGTCATAATCGGCCACCCGCTGCTTCCTGCGTTCGGCATCGAGGTCAACGTTCCGAATGTGACAAAGATGTATGGCGCCGAAGCCCAGGCGGAGCTGCACCTCGGCGGTTTCAGACTGGATGCGGGAATCAGCTTCCTGCACAGCTCGCTCGGTGAGTTCTTTGCAAATGACCCGCGCATTGTGAACTTCTTCCCTTGCGATCCGGAAACCGGGCCTGAATCGGCCAACTGCATCAATTTGAAGGGCCAGGAGCAGACGTACGCGCCGAATTTCACGTTCAACATCGGCGCCGAATATCGCTTCGATTTCAAGAATGGCGACAGCCTGACGCCGCGCTTCAACTACGGCCATGTGGCGGAGCAGTGGGCAACCCTGTTCGAGAACAAGTCGCGCGGCGATCTTCTCGAAGCCCGTAACGTCGTCAACGCCCAGCTCGCTTATACGCACAAGGACTGGACCGCGACGGCATATACTACGAACCTGTTCGACCAGCATTACCCGGGGGCGCTCAACAGCAACCTCTATTTCGCTGGCCCGCCGCGTCAGTACGGGATCAAGATCCTGAAGACGTTCTAGTCGAACCGGAGCCGGCCGTTGCGCGCGTCTCTGCGCAGCGGCCGGCGCTTCCCCTTCACTTGGCCCGGCGGTGTGCATGGAAGATTATGGCCTGACGGTAGACAAGTTCCTCGATCACGCAGGCCGTTGGTTCGGCGAGAAAACGGTCATTGGAGCAATCGACGGCAAGGCGGTCAGCCGGACCGGCTACGCCGACATCCGGTCCCGCAGCAACCGCACGTCAGGAGCGTTGCGCGCGCTCGGGCTCGATATAGGCGACCGGCTTGCGACTCTCGCCTGGAACACGCCGCATCATTTCGAGATCTACTTCGCGGCAATGGGGGCAGGCATCGTCTGCCACACCTTGAACCCGCGCTTGGCCGTCGATCATCTGATCGCGATCGTCAACGAGGCCGGGGATCGGGCATTGGCAGTAGCGGCGGACCTGGCGCCCCTTGCCAGGCAATTGCTGCCGCATTGCCCAAGTATCGAGCAGGTGATTGTGCTCGACGGCGAGGCCGAGATTGGCGCCGGCGCGCACGAGTTCGAACGGCTGCTGCAAGACCACGGCCAGGAAGCGCGCTGGGGCGGGTTCGACGAGGTGTCGCCGGCCGGCCTTTGCTACACGTCGGGGACGACCGACAATCCCAAGGGAGTCGTCTACACCCACCGTTCCAACTACCTGCACACGCTTCGCGCGCTTCAGGCGGATGCGGTCGCGCTGACCGCGGATGAAGTGCTGCTCCTGGCTGTCCCAATGTTCCACGCCAATGGCTGGGGCCTGCCCTTCGCGGCGCCAGCCGTCGGGTCGACCCTGGTGCTGCCGGGCCGCAACCTGGAGGGCGCGAGCCTCGCCAGGCTGATCCGCGACGAGTCCGTCACAATCGCTGTCGGTGTCCAGTCGGTCTGGCTGGGACTTGCCGATTATCTCCAGGAGACGAGCCAGCAATTACCGTCGCTCAAGCGTGTCCTGATCGGTGGATCGAGTTGTCCCGAATCCTTGCTTCGCCGGCTGGAACAGGTGCTGGGCGCGGAAATCCAGACGAGCTGGGGGATGACGGAGCTGTCGCCAATCGGGACGATGGCGCCGCCCGGCCGCCCGTCAAACTTGCCAAGCGGCTCGGGCCGGCCGGCGATGGGCCTCGACCTCAAGCTCACGGACGCAGACGGCGCGACACTTCCGGAGCAACGCGGCATTCAGGGCCACTTGAAGGTGAAGGGCCATAGCGTTGTCGCTCGCTACCTGGGCGCGGCGGAAGAGGCGCTCGACAGCGAGGGCTATTTCGACACGGGCGACCTGGCGACGATCGACGACGAAGGGTTCGTCACTATCTGCGGCCGGTCCAAGGACCTGATCAAATCCGGTGGCGAGTGGATAAACCCGGCGGAAATCGAATCCGTCGTCGGCATGCATCCCCTGGTGCGCCACGTCGCCGTCATTGCCCGTGAGGATCTCAAATGGGGTGAGCGGCCCGTGATGATCGTCGAATGTGAAGGCGATCTTGCGGCGATCGATCCGATTGGCCTGTTGAAGGGCAAGATCCCAGACTGGTGGTTGCCGACCGACGTGCTTGAGATCGACCGCATTCCACTCTCGGCTTCCGGCAAGATCGACAAGCGTCAGCTTCGGGCCGACTTCTCAGCAGGCCGGCTCAACGCCGAACCTGCCGACCACCACTAAGAAGTCAGCAGCCCGGCACCTTTGGCGGCATCGCCGGCGAGGCAAGCCCGACATTCCAGTTCCAGGGCTGATCGCCCTTGGCCCGGCGGCGGCACATCACTTCCTCATTGAGCGTGAACATGCCGGGCATCAGTTCCCGCTCCGGCTTCGGCTTGTCCGCGAAGTGCATATAGGCGCGCGTCGCATCATAAGCCGGCCAGTCGGCCTGACCCTTGGCCTTCGGCTGGCCGTGCGCCGCGAAGCTGGCCCAATAATCCAGCATTGCCTCCGACATGGCCTTTTCACCGGGAGTGTCGGGGACCTTCGGCCAGTTGGGTCCGAGGCGATCGGGCGTACCGAACACATAAGGCAACTCGCTGGCATGGAAGGCATGCAGCCCGGCCGAATCCATCGCCGGATAGCCATGATCGAAGAGGTAAAGGTAGGACGGATGCCCCCGCCTGGCTTGGTCGCGCACGAGCCGTTCGGCGGTCCAGCCATAGAGCCCGTCGCGGGTCGTCGCGAGGATGCTCTCGCGATAGTCCGACGCCGGGTAGAGTTTGAGGAATGCATCGGCGAGATCGCCATAATTCTTGCGGATCTGCGCCTCATACGCCGCCGCCGTCGCCGGGGCTTTGGGCGCCAGAATTGTCAGCGAGCGAATCTCACCCTGGTTGAATCCGGCGAGGATCGGGACACTCGATTGCTGGCCGCTGTCGAACGCAGTGACCATCTGTTCCGGCAGAATTTTCCCGTCGACCATTCCCCAAGGTGCGAAACCGAGCTTGGCGGCGAGATTCGTCAAATCTCCCGCATGAATCTCCCGCAACTCCGAAATGCCAGCCTTGCCGAGACCGGCCTGCAACATTTCGCCAATCGCTTCGCCGGACGGCTGGCCGAAAATGCCTTTCCGCAACGCCGGCATGGTGATCATGTATGCGCTTTCGGCGATCGCCTTGTGAAACAGCCCCTGAGCCGGTGGCGATTCCATCAGGAACATGACGCTGAGTGCGCCGGCAGATTCTCCCGCGATGGTGACGTTCGAAGCATCGCCGCCGAACGCGCCGATATTGTCCTTCACCCAGCGCAGCGCCGCGATCTGGTCGAACAGGCCGTAATTGCCCGACAGGCGATCCTTGTTCTCGGCACTCAACTGGGGATGCGCGAGCCAGCCCAGCACGCCGAGACGGTAGTTGATGGAGACGACCACGAGGCCGCGATCCGCCAGCTTGCTGCCATCATACATTTCTTCGCGGCTGGAACCGGTGACGAGCGCGCCGCCGTGAATCCAGACGAGGACCGGCGCCTTCTTCGCTTTGGCGGGCGACCAGATATTTAGCGTCAGGCAGTCTTCGCTCATCGGCAGCGGCGCGCGGGGCGAATATACTGTCGAGAGGCTGCTCACCGGCTGGTAGCAGGCCGGGCCGAAGTCGGTTGCCGACCGGACACCATTCCACTTCGGCATCGGCACGGGGGGACGCCAGCGCAGGTTTCCGACCGGCGGCTGCGCAAAAGGTATGCCGAGGAAGGTGCGCATTCCCGCACTCTCGCGGCCCTCAACCCTGCCGGCCGGTGCATCGACGACCGGCGCGGCGATCGCCCCCTGGGCGGCTTGCGAAGTCATCAGGGCCGCTGCGGCCAGAGTGAACCATCGACGCATGTCATTTCGCCTTTTTTGCTGATTGCGGCTCCGCCTTCAGCCGCCGCGCGAGGAGCAGGAAAAAGAAGATTGCGATGAGGTAGAATGGGGTCATCGTGTACAGCGACATCTGCAGCGAGTTCTCGTAGCCATGGGCCGCGAAATAATCGCTCGCCGCGCCGACATAGGTCGGTCCCAGGCCAAGGCCGATGAAATTCATGACGAGCAGCAGCAGCGCGCCGCTGAGCACCCTTTGGTCCGGGCGCACTTCTTCCTGCACGAGCGCGATCGACGACGAGAGGTAGAAGTAGTTGAGGAACATTGCGACCGTCAGGAAGACCAGCGCCAGCGGCCAGTCGGGCGCCCAAACGAACAGGACGTAAAAGGGCATTGCCGCGGCCAGCGAGATTGCCGGCGCCATCGCGTAGGCAACGCGCGAGCGGCGCGTGAAGCGATCGATGACCCGCCCCGACACCAGCATTCCGGCGCTCATGCCGATGGCGACAACCAGCGCGTACCAGACTGCGACGTCGGTCAGGGTCATGCCCTTTTCGCGCATCAGGAATAGGACCGCGAAATTGCCGAGGCCATAGGTCACGAACTGCGTGGCGCCGCTGCCGAGCGCGGCCAGCATCAGTACCGGATTGCGAAAGAACATGCCGATGGTTGTACCGAAAGGCGCCTTGGAGCCGGCATCCTGCGCCGCTTCTCCGGAGTGCAGGCGATCGAGCGCGCCGCGTTCCGGTTCGGGGATCACCAGCTTGACGAGGACTGCCGTGACGATGCCGATGATGCCGATGGCGATGAATGCGTCACGCCAATCGAAGGCGGCGGCGATGCTCGCCCCAAAGGCTATGCCGATAGCCGCGCCGATTGGCGGGCCGAGGTTGTAGATGCCAAACGCGGTTCCGCGTTCGCCTGGCGGAAAGGTGTCGGTAATCAGCGCGTAGGATGGCGGGACGCCGCCGGCTTCGCCGAACCCGACCGTCATCCGCGCGATCACGAGCTGGGTGTAATTCGCCGACATGCCGCAGGCCGCGGTCGCCGCGCTCCAGATTGCGCAGGCCAGCGACAGCACCGTCACGCGGTTCGTCCTGTCCGCGAACCAGCCGACCGGGATGGCGATGAAGCAATAGAAGAATGCGAAATAGAGTCCGCCGATCAGGCCAAGCTGCCCGTCGGTGATGTGCAGGTTGTCCTGGATCGGCTTGGCGAGGATTCCAAGCAATTGGCGATCGAGGAAATTGAGGACGTAGACGAAGGTCAAGGTGACCAGCATGATCGTCTGGGTCCGGCGCGAAGGCGGCGCAAAAGGCCGCTCGATGGCGGCTTCGCTCAAGGCTTTTGAACCCGGTGTCGAATGCGTGCGATCGGGAGGCAGGCAAACGCCTCGACCGCGTAAACAAGGACGATCAAGAGCCTCTCCCGGACTTCGAACGCGGCACAAGTTTAGAGTGCAATCGAAAAGCCAAGTCAATGGACACTATCACGTGCGTGAATATTGTAGCGATCGGCGCGCCTTGGCTTGACGCGCGGGCAACTGGGCGAAAGAGTCATTTGCATGAAGGAAGGCAAGGTCACCGAGCGTCGATCCGTCAAGGCCCGCCAGCGGGCGGAGATGACCGAGCAGATCTTGAACGCCGCCGAGTATCTTTTTTCGATGCACGGACTCCATGGCGTGACGCTCAAGGACGTGGCCAAGCGCGTCGGCGTTCACCACACGCTGCTCAACTATTATTTCTCCGACAAAAGAGCGTTATTCGACGCGGTTTTTGCCCGTCGCGCGGTCGTGACCAGCGACCGCCGGATGAAGGCGATGGACGAATATGATCGCGACTGTGGCGGCAAGCCGACGGTCGAGGGAGCGCTGCACGTGTTCCTGGACACCGACCTCGATCTTTACATTGAGGGTGGCGAGGGCTGGAAGAATTACGCGTCGCTAACCGCGCAAGTCGCGAACACGCCCGAATGGGGCGCGAACATGATGGACAATCATTTCGACCCCGTGGTGCTGCGGCTTGTCGACCTGCTGAAGAAGGCGATGCCGGGCGCCGAGTTGCAGGATATCTTCTGGGGCTATCACTTCGTCACCGGCGCCCTGATGCTGACGCTTGCCCGCACCGGGCGAATCGACAAGCTGTCGGGCGGGCTTTGCCATTCGGACGACTTCCAAGCGGTGAAGGAGCGTATGGCGAGGTTCATGGCGGCAGGTATTCGCGCCATCTGTGAGCCAAAGAAGGCCTAGGCGCTCACTAGCTTGATAGTGAACAATCGTACCTGTAGCCTCCCGCAAATTTCACAGGAGTAGCTAGTGCAGCTGACTGGTAATGTTGCGATCGTCACTGGTGCAGGCGGCGGGCTTGGTCGCGCCCACGCTGAATATCTGGCGCGCAAGGGCGCAAAGGTCGCGGTCAACGACCTGTCGCCGGAGAATGTCGAGGAAACCGTCGCGGCGATCCGCGCCGCCGGCGGCGCGGCGATCGGCTGCGTCGCGTCGGTGACTGACGAAATCGCCGTCCAGCGCATGGTGGACGACGTCGTGCGCCAATGGGGACGTATCGACATCCTCGTCAATAATGCCGGGATCCTTCGCGACCGCAGTTTCACCAAGATGAGCATCGACGAGTTCCGCCTGGTTGTGGACGTCCACCTCATGGGCTCCGCAATCTGTACCAAGGCGGTCTGGGATCGGATGCGCGAGCAGAATTACGGCCGCATCGTGATGACCACCTCCTCGTCCGGCCTGTTCGGCAATTTCGGCCAGGCGAATTACGGCGCCGCGAAAATGGCGCTTGTCGGCCTCATGCAGACGCTGGCCATAGAGGGAGCCAAGTACAACATCCGTGTAAACTGCCTGGCGCCGACGGCGGCGACCGGCATGACGCAGGACATTTTAGGAGCCGATCAGCTCGCGGCGCTCGCTCCTGAGCTCGTCAGTCCGGCCTTATTGTTGCTGGCGGGACCCTCAGCGCCGAGCCGCGCCATTGTCTGTGCCGGGGCCGGTCATTTCGCCCGTTCCAATGTCACGCTGACCGATGGCGTCTTCATCGGCGCGGGTGACGATGCCGACGAGGAACTGGTGCGCAATTGGGAGCAGGTCTCGGATCGGGCGGGCGAAATCGTTCCCGACTACGGCTTTGCCCAGGCCGAGCGCGAAGTCACGAGCGCCAGCGCGCGCAACCCGGCGCGCACGGCGGCGAACCAGTAAAGCGGAGGCATTGAGCTGGAGGGGCTGTCCCGGCGCGAGATGATGCAGGCGGCGCTGGCGGGCGCCGCCGCGACTACGTCGGCCATGGCTCCTGCAAATCCAGCCAATCAGCCGATGCCGCCAGGCTTCCTGTGGGGCACGGCGATTTCCGCCTATCAAAGCGAAGGCAACAACACGAACAGCGACGCCTGGCTGATGGAGAATCTCCAGCCGAGCATGTTCAAGGAGCGGTCGGGCGATGCCTGCGATTCCTACCATCGCTTCGATGAGGATTTCGTCATCGCCCAGCGGCTCGGCCTCAATTGCTATCGCCTGGGAATCGAGTGGGCGCGCATCGAGCCGAGCGAAGGCGAGTTCTCGACCGCCGAGCTCGACCATTATGCGCGCATGCTCGAAGCGTGCCGTGCACGCGGCCTGAGGCCGGTCGTCACGCTAAACCATTTCACCACCCCGCTCTGGTTCGCCAAGCGCGGCGGGTTCGAGGTTGCCGACGCCCCCGAAGTCTTTGCCCGCTATTGCCGCAAGGTCGCCGAACGGCTCGGCGGGCTGATGCATCTGGCGACGACCTTCAACGAAGCCAACATCCGCCTGCTCGTCGACCTCATGCCGCAGTTCAGAGCCGCCTTGCCACAGGTCCAGGCAGCCATCGCAGCGGCCGCGAAGGCAACGGATTCGCCGCGTTTTTCACGGCTGGCCTATGCCGATCCCGCGGTCGCCACGCCGATCATGATCCGGGCGCACCGGCTCGCCTATGACGCCATCAAGTCGGCAAGGCCCGAGCTTCCGGTTGGGCTGACCCTGACGACCCAGGATATCCAGTCGACCGGCGCGCCGGCCCTCGCCGATCATTACCGCAACCTTCTCTACGGCGACTGGGTGCAGGCGGCACGGGAGTCGGCTGACTTCTTTGGGGTCCAGGCATACACTCGCCTGCGCTTCGACGAGCATGGCATAGTCCCGCCGCCGACGGACGCGGAGCTCACCTTGTCGGGCACTGAATATTACCCGCAAGCGTTGGCCAACACGATCCGCTGGGCGCACAAGGCAATCGGCAAGCCGATCTACGTCACCGAAAACGGCATTGCGACGAACGACGACAGGAGACGGATCGCCTTCATCGATGAGGCGCTGGCCGGCCTGCGCGAATGCCTGGACGAAGGCATTCCGGTGCACAGTTA
>Ga0207701_10005406_pt1 | contig 12845 bp, 10 predicted proteins | sample KBSSwiSSwithPhiX_FD_184294 | JGI IMG/M metagenome (GOLD analysis project Ga0207701, IMG submission 184294) | Switchgrass rhizosphere bulk soil microbial communities from Kellogg Biological Station, Michigan, USA, with PhiX - S5 (SPAdes) (version 2) | ecosystem: Environmental > Terrestrial >...
GTCAGCTCGCCTTCGTTGATGATGTCGAGACCGATGGTTCGTTGCTGATCGACCACCCAGCGAACGCTGCGCCGCAGGTCCGCATCAGACAGGGACGCTGACGGATCGAACCCAGGCGGGCCGGGGAGACTGCCGACGTGTGTCGTGCAAACCTTCATGGGTGACGCCGTTACGTGGTCCGCCTGAAGGCGGACACGACGAGATCTACCAACCGTTGCAGTCGAATTTGTAGCCGCACTTCAGGCACTTGATACAGCCCTTCACTTTGGCGAGGTCGTGCGACTCGCCACATCGCGGGCAGACGGTATCGTCGCTGTCCACTGGTGAATTGTGATTCGTGATCTGTGAATCACTTGTGATCGGCGATTTCGGATCGTGCGGTTTATCGCCCAAAAATGATCCTCTCGATCTTGAACAGCGTCGTCATGGTCCGGATCAGGAGCGCCGCTGACAAGGCCGCGATCAGTCCTGCGACCACGAACGCCCAGAGCGCCTCCGGCCGGCCTCCGAGCACGCCCATCACCAGGACGTGCTGCCCGAGGACTGGAACCAGATACATCCATGGCTCCTGTCCGAGCGTCGACACGGCGCTGATCATTCCGGGCAGCATCGGCAGCAGCACCAGCACGCCCATATAACTCTGCGCCTCCTTGAACGAACGCGCCAGCGTTGCGACTGACGCCTGCAGCGACGCGGAGAACAGGCACATCGGCAGCATCGCCGCGAGGACGCCGATGAATTCGTCCCGGCCGATGCGGAACCGGATGCCCATGTCCTGCAGCGGCAGGAATCGCGGGATGTTCGCGCACAGCGCCGTTGTCAGCACCACGGCGGTCATGGCGATGAGCGCGGCCGCGATGCACTTGCCGGCGACGAGCGCCATGCGCGGAACAGGATTGACGAGCAGCGCCTCGAGGGATCCGCGTTCGCGCTCGCCCGCGGTCGAGTCTGTGGCGATGGACATGCCCCCGACGAACGCTGCGAGGATGATGAACATCGGGATAAACGAAAGGACCTGAGCTGCGCGCTGCTGCGCCGTGGAGATTTCGATCTCCTCGAGCTTCAGTGGCGTCACGCCTGCCGGGCTGACGCCACGGGAGATCAGGCGTAGCGCGCCGATTTCCGCGCTGTATCGCTGCAGCAGCCGTCTCACGCGCTCGATCGATGGGCGTGCCGAGTTGCGCGACGTGTCGGCGACGACCTTGATCGTCGCAGGCCTCGACTCGCTGAATTTCTCTGCGTAATCGTCGGCAATGACGACTACGACGTCGTGCATCCCATCGCGCACGGCTTGCTCCGGCCGGGAGGGCCCCTCGATGACTGTGACGCCGGCCTGCTGGCGGAGCCACTCGACGAACGCCGGCGCATGTTGCTGGCCGGCGACCGGAATCGTGACGTTTTCCGCCTCCCGCTGTCGATCGGCAATGCGGTTCATCATGAAGCCGATCAGGACCGGGCCGACGACGATGCTGAACGCGATCGAGAACAACGCCCTCCGGTCGCGCAGCGAATCCATCAGCTCCTTGCGGATGACAATCAGCGTCTGGTGAACGCTTCGGCCGGCCATCACTCTTCGGATACCAGTTCGACGCCCGCAAGCGCCACGAATGCATCTTCCAGGTTGCTGCAGCCGGTCTGCCTGCGGAGCTCGTCCGGCGTTCCGCGTGCGACGACCTTCCCACCGGCGATGACGACGATCGCGTCGCAGAGCGCGGAGACCTCCTGCATCACGTGGCTCGAAAACAGGATGCAATGGCCGGACTCTCGAAGCCGGCGGACGATCGTGCGCACGGCGCGCGTGCTCATGACGTCGAGGCCGTTGGTGGGCTCGTCGAGGAGCACATTGCGCGGCCCGTGGACGAGCGCGCGAGCGATTGCCACTTTGGTCCGCTCGCCATGGGAGAAGCCGCCGGTCCGCCGGTCGGCGATCGCGCGCATATCGAGCAGCTGCAGGAGTTCCTCGGTGCGCTCGCGCAAGCGGTCCCCGCTGATGCCATGAAGCTCGCCGAAGTAGTGAATGTGTTCTCGCGCGGTCAGCCGCGGATACAGGCCGAAGCCATCGGGAAGCACTCCAAGCCGGCTCTGAGCTTGTTGCGGTGATGCCACCGCATCGACGTCGTCAACCTGAATCCGGCCGGCGTCGGGTCTCATGACGCCGTACAACATCCGCAGCGTTGTCGTCTTGCCCGCGCCGTTCGGACCGAGCAATCCGGTGATCGCCCCGTCGCGTGCCTCGAAGCCGACGTCATCAACCGCCTGGACGGCACCGAATCGCTTCTGCAGTCGCTCGACGCGGATCACTGCGCGCCGCTCGGGGTCAGGAAGAACGGTGGTCGCCGGACGAGGCTGACGCAGCTCACATCCAGAGCGGCAGCGGTTCCGCGCTCGATAAAGTCACGAATCAGGATCTGTCCACAGGGCGTTCCGATGACGCCGTGGCCGGTTGCGGGCACGGTGACATGGCGCGCGTTCTTGAGGTGCTGTGCGACGGCGTCGCCCCAGCCCGGTGGCGTCACCGGATCGAGGTCGCCGGACAAGACGAGCGTCGGGACATCCGACGTCACCGGGTCGAAGTAATGTTCGTCGATGCTGCCGTGCGGCCAGATTTCGCACGCCTTCAACTGGCCGCGCAGGAGGTGAAGGCCAAACATGGTGTCGGCGCTCAGGCGGCTGACATCGCCCTCAGTCACACGGGTTGCGTCCTCGCTGCACAACACGGAGAGCTGCATGCCGACGCTCAGGTTCTCACCGCTGGCTTCGTCGGCATAGGCGAGCGCCAGGAGGTTCTGAAAATCGTTTCGCTCGGCGCGGTCAATGAGGGATGGCACCAGTGACGCCGTGAGCGGTGAATAGAGGGCCCCAAAGAGCACGCCAGCCACGACGCGAGCCTCGATGGTCACGGTTTCGCGGATGCCCGTTCGCGGATGCATGACGTCGACCCGCGCCGGATGATCGGTCAACCGCTGCAGCAGCGCGCGCACTCGCATGGCCAGTCCCGGATGTGTGCTGCGGCATGCCGCGTCCGCCTCGCAGTCCGCGAGCAGCTTGTCCAGCGCACGCTGCGCATCCCGCGCGGCGAAGAGCGGAATCCGCATGTCCGTTGGCGCGACGCCGTCGAGAACCATCGAGCGAACGTGTTCGCCGTGCTGTCGCACGTAGACCAGGGCCGCACGCGTTCCGTATGAGCCGCCGTACAGATTGATCTGCTCGTAGCCCAGGTAGGCGCGAACATCGTCGAGGTCGTCCATCGCGATGGGTGTCGTGTAGAACCGTACGTCGGCGTCGTAGCCGGACAGACACGTCCGCAGGCGACCGAGCGACTGCGCATCGGACTCGGTCAGCTCCTGCAGGGAGTTGGATGGGCTGTGGCATTCGAGCGGGTGCGACCGGCCGGTGCCGCGCTGGTCAACGAGGATGACGTCGCGCTGACGCAGGATGGGGCGGAATATTTCGCGGACCTGCGCCGCCATCTGCGCAGCGCCCTGCCCCGGACCGCCAGCCAGAAAGAACAGTGGGTCTGGCCTGGGCTCGGGCGATAGGGAGGGGAGGGCCACAATGCTGAGGGAAATACGTCGTCCGCTGTGCGCGGCCCGGTTTTCGTAGACCTCGAACACTCCGCAGGATGCGTCGGTCGGCCCTTCTGTACTGCCGCAGGGGTGAAGTCGTGCCAGGCCGGCTGGCGCGGACGATCTGGCGCAGGCAGCCTGCAGCCACAGGCAGGTCGCGGTCAGGATGACTAAGATCGCCCGTCGAGACAGTCGCCTTCCTCCAGGACCCTTATCTACCGGAACGCCTTTAACGGCGTTCCTTTGTCTACCGGAACGCCTCAACGGCGCTCCTCAGGGCGAACTCGTTGACAGCGTGAAATGCGGGCGCGAGAATAAACGTCCCGGCCGAGCCGGGTGTTTCGGACGCCGGATGGCGCCGGGCGCTGCGTCCGCGCGAACATTCTGCGACATAAGACGTGAAAGTTGAAGTATTACTAGTCTGCTGATGCGCTGTGCGGCGGGTCCAATAAAGCGATTCCGCCATCTGGAGGGTTGTTCGATGCGAACGAAGTTTGTTGTCGTCATTGCCGCGGCGGTCCTGCTTGCGTCCGCCGGTCGCGTGCTCGCGCACCACTCCTTCTCGGCGGAGTTCGACGCGAGCAAGCCGTTCAAGATGACAGGAAGTGTGACGAAGGTCGAATGGATGAACCCGCACACGTTCTTCTATATCGACGTGGCGGACGAGAAGACCAAGAAGGTCACCAACTGGGCGATGGAGATGGGCAGCCCGAACGGTCTGATGCGCCAGGGCTGGACGCGCAATTCGATGAAGGTCGGCGACAAGGTGACCGTCGAGGGAAGCCTCGCGAAGGACGGCAGCCCGACGGGCAATGCGCGCTCGGTGATCCTCGAAGCGACCGGACAGAAACTGTTCGCCGCGTCGAGCCAGGGCAACACTCCGTAACACCGTAGTGTCCGGCTTTAGCCGGACCCGAAACACGTAGTGTCCGGCTTCAGCCGGACCTGAAACACCGTAGTGTCCGGCTTCAGCCGGACTCGAAGAGGATCTGTGACCAACAGCCTTCGTGCTGCGCTCGTGGGCGCGGCTGCCGCCGTAGTGTTTGCGTCCACTGTCTGGGTGGACGCGTCGCAGCAGCCGCCGCAGGCGGGCGCGGCTGCGCCGGCTCCGGGCGCAGCCGGTCAGCCGGCTGCTGGCCGCGGTCGTGGCCGCGGGCCGCAGGACCCCACGCCTCGTCTCGCCGACGGCACCGTCAACTTCGGACGCGTGCCCGGCGAGAAGGGCACATGGAATGTGCCCTACATCACCAACATGGCGATGCGCGTTGTGACTGGTCCTGGCAGCACCCAGCTGGTGCCCGAGATCGCGGCGCAGCAGCAGGCGGCTGCAGCGGCGCGCGCCGGCGGCGGGGCGCGCGGCGCAGGTCGAGGTGGTGGTGGCGGCGGTGGACGCGGTGGCTCGAAGTCGGAACCGTGGATGCCGTGGATGCCGTGGTCGGCCGCGGTCTACGACTACAACTCCAAGAACGAGTCGAAGTACGACCCCGAAGGCTACTGTTTGCCGCCGGGCGGGCCGCGCATGATGGCGACTCCGTACCACATGGAGATCATCCAACTGCCCGAGCAGAATCGCATCGTGATGATCTTCGAAGGGGCCACGCACATCTGGCGGGAGATCTACATGGACGGCCGCAAGTTCCCGGAAGGCGATGCGTTGAACCCGACCTACCTTGGCTATTCGGTCGGCCGCTGGCAGGACAAGGACACGCTTGTCGTCGAAAACAAGGGGTTCAACGAGAACACGTGGTTGGACTACTTCGGGCACCCGCACACCGACCGGATGGAAGTGACAGAGCGCTGGACGCGTCCGAGCAAGCAGACGCTGCGCTACGAGGCGACGGTCAACGACCCAGGTGCGTATACGCGCCCGTTCACGATGATGTGGGAAAACATCACCTGGGACGCGAATCTCACGCCGGAGCTGCCCGAGTACATCTGTCAGGAAAACAACCGTTATCTGAATCGCCTGACCGACGATCTCGGCCAGCCAATATTCGGGGCGAGGCCGCAGCCTGGCGTCAAACCGGGCGGAGGCACACGTTAATGGAAGGCCCAAGGCCGAAGGCCGAAGGCCCAAGCAAGGCCGAAGGCCCAAGCAAGGCCCAAGGCTTGAGCGTGCGTGCGCTGATTCTCGCGGCCCTCGTCGTCGCGCTCCCCGCGTTTGCCTTTGCGCAGTTCGGGCATCCGTTGAAGGGCGCGTGGAGCGGCCAGTGGGGATCGAAAGACAGCCCATCGCGGCTGTTGCTGGACATCGAGTGGGACGGCAAGGACCTGACCGGCAAGATCAATCCCGGCACCGAAACGGAAGGCACCCTGAAGAAGGTCACCATCGATTATTCGCCTGTCGATTCCTGGAAGGTGCAGATGGAAGGCGAGGCCAAAGACGGCGGCAAGGTCGTTCCGGTCCGCGTTGATGGCACGCTCGAAAACCTGGGCGCGTACTACAAGGTCTTCCATGGCACGTGGACTCAGGGTGGTCGCAAGGGCGACTTCACGGTCACTCGCAATTAGCGTCCTCTACACCGTTCGGTGTACGTTCTAACTTCGCATGGTCATCGACTGTCATGGGCACTACACGACTGCGCCGAAGCAGCTGCAGGCGTTTCGCGATGAGCAGATCGCGGCACTGAAGGATCCAAAAGCGGCCGCGCCGAGAGTCCTCGCCTCGATCACCGACGATCAGCTTCGCGAGAGTGTGCAGCCGCAGCTGAAGTTCCAGAACGACCGCGGGACGGACGTCACGATCTTCTCGCCGCGCGCCTCGGCGATGGCGCATCACATCGGTGAGGCGACGACGAGCCTGGACTGGACCCGGCACTGCAACGATCTCATTCATCGCGTCTGCACGCTGTTCCCCGAAAACTTTGTCGGAGTGTGCCAGCTGCCGCAGACGCCCAGCGCACCCCTCGCGAACTGCATCGAAGAGCTCGAACGGTGCGTTAACGAGCTGGGGTTCATCGGCTGCAACCTGAATCCCGATCCGTCGGGTGGCCACTGGACGGCGCCGCCGTTGACCGACCGCTTCTGGTATCCGTTCTACGAAAAGATGGTCGAGCTCGACGTGCCGGCGATGGTCCACGTCAGCGCGTCGTGCAATCCGAACTTCCATGCGACCGGCGCGCATTATCTGAATGCGGACACCACGGCGTTCATGCAGTTCCTGCAGGCCGACCTGTTCACGGATCTCCCGCAGCTGCGCATGATCATTCCGCACGGCGGGGGAGCGGTGCCTTATCACTGGGGACGCTACCGCGGCCTTGCCCAGGATATGAAGCGGCCACTGCTCACTGATCTGATTCGCGACAATGTCTTCTTCGATACCTGCGTCTATCACCAGCCCGGCATCGATCTGCTGCTGAACGTGGTGCCCGCGGAGAACGTGCTGTTCGGATCGGAGATGGTGGGTGCCGTCCGCGGCATCGATCCGCAGACGGGAAATTACTACGACGACACCAAGCGATACGTGGACGCCGCGGCGATCGACGACCGCGCGCGCCAGGGCATCCTCGAACACAACACGCGCAAGGTCTATCCGCGTATCAACAAATTGCTGACGGCACGAGCCTGACGCACTCCGCATTCCTATGAGACCGACCATCGTTCGCAACATTTCACGTGCCGACGCCGACGTGATTCGTGCGCTCGGCCAGCAGGGTGTCGCCACGGTGCATGAAGCACAGTCACGCACCGGCCTGCTGCGGCCCTACATGCGGCCGATCTATCCGACTGCACGTGCCGCCGGCAGCGCGCTGACGGTCCTCTGTCAGCCCGGTGACAACCTGATGATTCACGCGGCGATCGAGGTCTGCAAGCCGGGCGACATCCTCGTCGTGACGACCACGTCCGAGTCGACCGACGGCATGTTCGGCGACCTGCTCGCCGTCTCGGCACGCGCGCATGGCGTCGTCGGACTGATCATCGACGCCGGGGTACGCGACGTTGCGGATCTGACATCGATGGACTTTCCGGTGTGGTCGAAGGCGATTTGCGCGCAGGGGACAGTCAAGGCGACTGCCGGTTCGGTGAACGTCCCGGTCGTGGTCGCCGGTGCCCAGGTGAATCCGGGCGACGTCATCGTCGCGGATGTTGACGGCGTCGTTGTCGTGCCGCGCGAACTGGCCGCTCAGGTCGCGAAGCTCGGAGAAGACCGCCTGGCCAAGGAGGAGAAGTCGCGGCAGAAGCTTCGTGCGGGCGAGCTCGGACTCGACTTCTACGGACTCCGCGCCAAGCTCACCGAACTCGGCGCGCGCTGGATCGACGAAGCGGAGTAATAAGGTGCAAGAGGTGCAATCGCACCTCTCGCACCCGTCGCACCTATTTACAGACGAAGTTGGCAGCGTCGTCCGTGCTGCCGGATCCCTTGTAGCTCGCCACCTGCGGATACGCGCACAGCGGGCGCGTGCGGACGGTGGCACCGTTCTGGACCTTCGACGCGGGAATTGAGTCGGGTGCTTTCTTCCCCTCAACCCACTGCTCGAGCGCAGTGAGCGTGTCGAACGTCGACGTGCCCGTGCCGCCACCGCAATGCGCCATCCCCGGCACCATGAACAGCCGGTAGTTGCTTGCAACGCGATTGGATCCGCCCATCGCCTTGACGACGCGGTCGTAGTAGAGGGTGCTGTTGAGCGGAGAGATCTGCGGATCGTTCCAGCCGTGGTACTGAATCAACTTGCCGCCGCGATCGAAGAACGGCTTGAGATTCGTATCCAGCGCGTTCATCACGCCGGCCTTCTCCTCGGCGCGGACGACATCGGCGTCGAAGTTGAACTGCGTGATGGTCCACTGGGGATCATTGGTGACGAACCGCATCAGCTCGAGGCCGGTGGATCGCGCCGGCCCGCTCCATCCGAGGTCGGTCCACGAGGATTCGCTGCCCGGTGCGAGACCCGCGATTTCGCGTTTCGTCTTCGGATTGGCCGGTGACGCGTAGATCGCCTTCACGGTGGCAATCTCTGGCGGAGTCAGACAGGAGTTGTCCGGCGTTCCCTTGCAGGCCAGTACCGCCGGGTCGAAGGTGCACGCCTTCGGGTTTTCGAGCACACCATCCTTGACGCCGTCCAGCGAGTCGCACTTGTCGAGGACCGCCGCGTTGATTGCCGCAAACTTGGCGGCAGGCACCTTGGCGGCCGGGTCCTTTTCGAAGGCCTGGTTCACGCGCACGGCTGACAGCGCACGGCTGGTCCAGTCCAGCCCTGGCGAGCCGGCGACGATGCCGTCGAAGTCGGCGGGGTAGCGCTGCGCGGCGACCATCGCCTGACGGCCGCCGGCGGAGCAGCCGGTGAAGTACGAGAACTTCGGCGCCTCGCCGTAGAAGGTGTTGATCAACGCCTTGGCGGCAACAGCCGTTTCATGCACGCTGCGATACGACCAGTCGGCGAGCTTTTCCGGATTCTGCATCCAGGGTCCGGCGCCGCCTTGATGGCCCGTATCCGTGCTGGTGCCGGCGTAGCCGCGACGCACGGCGCCGGCCAGGGCGGTGTTGTCGATGGTGCCGTTCCAGCCGCCGTTGCCGACCGCCTGCAGCTTGCCGTTCCAGCCCGCCATCGGCAGCCAGACTTCGATCTTGATGTCCGACTCTTTGGTCGGCGTCAGCGTAGCCGCAACGCGACAGAACGCCGGTACATCCGCCAGCGCGGCGCCACCGCGCCCTCCGGCTTGCGCGAGCGCACCCGCGGCGACTGACGCCGCGGAAGTGACGGTGCCGTTCGTGATCTTCGCGGACGACAGGCTTTCACAGGTCGCAGCGTATGCGGGACTCACACAGAAACACGTCCCGACCACGGCAATCAGCGTCAACGTTGTTTTCATAAGCCTTCCCTGCGGGCCGACCTGAAGGTCGGCCCCTGCCAGCCTTAGGCCTTGGGCCTTAGCCCTTGGCCCTTCCTTCCTAGTCCACCGCGAACACGTACACCGCACCCACCAGTCCTACCGTTGGGACTGGCTCGCCGAGGAGCCGTGCGACGGTGCCGCCAGCGCCGCTCGCATCGGCGCCCCAGCCGGTGAGTACGGCGATGTACTGCTTGCCGTCGATCTCGAATGATGAGGGAGGGCCTTCGACGCCGGAGCTCGTCTTGAACTCCCACAGCAGCTTGCCGGTGGTCGCGTCGAACGCGTGAAAATTCTGATCGGGCGTGCCGCCCGCGAACACGAGGTTGCCTCCCGTCGTCAGGATGGGGCCCCAGTTCGCCTGCCGATAGTTGTGCGTCCAGACCTTCTGACCGGTGTCGACGTTCCAGGCCTGCACTTCTCCGACGTGATCCGCGCCGGCCTTCAGCGTTGTGCCCGGTCCTTTCGTTTGCCCGGTGCCCGTGAAACCGGTGCCCGGAGCATAGGTCACCGGCACGCCGACCAAGGTCTGGCACATGTTGTTGTTCGCCGGGATGTACATCATCCGCGTGCGCGGATTGAACGCGGCTGGCGGCCAGTTCTTGCCACCGTGGAGGGATGGGCAGTAGGTGGCTTCCTTACCCGTGCCCGGCTTGTTCTCTTCGTTATAGGTCACTCTACCGGTCTTCGGGTCAAGCGACTTGAACGCGGTCTGGTTCACGTATGGCTTGCCTTCGACGAACCGGATCGGGCCGTTCTTCGTTCGCTCGAGGAACCACAGGTAGCCGGAGCGTGATGCGTCGACCAGTCCGCGGATCGTCTGGCCGTTACGGCGGAAGTCGATCAGGAGCGGCGGCGACACCTCGTCCCAGTCGAACGATTCATTGGGGTTGTACTGGAAGTGGCCCACGAGTTTACCGGTCGATGCGTTGAGCGCGATCGTTGACGCCGTATACAGGTTGTCGCCGGGTCGCTGGTCGCCCATCCAGGGGCCGCCATTGCCTGTGCCCCAATAGGCGATGTTGCTCTCCGGGTCATAGTTGCCGGTGACCCACACGGATCCACCGCCGTTCTTCCACTGATCGCCGCCCTTTGGCCACGTCTCGCTACCCGGTTCGCCGGGAGCAGGAATCGTGTAGGTGCGCCACAACTCGTTGCCCGTTTCCGGATCGAGCGCTGCGACATAGCCACGCACGCCGAACTCGCCACCCGACGCTCCGACGAGGATCTTGCCGTCGGCAGCAAGCGGCGCCAGCGTGATGTAGTACCGCACGCTGTTGTCGTACACCTGCTTGGCCCACACTTCTTTGCCGGTCTTCGCGTCCAGCGCGACCACGACAGCTTCGCCGGCGCCGTAGTAGACCTTGTCGCCGTAGAGCGCGAGGCCGCGATTGGACGGGTGCGCGACGAAAGCGTTGGCCGGGCGTGCCCGCTTATATCGCCACAGGAGCGTGCCCTTGACGGCGTCATAGGCAGCGACCTGATTATTCGGCGTGCTGATGAACATCACACCGTTGTTGATGAGCGGTGGCGCCTGATGCGCGCCAGGTTCTTGTGTTTGCCCGCTCCACACCAGCTTCAGCCGCGAAACGTTCGACACGTTGATCTTGTCGAGCGGGCTGTAGCCCCAGCCGTCGTAGGTGCGGCGGATCATCAGCCAGTTGCGATCCTCGGGCTTGAGCAGCCGGGCCTTTGTCACCGCGGAGTAGTTGCGCAGCAGCGGCGAATCGATCGCGGCCTGTGCTGGAGCACCCGGCGGCGGCCCTTGCTGTGCGGGTTGCGCTGGCGGCGCCCCTGCTCCCTGGGCGAGCGCAGCAATCGTCGCTGTGGCGACACCGACGACTCCGAGGACGAGACGAACGTATTTCATGGGCTACCTCTTGTCGGGCAAAGCAAACACATACAGCGCCTGACCCGTCGTCGGCACTTTGATTTCCGGCGCGAGCGTTGACGGCACCAGCCGTGGACTGCCGCCGCCAAGTCCCGTGGTGACCGCGACGTACTGCTTTCCATCGATGGCGAATGTGATGGGGAAGCCCTGCACTGACGTGGACAGCTTCGTCTGCCACAGGATCTTGCCGGTGCGCACGTCCACCGCCTTGAACGAGCGATCGAGGTCGCCGACGAATGCCACGCCGCCGGCAGTGGATACGACCGATGTCAGGAACGGCGCGCGTTGTTGCAGCGACCACAGTTCCTTGAGGCTGTTCACGTCGAACGCCGCCAGCTTGCCGATGTTGCCGTCGCTGCCTGGCATTTCGTAGAACCGCCGATCGGCGCCGCCGCCGCTGCCTCCGCCGGGCCGCTGCTCAATCTTCTGCGCGCGAATCGAGATGCAGCTCTGGCTCAGCGGAATGATCAGCGCGTTGATCGTGCGGTTGTGGCTCATCGCCTGCCAGTTGTGGCCACCTTCCGTGCTCGGGCACCCGTCAACCCACTGACCGACTTCAGCGTCGAGGATGTCCTGGCGATAGCGAGGCTGACCGGTCTGCGGATCGAACTTGTCCCAGACGTTCTGGAACACCGTCTCCTTGTGTCCCAGGTACTTGCCGGTCTTGCGATCGAGCTTCCACAGGACGCCGTCTTTCCCGACGGTGAACACCAGGTTCTGCCCACCGGAGTCAGCGAGCACCCGCTCGAAGACCACGTCGAGATCAAGCGCTTCGCTCGGCGCGTGCGAGTAGTGCCACGCGAGCTTGCCGGTGTCGAGATCGAGCGCCAGCGTGGAGCTGGTGTAGAGCGCCTTCTCGAGCGAGTCGAGGCCGCGGCTCACCGGCATCCATGGCTTTGCCTGTGCCGTGCCCCAATACGTCAGGTTCAGATCCGGGTCATAGCTCCCGGTGATCCAGCTCTCACCGCCCGCGCGGTAGAGCGTGCTGAGCGCGCCCCAGGTCTTGCCGGCCTCGCCGTCAGTGGCGATCGTGCTGAACCGCCAGAGCTGCTTGCCGGTGTTGGCGTCGTAGGCGCTGATGAAGCATTTCTGCTCGACATAGGCCTGACAGCCTCCCATGCCCTGAACGAGCTTGCCTTTGGCTGCCAGCGGACCACTGGAGCTGCCGCGCCCGTCCGGCATCGCGGCTTTCCACACCTGCTTACCCGTCTGCGCGTCGAGCGCGACGAGATTCGCGTCGCTCATGGCGACGAACAGCTTGTCGCCATAGAGCGCGATGCCGCGCATCGCAATGTTGCCGCCGAGGCGATGTTCCCAGATCAGATCGCCGGTTTTGCCGTTGAGCGCCTGAATGATGCCGTTGGTGTTGTTCAGGAAGATCGTGCCGTTATGGGCGAGCGGCGATGGCTGATTGGTGCCGCCTTCATTCATTGGCCACACCCACGCCAGCTGCAAGTCCTGCGCGTTGTCACGTGTGATCTGTGTCAGCGGGCTGAAGTTCGATGCGTAGTGATCGCGCCGGATGACGAGCCAGTCGCCCGGGGGCGGATTCTTCAGCATCT
>Ga0207701_10005409_pt1 | contig 12843 bp, 13 predicted proteins | sample KBSSwiSSwithPhiX_FD_184294 | JGI IMG/M metagenome (GOLD analysis project Ga0207701, IMG submission 184294) | Switchgrass rhizosphere bulk soil microbial communities from Kellogg Biological Station, Michigan, USA, with PhiX - S5 (SPAdes) (version 2) | ecosystem: Environmental > Terrestrial >...
GAACGGAATTTCGCCTGGCACCGCGCCTGCTGACGCGCGAGCGCATGCGCTGGTACGTCGACATCCAGGAGACGGTGCAGCAGGACACGGGCCGCATCGTGACGCAACCGCCGACGATTCATGACGACGACGCCTACGCGAAGAAGCAGGGGCTGCCCGGAATCATCTCCGACGGCATGGTCTCGACGAACTGGATCCTGGGCCTGCTGGTGGACGTGTTCGGCCCCGATGCCGCAACCAGGGGCCGCTTGCGCACCAAGTACATCGCACCGATCTACGAGGATCAGGCGGTTATCGCATGCGCGAAGCTAGCCTCCGTCACGAACGATGCGGGCAACGCGGTGTACGACCTCGAGGTGTGGTGCGAGGACGACAAGGGAAAGAAGCTCACGGTCGGCGACGCGCGGGTGTACGCTGCGGCGCGTTAGGAGGAACGTCCATGTGGAACGTCCTTTCCGGCGTACGCATTCTCGACTTGTCGCGCGTGTTCGCGGGGCCCGCGGCCACGCAGGTCCTCGGCGACCTCGGCGCGGATGTGATCAAGGTCGAGGAACCGGGCCGCGGCGACGAGGCGCGCTACTTCGGCGTGACAAAGGAAATGCTCGATTCGCACGCAGGAGTGAGCCCGTCGTTCGTCGCCCTCAATCGCAACAAGCGAAGCATCGCGATCGACCTGGGCTCGCCCGCCGGGCGCCGCGCGATCCTTCGCATGGTCAAGGGCTGCGACATCGTCGTGCACAATTTCCGGCAGGGCGCGATGAAGAAGTTCGGCCTCGCGTACGACGACCTGCGCGCGGTGCGTGCCGACATCATCCTGTGCGAGTTCTCGTCCTACGGCGAAGAGGGGCCGCTCGCGCACATAGGCGCCAACGATCTCGCCTTGCAAGCCCACAGCGGCCTCATGAGCATCACCGGCGAGGCCGACCGGCCGCCGGTGCGCTGCGGAACATCGATCATCGATCTGCACGGCAGCCTCGCGCTCGTGATTGCGATGATGGCCGCTCTGATCCACCGCATGCAGACGGGTGAAGGCCAGATCGTCGACACGTCGCTGTTGCGATCCTCGGCGCATCTCATGAACTACTTCTACGGCGAGTACTGGGCCAAGGGTGTCATCCGAAAGCCCATGGGAACCGCCAATCACCTGAGCGTGCCGAACCAGGTCTTTCCAACGGCCGACGGCAGCGTCGTGATCATTGCGCCCAGCGACGAGATGTGGCGGCGCTGCGCCGCGGCGCTCGACGCGGAGCTCCTCGATCGCGACGAGTGGCGCACGATCCTCGACCGCCAGCGTCATCGCGCCGAGGTCATCGAGGCGGTCACCGCCGTCACCCTCGGCATGAGCAGCGACGAGATCATGGAGCGCCTGGGCAACGCCAAGGTCAACGTCGCGAAGGTGAACAACATCGGCCAGGCGGCGGATCACCCGCAGCTCGCGGCCGTGGGTGGCGTGCTGGAGTTCGACCTGGACGGCCGCAACGTGAAGGCGGTGGCCTCCCCGTTCGCGCTGCATGGCGTGCCCGCACAACCGGATCGCGCCCCCCCGAAGCTCGCCGAGCATACGGACGAGATCCTGCGCGAGCTCGAATTCTCCGCGAGCGAAGTGCAAGCGCTGCGCGATGAAGGCGCATTCGGCAAGGCGAGCGTCCGCGAGTCTTCCCGCGGCGCGTTCGCCAATCCATAGGAAGCGACCATGAAACTCGAAAACCTCATCCTCGACGTCCGGGACAACATCGCGGTAGTCACGCTCGCGCGCCCGCCGGTCAATGCCACGGGACGCGCGCTGCGTGGCGAGCTTACGTACGTGTTCGACTCCATGACCGACCGCGACGACGTTCGTGTCGTGGTGCTCACCGCGCAAGGCAAGACGTTCTGCGCGGGCGCCGACATCAAGGAACGTACGCTGATGACCGGCGAGCCGGGCGAATACGGTGCGCTCAACCGTCTCGTGCGCGAGATGTTCTATTCGATCCTCGAGTGCAGCAAGCCCGTCATCGCGGCAGTCCAGGGGCCGGCGCTCGGTGCGGGCATGGCGCTCGTCCTGTGCTGCGACATCATCCTGGCAAGCGAAGACGCGATCTTCGGCATGCCCGAGGTCGACGTGGGCCTCGCCGGTGGAGTCAAGTTCCTGCAGCGCCACCTCACGCCGTCGAAGGCGCGGCGCATGCTCCTCACCGGGCAACGCGTGCCCGCGCGCGAGCTTTACCGCCTCGGTGTGGTCGAGGAATGCGTCGCCGCCACGGACCTGATGCCGGTTGCGATGGCGCTCGCCGCCGATATCGCGAGCAAGAGCCCGCTGGCCGTTCGAATGCTCAAGGAGTCGTTCAACGCGGTCGAGACGCAGACGCTGCGCGACGGCTATCGGCTCGAGCAGAACATGACCGTCGCGCTGTCCCGCAGCGAGGACGCGCGCGAGGCGCGTACCGCGTTCGTCGAGAAGCGCAAGCCGGTGTTCAAGGGACGATGACCATGCGACTCGAAGGCAAGAGCGCCATCGTCACCGGCGCGGGTGCGGGCTACGGCGCGGGTATCGCGCGGCGATTCGCACAGGAGGGTGCGCGGGTCGTATGCGTCGATGTCAACGGTGACGCGGCCAACGCCATCGCCGCAGAGATCGGCGGCTTGGCCGTGCAGTGCGACATCAGCAGCGGCGCGTCGGTGAAGGCGATGGTCGAGGCCGCGGGCACGTTCCAGATCCTGGTCAACAATGCGGCGCTCACGCAGAAGCCTGCGCGCGTCGGCAAGATCACCGAAGCGGAGCTCGATCGCCTCCTGTCGGTGAACATCAAGGGCCTGTATCACATGGCCGTGCACGCGCTGCCCGTGATCCGTGCCGCGGGGGGCGGCAGTGTCATCAACATCGCCTCGGTCGGCGCGCTGCGGCCGAGGCCCGGCATGACGTGGTACAACGCGACCAAATCGGCGATGCTCACCATTACGCAGTCAATGGCCGCCGAGCTCGCGCCCGACAGGATTCGCGTCAACGCGATCGCCCCGGTGGTGGGCCGCACGGCGATGCTCGGTCACATGTTCGGAGACGCGATCGACGAAGGCGTCGAGCGCCTCATATCGACCATACCGCTCGGCCGCCTGTGCGAGCCGGAGGACATCGGCGCGGCGGCCGCATTCCTCGCCTCCGACGATGCCGCCTTCATCACCGGCGTTACGCTGCCCGTCGACGGCGGACGGACGGTCTCGTAGCAACCCCTTGGCTTAGATACAAAGGCGCAGACGATGCCGCGTTCGATTCTCGGCGGGCTCGCCCGGCCGCGAATCGGCTGCATTGCGTCTGTGGATCGGACGCGATTTTCATACGCAAATCGCGTAGTCGCCAGATACACCAGTAGCTATTCGAGCTGGATCTTCGCCGTCTCGATCACCGTTTTGTAGCGCTGGATGTCGGCGTCCAGCACCTTCGCGAACTCCGGGGGCGGCAACGCCTGCGCGACGTTGCCCTGCTCGAGCAACTTCGCCTTGATCTCCGGATTGTCGAGCGACTGCTTGATCTCGCGGTATAGCTTGTCGACGACGGGCGGCGGCGTCTTCGACGGCGCGAAGAGGCCGAGCCAGTAGACAGCCTGAAAATCCCTGAGCCCGCTCTCCGACACGGTCGGCACGTTCGGCATGACCGGCGAGCGCGCCGGGCTGGTTACGGCGAGCGCGCGGAGCTTGCCGCTCTCAGCCAATGACCGGGAGCCGCCCAGCGTGTCGAACAGCAGCTGCACCTCGTTGCCCATGAGCCCGGTTATGGACGGGCCGCCGCCCTTGTATGGCACGTGCGTCATCTCGATGCCAGCAGCCTGCTTGAACAGCTCGCCGATAAGATGGCCGGAAGATCCCTGTCCGGCGGATCCGTAGAAGAGCTTCCCGGGGTTCGCCTTGGCAAACGCGATGAGCTCGGCGATGTTCTTGACCGGCAGCGACGGATTCACCACGACCAGGTACGGGCCGGTCACCGCGAGCGTGATAGGCGCGAGGTCGCGCTTGACGTCGTAGGCCGCGTTCTTCTTGAGCGTGGGATCCGTCGCGATCACGGATGTGTGCAGCAAGATCGTGTAGCCGTCGGGCGCGGCACGGGCGACCGCCTCCGTCCCGATCGAGCCGGCCGCGCCGGGCCGGTTGTCGACGACGATGGGCTGGCCGATGCGCGGCGCGATGTCCTGCGCCAGCAGGCGCGCCACGGGGTCCGTCGAGCCGCCGGGCGGGTAAGGGACCACGAGCTTGATGGGCTTGTCCGGATAGCTCGCGGCACCCTGCCCCAGGCATACAGCGGGAACCAGCATCGCCAATGCGGCGACGGAGCGGATGCAAAACGTGTTCATGAACGACTCCGGCGTTTCTGGCTGGCCATTAATATCATTGCGCGCCGCGCGGTGGAAGCCATGTCCATCGACAAGCAGCTTGTCGCCGCGCGAAAAGCCCGTGTGCTGGTGGCAAGCGCACCCGTTGCCAAACTCGTTAGCAGAGCAGAGACTTCGGCGCAAATACCCTCGCGACTTCGCGACAGCAATCCCGTGTCAGGAGGACACCATGCCCCGTTATGAATCTCCGTATGACCCATCTACGATGCCGCGCAACCTGGAGCATGTCCTCTACGAGAAGAAGGGACACGTCGCGTACGTCACGCTCAATCGACCCGAGGTCCGGAACGCGCTGCATTCGTACGCCTATGCGGAGATGCGGGCCTGCTGGCGCGACATCGGCCTCGATCCCAACATCTACGTCGGCATCGTGACCGGCACCGGGCAGGCGTTTTGCGCCGGCCGCGACGTGAAGTTCCTTGCGCAGTACCAAGCGCAGGGTAAGCGGACGCCGCACGAAGATCCGAACCATCCACTGTTTCACTGGGGCGGCGGCGGACAGCCCCAGGACGTGAACCTCGAAAAGCCTCTCATCGCCGCGATCAACGGCTTCGCCGTCGGCGTGGGGCTGAACATCATCCTGCAATGCCAGCTTCGTGTGATGGCGGAAGACGCCTGGATCGGCGACCAGCACACCAATGTCGGGCGCCTGGGCGCGCCGCACGAGATGTACGCCGCGCTGCCGCGGACGACGGCTGCTTATCTGACGCTGTGCAATGGCCGGCTGTCCGCCCAGGAATGCTTGCAGCAGGCGATCGTCAACAAAGTGGTGCCGAGGGATCAGCTGATCCCGGCGGCCGAGCAACTCGCCGCGATGGTCTGTCTCGGTTCTCCGCTTGCGGTGCAGGCGGCGATTCGCCTCTACCGGCTGACTGCTTCGTTTCCCGCATCGCTGTCGGCGTATGCGCGTCACCTCGACCAGGAAATCGCGGAGGGTGAAGACGGTTCGGAAGGCGCGCGCGCGTTCAAGGAAAAACGGCAACCGGCCTGGAAGCTGCGCTAGCCGCTAGCCGACCACCAGCAAGCCGTCCACCGCCACCGCATCAGTGCGATGCCATAGCACGGGATTCACTTCGAACACGAAGCGTGACCATGGAGCCGTCATCCCGAGATCGGCGAAGCGAGCGATGAATCGCGCGGCGGCATCGGTCGGGAGCAATCCTTCCGTGTCCGTGGCATAGCGCCGTATGCGCAGCCGCTCGAGCATATGCGCAGCGAGCTCCGTACTTATCGGTGCACGCTCGGTGACCACGTCGTCGAGGAGCTCCGTGAGCACGCCGCCGCTGCCGCAGCTCACGACGACGCCGAACACCGGGTCTCGAAACGCGGTGACGAGCAGCTCGGTGCCGCGACGATGCATCTTCTGCACCAGAACACCATCCAGCGGCGTGGAGAGCATTGCGGCCCGCGCAATCAGATGATGATATGCGGCGCGCACGTCGGCTTCCGAGCGCAGATCGATCGTAACGAGCCCAGCCTTCGCGCGATGCGTGACTCGCGGTGTGATGCCCTTCAGCACGACCGGCATGCCGATCGCCGCGGCCGCGCGCACGGCCGCCGCTTCGTCCTCGACGAATTCGCCGGCAGCGACCGCGAGCCCCGCTGCGGAGAGAATGCGATGGCACGTGTGTTCCGCTATGATCGCCGGCGTCTCCTGGACTGAAACGAACGCCGACCAATCGAATGGCTTGACGGCAGTAGTCGCAGGCCGCGCCGGCCGGTGCGTCGCGGCACCGCGCTGGACCAGCTTGGATAGCGCGCGAATGCCCCGTACCGGATCGAGAAAGGAGTAGATACCGCGCTCGGCCAGGAGAGGCGGCACTGCGCGTGGCGGTGATGGCCAGCTCACGCAGACAGGTTTTTCTGCGCGCTCGGCCAATCCGCAAATGATGTCGCAAATCTCGGCCGCTTTCGCAGCCAGCGAACCGACGATGAAGTGCAGCGACCCGATTTGACGTTCCGCAGCGATGATGTCGAGCGCCTGCGGAAGGTGCGCCATGGCTTCGGCGCGAAACGCGGTCGTCGGCGTGAGATCGAGCGGATTGGCGGCGCTCGCCACCGAAACGAGGAGCGGCCGCAGCTTCTCCGTGCATTCCTCGGTCAGCCCCGGAACGGCCAGCCCGTTTTGCGCGCATTGATCGGCGCCGAGCACGCCGTTGCCGCCGCCGAACGTGATCACGCCCACGCCGGCGCCGGAAGCGACCTTGTCCCGATTGCCGACGAGCATCAGGACGAGATCGACGAGCTCGTCGACGGAATGGACGCGCATCACGCCCATGTCCTTGAGCACGGCGTCGACGACGCGATCTTCGCCCACGAGCGCGCCGGTATGCGCCTGCGCGGCACGGGCGCTGGCGCCGGTCATGCCGGCCTTGATCAGCACAACCGGCTTGCCGCGCTGTCGCGCTTCTTCGAGCGCGCGCACGAATTTCGGGCCGTCGGAGATGCCTTCGAGATAGCCGCCGATGATGCGCGTGCCCGGATCCTGCGCGAAGGTATGCAGGAAATCGGCAAAATCGACGACCGCCTCGTTGCCGCTGCTCACGAGATAGCGAAAGCCGAAACCGGCCTGCTGCACCATGGAAAAGGCGGTCGTCGCGATGCCGCCGCTCTGGCAAACCATGGAGATGCCACCGCCGCGCAGCGCGTCGATTTCCTGCAGCGCGGTGGAGAAGGTAGCCGCGACCGGCGTCGTCGCATTGATCACGCCGACGCAGTTCGGGCCGCAGAGCACGAACTTCCTTTCGCGGCAGAAGGTGACCAGTGCGCGCTGCAATTCGGCGCCCTGGACCCCCGCATCCGCCAGTCCGCCGGCATACGCGATTCCGTGGCTAACGCCGAAGTCCGCGCATTCGCCGATCGCCGCCATCAAGCCATTCGCCGGAATCGCGAGGATGACGAGGTCGGGCACCTCGGGCAATGCGGAGATGCTGGCGAAGCATGGCAACTCGGCGACCGTCACCGCAGTGCGATTGATCGGCGATATCCGGCCTGGAAACTTGAATTTGAGCAGGCGACGCACCGTTTCGCCGCCAAGGTTTCCGGGTTGATCGGAAGCGCCGACCACCGCGACCGAGCGCGGCGCAAGGATCGGCCGAACGTCCGCGAACGGTTCAGAGGTATGCGTAAGCGCCTCTAGTCGCGGGCGACGTCGACCTTGGCATCGCCGTCCGTCAACTTGGTGCCGTGCTCGTCTTCGCACCACACGTCGATCGCGTAGAGCGTGTTGCCATTCGACTGTTTCACCGCCTCCTTGATCCGGCCGCGCACATGCAGCTGCACGCCGAGATTCACCGGCTTGATGTACTTGGTGCGCAATTCGCCGCGCGCGAGATAGTCCATGCCGAACGCCCGCAGCAGCATTTCCGAGCACCAGTTCGTCATGATCATTCCGTCGGCGTTGGCGGTGGGAAAGCCCTCGCTCCGGGCGAATTCCTCGTCGGTGTGAATATTCGACCCTACTTGTCGCAGCTCGTTGGTGGCAGCGGACAGCATCGCGCTGTCGTACCACTCGATGCGTTGTGCCGTAATCGCGCGAATCGGGCCGGCGAGCTCGTCGCCGACGTTGAAGCTCGGCTTGCCGCTCATCATTGCGCTCCTTCGGTCTTGTAGCGGAGCACGGTCAGATCGTTATACGTAGTCACCAGGCGCCCGTCCGACGTGCGCACTTCGAGGTAGTACCACAGATAGGGGCGGCCACGTTTCACATACTTGTCGACGATGTGGCCGCTGACGATGACCTTCTCGCCCACATGCGCCACGCTGTGGTGCTTGGCATGATATTCATAGTGGACTCGCGCATCCGGCCCCTTCATGCCGGCGATGCGCCTCTCCTTGTCGCAGTTCTCCTCGAGTATGCGCATCTTATCGACGTGAATCATCGTCGGTGGCCGGATCTGCCGCCCCGCCGGATTGCGCGCAGAGTGGAAGAACTCGCTAGTGTCCTCGGTGCCGTGCGCATACTCGCTGCACATGAAGGAGGTGATGACGTATTCGACCGGTTTGAATACGTCGCCCTTTTCCAGGTCGCTGATGTAGCCGCCGATCATTTTGGTTTCCTCTAGTTGACCTTGATGCCTGCCGTCTCGATGGTCTTGCGCCACATCTCGGTCTCGTCTTTCAGTCGCTTGAGGGTTTCCTGTGGACCATCCCCGACGGTTTCGAAGCCCAGTTTCATGTATTGCTCCTTGACCTTCGGATCGTTGAGCGCTTCTTTCAGCGCTCGCACGAGCTTGTCGATGATGGCCGGTGGCGTGTCGGCCCGCACGTACGCCGCGATCCATTGACTGACCAAGCCCGGATATCCGGCCTCCTTCATCGTCGGAACGTCGGGCACGAGAAACCAACGCTGCGGGCTGCCGACGGCCAGGATCCGGATCTTTCCCCCTTGGATCATGCCGATCGAACCGGGAAGCGTGTCGAATGCGATCTGGATTTCATTGGTAAGCAGTCCGCGCAACGTGGCCCCGCCATCGACATAGGGAACGAATACGATCTTGGTGCCCGTCTCCAGCTTGAACTGCTCGCCACGCAGATGCCCCGAGGATGCGACCCCGGAGGCTCCGAAATTGAGCTTGTCCGGACGCTCTTTCACGTAGTCGACCATTTCCTTGATTGAATTGACGGGAAGGGACGGATGCACGAGCAGCACGAACGGTGTCTCGTCGATGGTGACCAGCGGTGTCAGGTCCTTCAGGAAGTTGTACGACAGCGTCGGCTTGAGCGCCGGCTCGCTCGCGACAACGTTGGTGTGGATCAGCACCGTGTAGCCATCGGCCGGCGCTCGCACGACGAAGTCGGTCCCGATCGATCCGGCGGCGCCCGGCTTGTTCTCGACGACGACAGGCTGGCCCAGGATCTCGGACGCCCGCGCGGCCAGCGTTCGCGCCGTTGGATCGACAGTTCCGCCCGGTCCATAAGGAACGACGAATTTGACGGGGCGATCAGGGAAGGAACCGGCCTGCGCGAGACTCTCCGCGCAGATCGCAAGCCCGGCGAACGCCAGGACACCGGCCAGACAGAGTGCTTTTGTCGACATAACGCGCTCCTCGCTGGTTTCGTGCTGTGTGCAACGCCCGCTCGGATTCTCACACCATGCAGCGCGCGGAACAAGCTGGCCTTGCGTATTCGGCAGATTGACCGGAATCGCATGGAGGAGCCGTGCGCGAGCGAAATCGAGCTCGAGCGCAGGATCAGGGCGCAGCGACCGTCTGGTTCAACCGACTGGCGCTATTCAGACCAACGCGTCAATTCTTGCTTTGAAACACCGGCCGGCGCAGGCCGGCGCGTACGGCCTGGTCCATTTCGGCTTCGGCCTTGCGAATCGCCGGCAGACGCGCTATCACTTCGTCGAGACGTGTCTGCGGAATGACCACCACACCATCCTGATCTCCTACCACGACATCGCCGCTGGCGACCGGATGGCCACCGAGTGTGATGTCAAAGCCGATCGATCCTGGGCCGCTTCGTGCCGGCGAATTGGGGGTGACGCCAAGGCAGTAGCACGGCAATCCCACCGCGCGAATGCCCGGCAGATCGCGCACGCAGCCATCGGTGACAAAGGCCACCGCGCCGCAGTTGCGCGCCATGCCGAGCACCAGGTCGCCGGTGACGGCGCAACCGGTGTAGCTGCCCGTGGTGCAGACAATCACGTCCCCGGGTTGCACCGACTCGAGAGCGGCCAGGAGCGCCAGATTGTCCGCTGGGCCAGCATCGCAGGTCAGCGCCACGCCGCAGAAGGCGGCATGTTCGTCGATCGCGGGTTTGATTCGGTAATCGAGTGCGCCACTGCCACCCATCGCGTCCACCAGAAAGCCCGTGGGGGTACCGCGAAGCGCATCGATAACTTCTTTCGCCGGGCGAATCACGTTCTTGCGTTGAATGCTTGGCGCTTCATCAATCATCGACCTATCCTTCAACGGAGACGAAATAGACCGACCCCGGATTGGCGGACACGGCCCCTGCGGTTCGTCGCAACGTCTGAATAGAACCCGCGAATGCATTTGGCCGCTGCACTCGTGCGGCGGAGGTCCGGCATCGCAGGTTCGTCGCTACCACGACTTCCCTGCCGGACGCTGACGTGCGTCATCAAGTCGGCAGCGGCCAGCGCCTCATTCCGGCTTGATGTTCGCTTCCTTGGCGACCTTCGCCCACTTCATCGTGTCTTCGCGCAGGAACTTCGCGAAGTTCTCGGGCGAGTCCCCGATGACGTCGGCGCCCATCCCCGTGAGCTTGGCTTTCATCTCCGGCGTGTTGATGACCTCGACGACAGCGCCATTGATCTTCTTGATGATATCCGGCGGGGTCCCCGCTGGCGCGAGCAATCCCTGCCACGAGCCGGTCACGAAATCGGGTACGCCGCCTTCGATGATGGTGGGGAGATCAGGAGCGGCTTCCATGCGCTTCCTGCTGGCCACCGCGATCCCTTTGATCTTGCCGCCCTTGATGTGGGGCAGCGTTGCAAGCAGCCCGTTGAGAGATACGTTCGTCTCGCCGCCGGCCACGGCCGTAATGGACGCTGCACCGCCTTTGTAAGGCACGTGCAGCATCTCGACCCCGGTCGCCATCGTGAACTGCGCTTGTGCGAGCCGGATCGCATTGCTCGACGACGCGAAGTTGAGCTTTCCGGGATTTGCCTTCCCCCATGCGATCAACTCCTTCACGTTGTTCGCCGGCACTGACGGATGCACGAACAGCGCATGTGGAGAGAACACAATCATCGTGATGGGCGCGAAGTCCTTCGCCGGATCGTAGCCGAGCTTCGTGTACAGGCTCGGACCCATGGTCAGCGTGCTGATGTCGAGCAGGATCAGCGTGTAACCGTCGGGCGCCGACTTGGCGACGAGATCCGCGCCCAGGTTGCTGTCGGCGCCGGGCCGGTTGTCCACGACGACAGTCTGGCCCCATTTCTTGCTGAGCTCCTGGCCAATTGCCCGCGCCAGGATGTCCGACGTGCCGCCGGGCGCTGCTGCGACGATGATGCGAACTGTCTTGTTCGGATAGCCTTGTGCTCCCTGCGCCGCCGCGCCTGTTGCAAACAGTCCAAGCATCAAGGCAGCGATCACGACGGGCGCGCGACGGATCCAAAGTGGCATGTCGATTCCTCCTCGTATTTCGGCCCGGGATGCGTCACCCCGTGACAGTCGCAAGTTCCTGGCCGTTCATCACATCGTCATTGAGAGCCTAGTTTTGTAATTAGCGCTCGGAGCTTCTCGACCTCGTCAGGCTTGAGATCGGACAATGGCGGCCGAACTGGCCCCGCACTGTGCCCGACGATCGTTGCACCGGCCTTCACAATACTCACGGCATAGCCTTCGCCCTGATTGCGCAGCTCGATGTAGGGAAGAAAAAACTCGTCGAGCAGTCGATTGGTAGTCGCTGTGTCTCCCGCGGCGTGCGCGTTGTAGAACTCGATCGCAGTTCGCGGAATGAAATTGAACACGGCCGACGAGTACACGGGGCAACCCATGGCGAGATATGCGCCTGCAAACACCTCAGCAGTCGGGAGTCCACCAAGATACGAGAAACGGTCTCCGAGGCGTCGGCGGACGGAGACGAAGCGCTCGATGTCGCCAACCCCGTCCTTGAAGCCGATCAAATTCGGACAGCGATCAGCAAGTTTCAGAAGTGACTCTGGCATCAAGCGAGCCGCGCCCCGATTGTAGACGATGACTCCGAACTTGACGCTCTTGCATACCGCCGCAATGTGTTCGACTAAACCAGCCTGCGTCGCCTCGGTGAGGTAGTGCGGCATAAGCAACACGCCCTGCGCGCCGACTCGCTCAGCCTCTTGCGCAAACTTGATGGCCAGCGACGTGCCGCCGCCCGCGGCACCGATGATCGGCATGCGACCCCTGCACGTATCAACTGCCGTTTTCACGACCTGGCTGAATTCCTCTGGCTCGAGCGAGAAGAACTCACCTGTACCGCCGGCGGCGAACAGCGCAGTCGCGCCGTAGGGCATGAGCCATTCGAGGCGCGCCGCGTATGGTTTGGGCGCGAATTTCAGGTTGGCGTCGAAGTCCGTGAGCGGGAACGACAACAGGCCGTGAGAGATGGTTTTCTTGAGCTCTTGCGGATTCATTCTGTGCACCCTCGTTAGAAGGACATGAATTGTAGGCTAGCTCGAGCGTACGAATATTTTAATCGTGCTCGGCCATCCCATCTTCCTTGTCATGGCGAATGCGGCGCGCCCTGGGTTGGGACCGGATCCGTTCCTGCCACGTGCGACGGTCGTAATCCCCGTGTTCTGGATACTCGTACGGCCAAAGTACATTCATTCGGCGGTAATGCCGGCATCCTTGATGACCTTGCCCCAGCGCACCACTTCCGCGCTGATATAGGTGCTGAACTCTTCGGGTGTACCGCCGACCGGCTCTAGGCGGGGGCCGATCATGCGCTCGTTTAACCGCTCGCGTGACCAACCGTTTGGTTACAACTCCGCAGGCCGCGCGGGTCAATCGCGTTACGGACGTTCGTACAG
>Ga0207701_10005411_pt1 | contig 12839 bp, 10 predicted proteins | sample KBSSwiSSwithPhiX_FD_184294 | JGI IMG/M metagenome (GOLD analysis project Ga0207701, IMG submission 184294) | Switchgrass rhizosphere bulk soil microbial communities from Kellogg Biological Station, Michigan, USA, with PhiX - S5 (SPAdes) (version 2) | ecosystem: Environmental > Terrestrial >...
CCTTGACTCTCTGGCGAGCACGCAGCAGTGCAACACCACCGCCGGGAACGATGCCTTCTTCGACTGCTGCACGGGTCGCATGCAGGGCGTCTTCGACGCGGGCTTTCTTCTCTTTCATCTCGACTTCGGTCGCGGCGCCGACTTTCACGACGGCAACACCACCGGCCAGCTTCGCGACGCGCTCCTGCAGCTTCTCGCGGTCGTAGTCGCTGGTCGCTTCATCGATCTGCGTGCGGATGTTCTTCACGCGGGCTTCGATCGCTTTCGCATCGCCAGCGCCGTCGATGATGGTGGTCTCTTCCTTGCCGACTTCGATGCGCTTCGCCTGGCCGAGATCGTTCAGCGACGCCTTCTCCAGCGAGAGGCCGACTTCTTCGGCGATCACCGTGCCGCCAGTCAGGATCGCGATGTCTTCGAGCATCGCCTTGCGACGATCGCCGAAGCCGGGCGCTTTCACTGCGCACGTCTTCAGAATGCCACGGATATTGTTGACGACCAGCGTCGCGAGCGCTTCGCCTTCGACTTCTTCGGCGATGATGAGCAGCGGTTTGCCGGCTTTCGCGACTTGCTCCAGCACCGGCAGAAGATCGCGGATGTTGGAGACCTTCTTGTCATGCAGCAGGACGTACGGGTTCTCGAGAACCGCCATCTGCTTCTCGGCGTTGTTGATGAAGTACGGAGACAGGTACCCGCGATCGAACTGCATCCCTTCCACGACTTCGAGTTCGTTGTTGAGGCCGGATCCGTCCTCAACCGTGATCACGCCTTCCTTGCCGACCTTGTCCATCGCCTCGGCGATGATCTTGCCGATGTCGTGATCGCCGTTGGCCGAGATCGCGCCGACCTGTGCGATTTCCTTGCTGGTCTTGCAGGGCTTCGAGAGCTTCTTCAGCTCTTCGACCGTGGTCGCGACCGCTTTGTCGATGCCGCGCTTCAGGTCCATCGGGTTCATGCCGGCGGCGACGAACTTCATGCCTTCCTGCACGATCGCCTGCGCCAGAACGGTCGCGGTGGTGGTGCCGTCACCCGCGACGTCGGAAGTCTTGGAGGCGACTTCCTTCACCATCTGCGCGCCCATGTTCTCGAACTTGTCCTTGAGCTCGATTTCTTTTGCGACCGACACGCCGTCCTTGGTGACCGTGGGCGCACCGAACGAGCGCTCCAGCACGACATTGCGGCCTTTCGGGCCGAGCGTGACCTTGACCGCGTCAGCCAGCACGTTCACGCCGGCCACGATCTTGTGGCGGGCGGACTCATGAAATTTGACGTCTTTTGCTGCCATACGAAAATCTCCTGATAGGGGTATGCGGGGTTTAGGACTCGATGACGCCCATGATGTCTTCTTCGCGCATCACGAGCAGTTCTTCACCCTGAACTTTCACGGTCTGACCGGAATACTTGCCGAAAAGGACGCGGTCACCGACTTTCACGTCCAGCGGAAGAACCTTGCCGTCCTCAGTTTTCTTGCCTTTGCCCACAGCCTGGACTTCGCCCTGGTCGGGCTTCTCGGCGGCGGTGTCGGGGATCACGATTCCGGAAGCAGTCTTGCGCTCTTCTTCCAGCCGCTTCACGATGATGCGGTCGTGCAACGGACGAATTTTCATCTCTCCACTCCTTACGAACGAATAGGGGTTCCAAGCTTGAGCGCCCGCTGGTTACTAGCACTCAGCTTCGGCGAGTGCTAATGATAAGGGCAAACGGGCGCTAATTCAACAGGCAAACGGAAATCAGCGCCCGCAGCCTGGAAAGCGCGGCCTGTGCGAGGAGCAGACGAGAATGGGGTGAAGCGCCCGACCTATGTCGCGCGCCCCAAATCAGAGTTAGTGATAGCTAACTATCGAGCTTATGGCCGTGGCCGGGTACGCCGAACCGGTACACCGTCTGGCGTTTGCCCAAACAGTCCGGCGGAATCGGACGATGCGGACACGGGCCCTGGCGGGTTCCTTCCGGGCCGAGTGTCGCGTCATCCGCGTACTCCGCCCAGATGCTGCCCTTGACCGGTCGGAATAGCCACATCAGGTAACCGCGTTGAGCCGCGAGTTGCAGCAGATCGTCGGCATCCGGCGCATCCGAAACCACGACCTGCTGGCCGTTTATGCCGTACGGAAACGAGCCGAACGCCTGCAGGCACTCGAATGCTTCCGTACCGGCCGCGCCGGGGCGCATGCAGCCGGGCCGCTCCGCGCGCGAGACATCCCAGGCGCCGAGTTCCCAGGCGGCATCCATGGCCGCGCGGTCGAGCGCAAGCAGGGTCTGCCAGCGGTCGTTGAGCTGTAAAGCGGAGCTCGGAATGGGCGTATAGGAGATCGTGTCCGCGCACTCGTCGTCGATGAGCTTCTCTTTGACGAAGCCATGCCAGTGCAGAGTGAGGATCACCGGCGTATCCGGGTAGGGCACAGCGGCGAGCGTTATTCCAACAAGCGGCAGATTCGTCGAAGCGATCTGGTCTTCTATTCGTTCGAGCACTCGCATGGTCTAAGCGTCCCCTATCTCAGGTGCTACACTCAAAAGCAAGCTCGATGCCACCGTCGCTCTCAATAACGGCCTCGCATGCGTCGAATTGATGGCGGCTCGGGTGCGCCGCCAGCGAATGTGCATCATGCTGTGAGCATTTCAACGTTTTACGCAACCCGGTCTTGTTCCAACTGCCGTGGCGCACTGTCGCGCGGTTCCCGCAGATTCTCATTGAAGGTCCAACGGAGATGCAAACTAGCAGTCGGAGCGACGTGCTGCTAAAGCGCAGCCGCTCCGCGGTGTGGCATCCGTGCACTCAGATGAAGCAGCACGAGACGCTGCCGATCGTTTCGGTTGCGCATGCAAGCGGAAGCTGGCTCTACGATTTCGATGGGCGCCGGTATCTGGATGCGGTGAGCTCGTGGTGGGTGAATCTCTTCGGCCATGGCAATGCGCGCATCGCGAAGGCGATCACGCAGCAACTGCAGCGTCTCGATCATGTGCTGCTCGCGGGCTTTACGCACGAACCGGTGGTCGAGCTATCGGAACGGCTCTCGCGGCTCACGCATCACGAGCTCGGCCACTGTTTTTATGCGAGCGATGGCGCGTCGGCGACCGAGATAGCGCTCAAGATGAGCTTCCACTACTGGCGTAATCGTGGCCGTCAGAAAAAGACACAGTTCGTAAGTCTCGCCGGCAGCTACCACGGCGAAACGCTGGGCGCGCTATCTGTCACCGACGTGGCACTCTTCAAGGAAACATATGCGACGCTGCTGCGTCCCAGCGCGCAGGTTCCAACGCCGGACTGGCGCCACGTAGAAGCCGGGGAGAGTGCATGCGAGTTCGCGCTGCGCTGCGCGCAAGCACTTGAACGGCACCTTGCCGCGAACCACGAAAATATCGCCGCCCTTATCGTCGAGCCGCTGATCCAGGGCGCGGCGGGAATGGCGATGTACGACCCGGCGTATCTCCGAGCCGCCCGCGACATCTGTACGCGTTTCGATGTGCATCTCATCGCGGACGAGATCATGACCGGCTTCGGTCGCACCGGAACGTTTTTCGCGCACGAGCAGGCGGCGATCACCCCGGACTTTCTCTGCCTGTCCAAGGGCATCACCGGCGGCACGTTACCACTCTCGGTCGTGCTCACAACGGACGAAGTCTACGACGCCTTCTACGATGACTCGCTCACACGCGGCTTTCTGCATTCGCACTCGTACACCGGCAACGCACTCGCCTGCAGCGCAGCGCTGGCTACTCTGGACATCTTCGAATCCGACAAGGTGATCGAGACGAATCGGATCAAAGCCGATGCAATGAATGTCCGCTTTCAACCGCTCTCGCAACACCCGCGTGTGAGTGCGTTTCGCAACACCGGAATGGTGTGGGCCTTCGACGTGCGCAGCGATGATGCAAACATCGGACGCAGCATCTACGAGGCCGCGCTGGCACGTGAGCTCCTGCTGCGTCCCATCGGCAAGACCGTCTACTTCATGCCGCCCTATACGATCACTGACGAAGAACAGCAGATACTCGCGACGCGCGTGGTGGATATACTCGACACCGTGCCATGAAATCAACGATTCATCGAGACTTCGACACCCAGGCACGCGTGCCACGCGTCGTCGCTGCAACACGTTCGAATGCATTGAACCGTGACCTGCACCAAGCGATGCGCCTGTTGCGTTCGATCTTGCTCGCGGGCTGCGCATGCGCATGCACCATCGTTCACGCCGCGGTGCCCGCCGCCGTTGCGCAACTGCTCGCCGGAGCCGGTATACCCGACTCGAGCGTCGGACTGTACGTGCACGAAATCGGCTCCGGAAAACCACTCGTCACCCATGCGCCCGAGAAGCCGCTCAATCCCGCTTCCACGATGAAGCTCGTCACGACGTATGCGGCGCTGGAGCTCCTCGGCCCGGCTTACACGTGGTCCACCGAAGTCTATGCTACGGGAGTGATCAGGAACGAAGTGCTCGAAGGCGACCTCGTGATCAAAGGCATGGGAGATCCGAAGCTCACGCTCGAGAGCTTCTGGCTTCTGCTGCGTAATCTGCGCGCACGCGGCGTGCGCGACATTCGCGGCGATCTCGTTCTCGATCGCACGTACTTCGCCGCCGGCGATTTCGATCCGTCGCGTTTCGATGGCGATCCGCTGCGGCCTTACAACACGGGGCCGGATGCGCTGCTCGTCAACTTCAAAGCGATCACGGTCCAGTTCGTGCCGGAGCTCGAAGGGCAGGCCGTGCGTCTGATCTCCGAACCCACGCTCGCTCCGCTGCAGGTCGTGAATGCCGTATCGCTCACCGACGGGTCGTGCGGCGACTGGGTTTCGCGTCTCAAGTTCGACGCGCAGGGTACCGCGGACGCGACGCGCCTCAGCATCAGCGGACCGTACGCACGCGATTGCGGGGAGCGTGCCCGCAGCTTCAGCGTGCTGGATCACCGCGCCTACGTCGGCGCGCTGTTCGCGCACCTGTGGAAAGAACTGGGCGGCAGCCTCGGCGGAAGCGTGCGCGACGGCCCTGTTCCCCCGGCTGCGCGTCTGGTCCTAAGCGCGACGTCGCCGCAGCTGTCCGAAGTCGTGCGCGACATCAACAAGTACAGCAACAACGTGATGGCACGCCAGGTTTTTCTCACGCTCGCAACGCTCGACGGTGCGCCCGGCACGATGGACAAGGCTCGCGCAGTGATCCGGCGCTGGCTCGACACGAAGAACCTGCCCATGCCCGAGCTTGCGATGGAGAACGGCTCCGGGCTGTCCCGCATCGAGCGCATCAGCGCGCGGAGCATGGGCGAAATGCTGCTCGCCGCATTTCGCAGCGCAGTGATGCCGGAACTGATCGCTTCTTTGCCCGTCGTGGCCGTCGACGGAACGATGCGCAAGCGTCTTGCGCAGGCGCAGGTAGCCGGCCAGGCGCACATCAAGGGCGGAACGCTCACGGGCGTGCGAGCGATCGCAGGCTATGTGCTCGACGCGCACGGTCGCCGCATGGTCGTTGTGTTCATCGTGAACCACGCCAACGCACCCAACGCGCTGGCAGCGCAGGACGCGCTGCTGCGGTGGGTTTTCGAACGGCCGTAGCTAAAGCCCCAGCTCTTTCCAGATCGCATCCACGCGCGCTTTCACGTCGTCGCTCATCGCGATGGGGGTGCCCCAGCGCCGATCGGTTTCCTGCGGCCACTTGTTTGTCGCGTCGATGCCCATCTTGGATCCGAGCCCCGCGACCGGGCTCGCGAAATCCAGGTAGTCGATCGGCGTTGCGTCGGCAATCAGCGTGTCACGTCGAGGGTCGACGCGAGTGGTGAGCGCCCAGATCACCTCCTTCCAGTCGCGTACGTTGACGTCATCGTCGGTCACGATGATGAACTTCGTGTACATGAACTGCCGCAGGAAGCTCCACACGCCGAACATGACGCGCTTGGCATGCCCTGGATACTGCTTCTTCATGCTGACGCACGCGAGCCGGTACGAACAACCTTCGGGCGGCAGATAGAAGTCGACGATCTCGGGAAACTGCTTCGCGAGCAGCGGCACGAACACTTCGTTCAGCGCCATGCCCAGGACGGCGGGCTCGTCCGGCGGCTTGCCGGTGTAAGTCGAGTGGTAAATCGGATCGCGGCGCATCGTCATACGCTCGACGGTGAAGACGGGAAACCGCTCCTGTTCGTTGTAGTAGCCCGTGTGGTCGCCGAACGGGCCCTCGGCGGCAGTTTCTCCGGGGGCGATGAAACCCTCCAGCACGATCTCCGAGGTCGCGGGCACAAACAGATCGTGTAGCCGGCACTTCGCGATCTCGGTTTTGGAGCCGCGCAGGAGGCCCGCGAATTGATATTCGCTCAGCGTGTCCGGCACCGGCGTCACGGCGCCGAGCATCGTTGCAGGGTCGGCACCCAGCGCAACCGCTACCGGAAACCGCTCGTGCGGATGCGCGAGCGTGTGGTCGCGAAAATCGAGCGCGCCGCCGCGATGCGCCAGCCAGCGCATGATCACCTTGTTGCGGCCAATCACCTGCTGGCGATAAATCCCGAGGTTCTGGCGCTTCTTGTGCGGCCCGCGCGTCACCGTGAGCCCCCACGTAATCAGCGGTCCGGCATCACCCGGCCAGCACGTCTGAATGGGCAAGGCGCCGAGATCGACCGCAGCGCCTTCCCGTTCGACTTCCTGACACGGCGCATCGCGCACCGTCCGCGGCTCCATCGTGAGCACCTGCTTCAGCAACGGAAGCTTCTCCCATGCGTCACGCAGACCCTTCGGCGGTTCGGGCTCCTTGAGATACGCGAGCAAGTGTCCCAGCTCGCGCAACGCGTCCAGCGACTCGCGCCCCATACCCATTGCCACGCGGCGCGGCGTGCCGAATAGGTTGGCGAGAACCGGGATCGAATGGCCTTTCGGCTTCTCGAACAGAAGCGCAGGACCTTCTGCTTTCAGAACTCGGTCCGAGATCTCGGTGATTTCGAGGCGCGGATCGACCTCGACCCCAATGCGTTTCAGCTCGCCCAGCCGCTCGAGCTCGCCGATGAAGCCGCGCAGGTCGGGGTACTTCAACGAGCGGGCCGCACGCGGAAGTAAAGATCGGCCGCGAGCCCGAGGAAGATCACGCAGCCCACCCAGTTGTTGTTGAGGAATGCCTTGAAGCACCGCTCGCGGTCGCGTGTGCGGATCAGGCGATATTGATACAACACGAGCGCGACAGCGATCAGCAATCCGACGTAGTACAGAACGCCGAGGAGCTGCCACCAGCCGATCGCCGCCATCGTCATGAGAAAGATCGCATGGCTCGCCATCACGGCAGGCACATCGTAGCGGCCGAGCAGAATCGCGGAGGACTTCAACCCGATTCGTCCGTCGTCTTCACGATCGACCATCGCATATTCGGTGTCGTAGGCAATGGCCCAGAACATGTTCGCGATCATGAGGAGCCACGCGACCGGCACGAGCCTGCCGTACTGTGCGGCATACGCCATCGGTATGGAGAAGCCGAACGCAATCCCGAGCCACGCCTGCGGAAACGAAAACCCGCGTTTCAGAAACGGGTAGATCACGGTCAGACCGAGCGCCACGAAAGCGAGCATGATCGTGAGCCGGTTGAGCTGGAGAACCAGCCCGAATGCCGTGAGGAACAGCAGCGCCGCGAGACTCAGCGCCTCCCATGGCGCGATGAGCCTGGCCGCAAGCGGCCGCGTACGCGTGCGTTCGACATAAGGATCGAACTCGCGGTCAGCAAAATCGTTCACGATGCAGCCGGCCGAACGCACGAGCAGCGTCCCAGTGACGAAGATCATCAGGATAACGAAGTCGGGCACACCGTATGCCGCGAACCACAAGCCCCACAGCGCCGGCCACAGGAGCAGCAGCGTCCCGATGGGCTTGTCGAGGCGCATCAGCCGCTCGTATGCGTTCAGGCGGTCGACCAGCGTCACAGTGCGAGAATCTCCGGCAGAAAGACCTCGGTCACGAGTATAGGCGAATCATGCAGCCGGAAAAGAGAGCGACGCGCCCACACGAGGTCCGGCACTCGAACGACGTGCGTACGCATCCGCCTATGCAGTTCGTGATGCAGGCCGATTTTTCTCTGGCGCAACGGAAAGCGGCGTATGCGCGGATCGGCGAACAGAGCCGCCCCAAGCGGGCGGCTTCCCAGCCGTGCCACGCTGCGCCACGGTCCGTTCAGATCCTGCGGACGAAGCACCGTATGCGCGAACACGACGGGTGTCTCGCCGCAGCACAGTAATACCTCACGCACCAGTACCCGCGCCTCACCGCCGTCTGCGAAGACAAACCGCTCGTCCCGGTCAGGGCGACGCAATCCCTGGAACACCACCTTGACCCACACGCCGGGGTAACGGGCAGCGATGCGGGCGGTCAGGGATCCGCGATCCGTAAGCCAGGGACGATAAGGGCCGGCGGCAGTCGGCGCACGCTGCCAGTCGGTATCCGAAATGAGGGGTCTCACACCTTCAGAAGCTCGTCCTTGCCATACATCCAGCGCGCCAGATGCGCCTTTGCCGCGGCAGAATCGTCTCGCAGCAGCGTCTCGGCGACCGCGCGCGCGGCGTCGAGCAGATCCGCGTCCGTCGTGAGGTCCGCGAACCGCAACATCGGCACGCCACTCTGCCTCGCGCCCAGCATTTCGCCCGGACCGCGCAGATGCAAGTCGCGGCGTGCCACTTCGAAACCATCCCGATTCTCGTAGATGATCTTCAGGCGCTCGCGCGCAATCGGCGTCAGCGGATTCTGGTACAGAAGGATACACGTGCTGCTGGCGCTTCCGCGTCCCACCCGTCCGCGTAGTTGATGAAGCTGCGCGAGCCCCATTCGCTCGGCATGCTCGATCACCATCAGCGTGGCATTCGGCACGTCCACGCCCACTTCGATTACAGTCGTCGCAACGAGCAGATCGATCTCACCGCGCCCGAATGCGCCCATGACTGCGGCCTTCTCGTCGCCCTTCAAACGTCCATGGACGAGCCCGACCTTGAGCTCCGGAAAATCGCTGCGCAATGTTTCGAATGTTTCGAGCGCCGTTTTCAGTTGCAACGCGTCCCGCTGTCGGTTGCTCTTTGCGATTGGGACCGATCGGCTGGTGCGTGCAGCGTCACCGGAATCCGCAAGGTCCGGAGGACGCGTGCTGTCCGCGGCTGCGTCCGTATCTTCGATCAATGGGCAAACCCAGTAAGCCTGGCTTCCCGCCATACACGCATCGCGCACGCGGCTGATGACCTGCGCCCGTCGCGTATCCGCGATCAGCTTCGTTGTGATCGCAGTTCGCCCGGGCGGCAGCTCGTCGATTACCGACACGTCGAGATCGGCGTAGTAGCTCATTGCGAGTGTACGGGGAATGGGGGTCGCGCTCATCATGAGCTGATGGGGCTGAGCGTTCCCGGTGTGCGCGCCCTTCATGCGCAACGCAAGGCGCTGGTGAACGCCGAAACGATGCTGCTCGTCCACGACGGCAAGGCCGAGGTTGTGAAACCGCACCTCGTCCTGGAACAGCGCGTGTGTGCCGACCGCAATTCGTGTTGCGCCGGCGGCAACGGCCTCCAGCGCCGATTCGCGGTTGGACTTTTTCTGTCCGCCGCCGAACCATGCCACGCTCACGCCCAGCGGCTCGAGCCAGCCGGAGAACTTGCGGTAGTGCTGCTCAGCGAGAATCTCCGTGGGCGCCATCACCGCGACCTGCGCGTCGTTCTCCACCGCCTGCAGCGCGGCGAGCGCGGCGACGATGGTCTTCCCGCTTCCGACGTCGCCCTGCAACAGTCGCTGCATCGGATAGGGCTGTGCGAGATCCTGTTCGATCTGGGCCAGCACCTTGCGTTGTGCCTGCGTGAGGGAAAACGGGATCGTCGCCAGTAAACGTCTGGTCAGCGTGTGGAGGGATTTCAGTACCGGTGCATCGGCCGCCTTGCGCCTGCGGTAATGCACACGCATGGAAAGCTGCTGCGCGAGGAGCTCGTCGAACTTCACGCGCCGCCACGCGGGATGCCGGCGTTCCTGCAGCGCCTGCTGCGAGACGTCGGGCGGCGGATTGTGCAGGAACAGGATCGCCTCCCTGAACGCCGGCAGTCTGAGTGACGCCAACACTTCCGGAGGCAGCGTGTCGCTCAAATCGACGCTCGCGAGAGCATGCTCGATCAAACGACGCAGCAATTGCTGAGACAGGCCCGCGGTGGTCGGATAAACCGGCGTGAGCGATTCGGCTGTCGGCGCCTCGTCGCTGACGGTGCGATAACGCGGATGGACCATCTCCGAGCCGAAGAAACCCTGGCGCACCTCGCCGAATGCGCGCACGCACACGCCGGGCGCGAGCTGCTTCAACTGGCTTGGATAGAACCTGAAGAAGCGCAGCGTGAGTACACCGGTACCATCCTCGATATGGCAGACGAGCTGACGGCGCGGACGATATTTCACCGCGCATTCGACGACGCGACCCCCGACGAGCACCTGCTGTCCGGCCGGTGCTTCGTTGATCGGATAAAGCCGTGTTTCGTCGTCGTAGCGCAGCGGCAGGTGCAGCACCAGATCGAGCAGGCTTGAAACGCCGATGCGCGCGAGCTTCTCGAGGTTCGCCTCGTAAGCGTTCGGACGATCGGGCGTAGTCGAGCTTCGGGGGGCTCGGCGGCCGGAGCGAGCGACGGTGCTCTTGCGCAGCTTCGTGCGTGCGGAATCGGTTGCGGCCTGGCCGCGATCGGACGCCACTTTGCTCACGATGCTATGATGAATCTGCCTTCGGAAACTTTCAATCAGCCTTCCACGCGGCCATCGATGGCGAGTGCCGTACTTGCGAACCTGCTGCGCATGCTCGAGTCCGGCCGTGACTCGGCGCTGCTGCGTTTCAGCATCGGCAACGAATGTCTGAAGGAGGGTGACGCGGCAGCCGCAACCGAACATCTGCGCGCTGCGCTCGAACTGGACCCCGGCTACTCGGCTGCATGGAAGCTCCTGGGGCGGGCCCTGGAACAGAACGGTGACTTGACCGCGGCGTTAAGTGCATATCGCGAGGGAACTGCAGTAGCGGAGCGCAAGGGCGACAAACAGGCGGCGAAGGAGATGCAGGTGTTTGCAAAGCGAGTCGAGCGGAGGCTTGGAGAAGCGTAGCAGCAAGTCTTTTTCCAGACTGCCGCGCCGACGCCGCTGGACAGTTCCGTTTTGCACCGCCTCCGGGCTCGCGATCTCGGACGTTGGTTCTGAATGGCGCCGAAATGGTTCCTTCGCGGAGACTCTCCGCTGTTCCACAGCACCGCTCACCGTAAAGGGCTGGTGCTGTCAATCGAGCTAGCTCGGCAACTCCAGCACGTACTTCGAAATGATGTTTCTCTGAACTTCGCTCGACCCACCGTAGATGGTCGACGGTCGCGCGTAATAGAACGGTCCGAGAAAATCGATTTCGACTCCTGCAATGTCGTGTGCGCCTTCGAGCACGGCGTCTTCGGCACCCGTCTCCACCAGCAGATCGGTCAGGCGCTGCCACGCCTCCATCGCCCAGATCTTGAGTGACGACACATCGTGTCCGAGCGGCTCGCCTCGTTTCACCTGCTCGACATACCGCGAGTAAAGCGACGCGAGGTCTTCCAGATCCAGCTTGAGCGTGGTGAAGCGATCGACGAAGCCGGCGTCGTTCATCAGACCCTTGACGCGCGCGAGCATCTCCAGGCGCCGCAATGCGTACTGCGGCCGGCGCGGACTGCCGATGTTCAGGCGCTCGAAGCCGAGCAGCGCCTTCGCAATCGTCCAGCCTTCGTTCAACCTGCCGACCAGTGAATCGACAGGCACGCGAACGTTGTCGAAGAACACCTCACAGAATTCTTCGTGACCTGCGATGTTGCGGATCGGCCGGATGGTGATGCCGGGCGTCTTCAGGTCAATCAGGAGGAAGCTGATTCCCTTCTGCTTCTTCGCCTCCCGATCGGTGCGAACGAGCAGGTAGATGTGCGTGGATTCGTGCGCAAACGATGTCCAGATCTTCTGCCCATTGACGACGAAGTGACCGTCTTCGCGAACGGCCGCCGTTTGCAGGTTCGCGAGATCGGAGCCGGCGTTCGGCTCCGAATAGCCCTGACACCATATGATCGCGCCCGACAGCGTGCCGGGCAGATACGCGTCCTTCTGCGCCTGCGTGCCATACTTCATAAGAATGGGGCCGACCTGCGTGATGCCCTGGTCGGCTGCACGGGCGACACCATAACGCTCCAGCTCTTCCAGATAGATGACCATCTTGCCGGCGTCCAGTCCCATGCCCCCGAATTCGCGCGGCCAGTTGGGCGCGATCCAGCCTTTCTCGTATAGCGTGCGCCACCACGGGCGGATCTCCGACATTCGCACACGCCGCTGGAGATAGCGGAGCTGCTGCGGATATTGCGCTTCGATGAACCCACGGACACTCTGTCGGAAAGCCTCGTCGGTCAGGCCGTTATAGTCAGCGCTTGCTCGTTCGTTCATGTCGAGGCCTCGCTTCTCAACGTAAGCTGCGCGTAACGCCGGCGATGCTGTGCGGCATTGCCGAGCCACGCCGCAAGCACCAGCGCCCGCTTGAGATACAGCCCTGCGTCGTATTCGTCGGTGAAACCGATCGCGCCGTGAATCTGGATCGCCTCCCGCGCGATGCGCAGTCCCGCTTCCGAGCAACGCGCCTTGATGCGGCTTGCGATTGCGCTGCGTGCCTCCGGCGCCGGCGCATCGTCCAGTTCCCTCAACCCGTCTTCTAGCACCGCGGAAGCGAGTTGCTGCTGCAGGTAAAGATCCACCGCGCGATGCTGCAGCGCCTGGAAGCTGCCGATGGGGCGACCGAACTGCACACGGGTTTTCATGTACTCGACGCTCATCTCGAGCGCGCGTGACATGACGCCGTAGAGCTCCGCGCCGGCGATCGCGCTCGCATGATCCA
>Ga0207701_10005412_pt1 | contig 12837 bp, 14 predicted proteins | sample KBSSwiSSwithPhiX_FD_184294 | JGI IMG/M metagenome (GOLD analysis project Ga0207701, IMG submission 184294) | Switchgrass rhizosphere bulk soil microbial communities from Kellogg Biological Station, Michigan, USA, with PhiX - S5 (SPAdes) (version 2) | ecosystem: Environmental > Terrestrial >...
CGAGCCGGCCGAGTCGGCCGAGTCGGCCGAGTCGGCCGAGCCGGCCGCGCCGGCCGAGCCAGCCGCGCCGGCTCAGCCTGCGGAGCCGGCCGCGCCCACGGTGGTCACGTCCACCCGACGCCGGTCCGCGCGTCGCGCTGCCGGCCCGCCGGTCAGCACCCAGCTCCCGCAGCTGGCCCAGGCGCAGGTCGCCGAGCACGACGGCGACGCCGACGTCGACGTCGACGCGCAGCACAACGGGGAGCGCGACCGGCAGGACGGTCAACACCCGGAGGACGCCGAGGGTGGCTTCGTCCTGCACGTCCCGATCAAGCGCAAGGGCTCACGCAAGCGCTGACCGGCCGCCGTTTTGACCCGGGTCTTGCCCGCCCCGTAAAGTGGAGCCTCGGCGTGCCTGCACGCCGCCTCTGCGTGTCGACGCACTCCCTCCACCATCGGTGGTGACGTGCGCGCCCGGCGAGACGCGCGGACCCGGACATTTCGAGGAACCATCGAGGAGAGTGAGTCGCGGTGTACGCGATCGTGCGCAGTGGCAGCAAGCAGCAGAAGGTTGCTGTCGGCGACGTCATCGAGATCGACAAGGTCGCGACCGCCCCCGGCGAGTCGCTGACGCTTCCCGTGGTGATGGTGGTCGACGGCGAGAAGGTCACCAGCGACCTCTCCTCGCTGGACACGGCCGGCGTGACCGTCGAGGTACTCGGCGCCACCAAGGGCCCGAAGATCGTGATCCAGAAGTACAAGAACAAGACCGGTTACAAGAAGCGCCAGGGTCACCGCCAGAAGTACACCCAGGTCAAGGTCACCGACATCTCCCTCTGACCCGGCTCCTCCACGGGGGCGGGGCAACCGCAGCAAAGGACTGAGCTCATGGCACACAAGAAGGGCGCGGCGTCGACCAAGAACGGTCGCGACTCCAACTCTCAGCGCCTCGGCGTCAAGCGCTACGGCGGCCAGCTGGTCAACGCCGGCGAGATCATCGTGCGCCAGCGCGGCACCCACTTCCACCCCGGCGCCGGCGTGGGCCGCGGCAGCGACGACACCCTGTTCGCGCTGGTAGGCGGCAATGTCGAGTTCGGCACCAAGCGTGGTCGCCGGGTCGTCAACGTCGTCCCCGCCGGGGAGTGACCCGGACCCCACACAGCCACTGACGAGGGCGTTTCCGGAGCACCGGAGACGCCCTTCGTCGTTCCAGGGCCCCTTCGGGCTCACAGCCGAGAGGAAGCGATGGCCGTCCCCACGTTCGTGGACCGGGTCTCCCTGCACGTCGCAGCGGGACGCGGGGGCAACGGCGTCGCGTCCGTGCACCGCGAGAAGTTCAAGCCGCTCGGCGGTCCCGACGGCGGCAACGGCGGCCCGGGCGGGAGCATCATCCTGCGGGTCGACCCCGACGTCACCACGCTCATCGACTACCACCACAACAGCTTGCGGCGGGCCACATCTGGCGGTCACGGTGCCGGCGGGCACCGCAACGGCACCCACGGCGAGGATCTCGTGCTGCCCGTGCCCGACGGCACCGTCGTGACCGACGACCAGGGCACCGTTCTCGCCGACATGGTCGGTGCCGGCAGCGAGATGGTCGTCGCCGAGGGTGGCCGAGGTGGCCTCGGCAACGCGGCGCTCGCCTCCTCCAAGCGCAAGGCACCGGGCTTCGCGCTCCTCGGTGAGCCAGGCGACGAGCGGACGATCGGTCTCGAGCTCAAGGTGGTCGCCGACGTCGGCCTGGTCGGCTACCCGAGCGCCGGCAAGTCCAGCCTGATCGCAGCCCTGAGCCGGGCGCGGCCGAAGATCGCGGACTACCCGTTCACGACGTTGGTGCCGAACCTCGGGGTGGTGCGCGCCGGAGACACGACGTTCACGGTCGCCGACGTCCCCGGGCTGATCGAAGGCGCTAGCGAGGGCCGTGGCCTCGGTCACGACTTCCTCCGGCACGTCGAGCGCTGCGCCGCGATCGTGCACGTCGTCGACCTGGCCACGATGGAGCCGGGACGCAACCCGATGTCCGACCTCGACGTGATTGAAGGCGAGCTCGCGTCGTACGGCGGGCTCGACGACCGTCCGCGGATCGTGGCGCTGAACAAGATCGACGTCCCGGACGGCCGCGACATGGCCGACATCGTCAGCGAGGACGTGCGGGCCCGGGGCTGGGACGTCTACCCGGTCAGCGCGGCGAGCCACGAGGGCCTGCGCGAGCTGTCGTTCGCGATGGCGCGGTTGGTGGCCGAGCGGCGCGCCGCGGAGCCGACCGTCGTCACCGAGCGGATCGTGCTGCGTCCCACCGGCAGCAGCGGCACCGGCCCGGAGTTCACGGTGCGCGAGACCGGCGACCCTTCGGCAGGCGCAGGACAACGGGCCTGGCGGGTGCGCGGGGCCAAGCCCGAACGCTGGATCCGGCAGACCGACTTCAGCAACGACGAGGCGGTCGGCTTCCTCGCCGACCGGCTCAACCGGCTGGGCGTGGAGGCCAGGCTGCTCGCGCTCGGCGCGGTCGAGGGCGACCCGGTGCTGATCGGTGACGTCGACAATGCGGTGGTCTTCGACTTCAACCCCGGCCTCGACGCGGGTGCCGAGATGCTCGGCCGCCGCGGCGAGGACCAGCGGTTCAACCAGACCCGTCCAGCAGCCGTCCGCCGCCGCGAGATCGACGAGGCGATGCCGTTCCGCCGCGAGGGGGAGACCCGCGCCGACGTCGCTCGACGGTTGGGACATCCCGACCTGGCCGACGAGGAGCCCGAAGCCGCTGCATCCTCGTTCGAGAACGACATCTGAAGCCGTGTGCACCCCACGACGTCGCTCGCCGCGAACCCCCCTTAGCCGGTCGCGGGGCCACCGCCCCCGCCGGGGCCACGACACGCGATGAGCACTCGCACGGGGGTGGGCGCCGCGGGGCGCGTCGTGGTCAAGGTGGGGTCGTCGTCGCTGACGACCGCCGGCGGCGGCATCGACCCCGTGCGCGTGCGCGCGCTGGTCGACACGCTCGCGGCGGTTCGGGCACGCGGCTCCGAGGTGGTGCTCGTGTCGTCGGGGGCGATCGCGGCGGGTCTCGCGCCGCTCGCGCTGCGCAAGCGTCCGAAGGCGCTGGCGACACAGCAGGCGGCCGCGTCGGTCGGCCAGGGGCTGCTGGTGCACCGCTACACCGAGGAGTTCGCCCGCCACGGCGTGGTCACCGGCCAGGTGCTGCTCACGCTCGACGACGTGACCCGGCGGAGCCACTACCGCAATGCCTTCCAGACCTTCGCCCGGCTCCTCGAGCTCGGGGTGCTGCCGGTGGTCAACGAGAACGACACGGTCGCCACCACCGAGATCCGGTTCGGCGACAACGACCGGCTCGCCGCCCTCGTGGCCCACCTGGTGCACGCCGACGTGCTGGTGCTGCTCTCCGACGTCGACGGCTTGTACGACGGGCCCCCGTCACGGGCCGGGAGCACCCTGGTCGAGGATGTCGCCGACGTCACCCGGCTGGACGGCGTCGTGGTTGGCCGGGCCGGCTCCTCCGGTGTCGGCACCGGTGGCATGCAGACCAAGCTCGAGGCGGCCCGGATCGCGACCGGCGCCGGCATCCCGGTCGTGCTCACCTCCGCCGACCACGCCGCCGAAGCCCTCGCCGGGCGCTCGGTCGGGACCCTCTTCCACGCGACCGGCCGCCGCCGGCCCATCCGGCAGCTCTGGCTGGCACACGCGACCGAGGCGAAGGGCGCGATCCAGCTCGACGAGGGTGCCGTCCGCGCGCTCACGGAGCGCAGGGCGTCGTTGCTGCCGGCCGGCATCACCGGCGTCTCCGGCACGTTCGTCGCCGGCGACCCGGTCGACCTGCTGGCTCCCGACGGGACGACGGTCGCGCGGGGGCTCGTCAACTACGACGCGGCGGAGCTGCCGACGCTCCTGGGACGGTCCACCCGCGACCTGGCCCGCGAGCTCGGCGCGGCGTACGAGCGCGAGGTCGTGCACCGCGACGACCTGGTCGTCCTCGGCCACTGAACGCGTAAAGACATGACCCGATTTGCCGATTAGTTGGCGCACCGCCCCGGGTCTGCCCCAGACTGGGTGTCACCACCCCAACGGGGGTGGTGACTGTCCAGAAGCGAGGTGCCGTGAACCAAGACGGACGTCACTGGCACGTGACCGTGACGGTATCGGGAGATCCCGTCGAGCCGTTGCTGATGCGTTCGGCCCTGCTCCGGTTCTCCGAGGAGCGGCCGTTCCTCGAGTCCATGCGGTTCACCGGCTCCGGCGCGGAGATCAAGTTCTGGGACGAGGGGGAGTCGATGATCGACGTCGCCTCGCTCGCCCTGCGCATGTGGAACGAGCACCGTGACAGCTCGAGGCTGCCCCGTTGGGAGGTGGTGGGTCTCGAAGTGGTCGAGCGCTCGATCCACCGCAACCGCGACGAGGGCCACGAGGTGCTCACCGGCTCGCAGAACCTGCGTCCGTTCTCCTTCTGAGCCAGAGCAACGGCTGTCCGCGTGAGGTCGCTCGCTAGCCTGATCCCGTGAGGAACGAGGGGACCGTCGAGGAACGGGTCGCCGAGGTGGCCGGGCGCGCCCGTGTCGCGGCAACGGACCTCGCCATCGCCACCCGCGCGGTGAAGGACGCCGCCCTGCTGGCCATGGCCGACGCCCTCCTCGAGCAGAGCGAAACGGTCCTCGCCGCCAACGCCGACGACGTGGCCGCGGCCGAGGCGGCCGGCATGGGTGAGCACCTGGTCGACCGGCTCCGGCTCGACCACGACCGGGTCGAGGCGATGGCCCGCGGCCTGCGCGAGGTCGCGGGGCTGGCCGACCCCGTGGGCGAGGTGCTGCGCGGCTCGACGCTCGCCAACGGCCTGGAACTGCGCCAGGTGCGCGTGCCCTTCGGTGTGGTCGGCATCATCTACGAGGCGCGCCCCAACGTCACCGCCGACGCCGCCGGCATCTGCCTGAAGAGCGGCAACGCCGTGCTGCTGCGCGGGTCCTCGAGCGCCCGTCGCACGAACGCCGCGGTGGTGCAGACCCTGCGCTCCGCCGCGGTCGCCTCCGGCCTACCGGCCGACGTGGTCCAGCTGGTGCCCGGAGAGGGGCACGAGGCGGCCAAGGCGCTGATGCGTGCTCGTGGCCTGGTCGATGTGCTCATCCCGCGCGGCGGCGCAGGCCTGATCCGGTCAGTGGTCACCGAGTCGACGGTGCCGGTGATCGAGACCGGGGTCGGCAACTGTCACGTGTACGTCGACGCCGACGCCGACCTGGAGATGGCACTCGCGATCGTCCTGAACGCCAAGACCCAGCGCACGTCGGTGTGCAACGCGGCCGAGTCGCTTCTGGTGCACGCCGAGGTCGCCGACGCGTTCTTGCCGGTGGTCGTCCCCGCCCTGCAGGAGGCGGGCGTGACGGTGCACGGAGACCCGGCGTTCCAGGCGTACGACGGCGTCGTGCCCGCGACCGACGACGACCACGCGACCGAGTACCTCGCGCTCGAGATCAGCGCCGCCGTCGTACCGGACCTCGACGCGGCGCTCGGTCACATCCGGCGCTTCTCCTCCGGCCACACGGAGGCGATCGTCACCGGCTCGCAGGCCGCGGCCCGCCGCTTTGTCGCCGCCGTCGACTCGGCAGCAGTGCTGGTCAACGCGTCCACGCGCTTCACCGACGGCGGCGAGTTCGGCTTCGGCGCGGAGATCGGCATCTCCACGCAGAAGCTCCACGCGCGGGGCCCGATGGGACTGCCGGAGATGACCTCCGCGAAGTACGTGGTCACGGGAGCCGGCCACACGAGGTGAAGCTGTTCGCCCTCACCGTTTTCTTCGGGATGGTCTCCTCCGTGGTGCCGGTCTTCAACATGGAGACGTACATCGTCGTCGCGTACGCCCGCTCCGACGCCACCGCGCTCCAGCTCGCCTTCATCGGATCCGTCGGGCAGAACATCGGCAAGCTGGTCTGGTACTTCGTCTGCCGGGAGTCCCTCGACATCGGATGGCTGAAACGCCGCCTGGAGACCCCGAAGCGGCAGGCGCAGTTCCAGCGCTGGAGCGACTTCGTGCAGAACCGACCGGGAGTGAGCGGGCTGATCACGTTCGTGTCCGCGCTGGTCGGAGTACCGCCGTTCTTCGTGATGGCGATGATCGCCGGCACGCTGCGGATGAACGTCTTCGTGTTCTTCCTGTCTGGGATCGCCGGGCGCACCCTGTTCTTCTGGGCGATCCTCGGCGGCGCGCACCTCGTGTTCAGGTGACCGTTGGCCCAGCACGACGTCGGCCCGTTAGGATCACCACATGTCGATCCTCGCTGTCGTGCCGCTCGCGGCGGAGTCCGGTGTCGGCGCGTCGCCGTACATCGTCGGTGGCCTGGCCCTGGTGATCCTGTTCGGGGCGCTCCTCGCCCTGTTGTCGATGGGCGCCGGTCGCGAGCACTCCTGAGTCCCCGCTGAGCGCTGCGCCCGCTGCCCGCTCGTCGCACCCGGGACGCCGTCGGGTCGGCGTGATGGGCGGCACCTTCGACCCGATCCATCACGGCCACCTGGTCGCGGCGAGCGAGGTGCAGGCCTGGTTCGACCTTGACGAGGTGGTGTTCGTGCCCACCGGACAGCCGTGGCAGAAGGCGGACCGGGTGGTCTCGCCGGCCGAGCACCGCTACCTGATGACCGTGGTCGCCACCGCGTCCAACCCGCGGTTCACCGTGTCGCGGGTCGACATCGACCGCGGCGGTCCGACGTACACGATCGACACGCTGCGCGACCTCGCCGCCGTCTACCCCGACGCCGAGCTGTTCTTCATCACCGGCGCCGACGCCCTCGGCGAGATCTTCACCTGGCGCGACGCCGAGCGGCTCTTCGAGCTGGCCCATTTCGTCGGCTGCACCCGGCCGGGCTACGAGACTGACCCGAGCCTGCTCGCGGGCATCCCGACCGAGCGACTCACGCTGATCGAGATCCCGGCGCTGGCCATCTCCTCCAGCGACTGCCGCGAACGCCGCATCGCCGGCGAGCCGGTCTGGTACCTCGTGCCAGACGGCGTTGTGCAGTACATCGCCAAGCACGACCTCTATCCCCCCAAGGACCCGACATGAGCAGCACCCCGCCAAACCACTCGCTTCGCTCGCGCTTCGTCGGGGACCCCGCATGAGCGCGACCGAACGAGCCATCGAGCTGGTCACCACCGCCGCCCAGGCAGCCTCCGACAAGCTGGCCTCCAACCTGCTCGCGTTCGACGTCTCCGAGCAGCTCGTGATCACCGACGCGTTCCTGCTCTGCTCCGCCAGCAACGAGCGCCAGGTGAGGTCGATCGTGGACGAGGTCGAGGACAAGTTGCGCGGCATCGGCGCCAAACCGATCCGCCGCGAGGGCGCGCGCGGGGGGCGTTGGGTACTGATCGACTACGCAGACATCGTCGTCCACGTGCAGCACGAGGAGGAGCGGCAGTTCTATGCGCTCGAACGGCTCTGGCGCGACTGCCCGACGATCGACCTCCCGGTGACGTGAGCCGCCGTCTGGTGCTGTTCCGGCACGGGCGCACGGCGTGGAACCTCGAGGAGCGCGCCCAAGGCCAGCTCGACGTGCCACTCGACGAGACCGGTCACGCGGAGGCTGCTGCCGCCGCGCCGTATCTCGCCACGCTCGGCGCCGTGCGTCTGTGGTCCAGCGACCTCCAGCGGGCCGCGCAGACCGCGGCGTACCTAGCTGAGATCACCGGGCTCGAGGTTGGGTACGACGAGCGGCTGCGGGAGAAGGATCAGGGCGCGCGCTCCGGTCTCACCCGGGACGAGTTCGCCGAGAGGTACCCGGCCGAGCATGCCGCCTGGCTGGCCGGCCACGACGAACCCGCCGTCCCGGGCAACGAGTCCGTCGCCGAGATGACCGCGCGTGTGGTGCCCGCCCTGTGGGACTGCTTCAACGCCCTCGCGCCGGGGGAGGCCGGCATCGTGGTGCTCCACGGCTGGTGCGCGCGGGCCGGGATATTCGGGCTCCTGGGCTGGCCTCAGGCGCTCGAGGCGACCGTGCGGGGCATGGACAACTGCGCATGGGCAATCCTCGCGGAGAGCCGGACCACGGGTCTGCTTCGGCTGGAGTCGTACAACGAGACGGCGAGCAGGGGAGCGCACACGGTCGATTTCGCGTCCGACACACCGGTTGGCTAAGATTCCCGAGTTGCCCATCGGGCAATGGGGCTGTGGCGCAGTTGGTAGCGCACCTGCATGGCATGCAGGGGGTCAGGGGTTCGAGTCCCCTCAGCTCCACCAAGTTGGGTCCGCATGTTGAGGCGAAGGTGCCCTGACCTGCGGATTCTTCGTTTGACGGGACGAGGCGCTGGGTCCTCACAAAGGGAACCAGCAGGGAACTCCCCATAAGCTCACCAAAATTCGCGTCGTCTCGCCGCTCCTCGGGCGACTTGGGCGCTGAGGGGCCGGACATCGGCGCGGCTCGCGCACCTTGCGTCCATGGAGCCCGCTACCTCACAAGAAGCCACCTCTGGAGCCAACAACGGCGTTGTGATCGACGGCGCCTTCGAGCCGGCACTCTCGCTCAAGGAGCTTGCCCTCCAACTGCACGTCAGCATCCAGACGCTCTACGACCTGAGGAGCCAGGGACGGGGACCAACAGGATTCCGGGTCGGACGGCACCTGCGATTTCGGCAGTCCGAGATCGAAGCGTGGCTCGTACGGATGGAAGCCGAGGACCTCGATCGGCACCCGCACGGGAGTCGGCGATGAGCGGCCGCCCTAGGACGGCGATCGGCACCTACGGAGCCATTCACGTCACGCGCAAGCGCAGCCGCACCTACGTCGCCCGCACGAGGTACCGGGACATCGACGGTCGTTTACGTGACGTTACTGCGACCGCTGAGAGCCGTAACCGTGCCATCGCCGACTTGAAGGACCGTCGAGACCTTCCTCAAGCAGCAGGCTGAGGTCTCCTACTCCCGGGCCAAGCGCACCCGGACGCTGCTCAACCAACTCTTCGGGTACGCCGTGCGCCACGATGCCCTCGGTCGTAACCCCGTCGAGGGCACCTCGCCACTGAAGAAGCCGAAGGGGTCGCCACAGGCGCTCACGATGCAGCAGATCGCGGCCCTCCGCCGTGCGGCCGCCAGCTGGCGCACCGGTCTCGACGTCAAGGGCCCCAAACCCGATGGTCAGGTCCTCGATGCCATCGAAGTGCTCCTAGGGACGGGCATGCGGCCGGGGGAGGTGCTCGCTTTGCGCCCCGTCGACATCTGCGAGACCAAGACCGGCATGGTCGCCCATGTCAGCGGCACGGTCGTCTACCGAAGAGGCAACGGAACCTTCCAGCAGGCCCGGCCGAAGACCGACGCATCGATCCGCTACATACCGGTGCCCGAGTTCGCGGCCCTGGTTATCCGACGTCGCCTCGGGCGTATGGACCCTATGCGGCGGGACTGGACGATCTTCCACAATCGGACCGGCGGTCCGCTTAGCCAGCACAACTTCCGGCGCACGTTTCGCGAATTCCTGGCCCTCGCCGGTCTGGAGGACTCCGGGATCACGCCGCGTTGGTACCGCCGCACGGGCGCCACGGTCCTAGCCCGCGGCCTCGGAGCGGACGTGGCTGCCACCTATCTGGGTCACGCCTCAACCACCATCACGGAGCGTCACTACATCGAGCCTGACAAGAGCATCGACTTTGGTCCGGCGGCCGTAATGGAGCGAACTCTGCGACCCGTCGAACCCGACGGGTCCCTGCTCGCTCGGCCCGCCGATCACGCTGAGGAGGACATGCTTGACATGATCGACGGTGCGGGCGAGCAGGACGTGGTCGCCTGACGGCTGAGGAGTTCCCACAGGGGTCACCCTGTCGCCCGCAATTGCAGGTCGCTCGCCAGGACCGGGCGCCGACGCCGTCCAAGGCCCCAACATCCGCTATGCCACCGACGGCGTCGAGGCGGCCATGGCACGCGCCAAGGCGGCCGCAGCGTGCTGGCACCACGGAGCGGCGAGAGCGCGGCCGGCACTGCGGGCCGGAGTGCTGGACGAGCTCGAGATCCACCAAGTCCCAGTACTGCTCGACGCCGGCTGGTCGCTGTTCGGCACACTGGGCTCGCCCGCCGCTCGACCTCGTGCGCATCATCGACGCCCCCGGGGTCACCCACGTGCGATACCGCGTGGCCAGCTGAACACGCCTGCCGCCCACTCTGGCGCGGTGAAACCCGTCTGATGCCATTCTTGACAGTCATATGCGGCGAAATGACGCGCCCGGGCGAACGCGCGGAACGCGGCTCCGCATGGCTGTAGCGCACGCTATCCGCGGCATGACCGGATGGCCGCAGCTCACGCGATCTGGGGCTGATATAGGTCGGGTGAGTCCTTCACGGACACCTCCGGAGGTGCTTTGAAGCCCGGCTCCACCGATCGGGGAGGGGTTCGGGCGTGCCGTGAACGTGCACGATCGCGTCAATATCTGGCGAGTCGGCCCGCACGGGGGCTACTCCCAGCTCCTCGGCTCAGGTCCCTCGGCTGCGAGCGACCAGCGTGGCTCCTATCTCGTGTTGACGCCGGTGAGGATGGATGGTGTCGTCGTCGGCGTGATCTGGTCAGCGGAAGCGAACGCTACGCAACATCGTCTCGAACGCCGCGAAGTCCTGATCGAGGTACGACGCCCCCGGGACGACCCTGGCCCAGGCGAGCACGGTGCTGCCGTCCACATCGATGACGGCCAGGTGTAACACCGCAAAGGCCTGGAGCCCGAAGCAGTCGCCGGGAACCTGGTCCGGCTCCTGGCAGCCCAGTGAGCCGTCCAGGCCGTCCTTGGTCGAGGCGGTGACCAGCGTGGCCTGATGGCCGCCGACCTCGATCTCGGTTGGCGTCGTGATATCGGCGCCGTACCTCTCTAGGCCTATCAGGTAGGCGATGTAGTCCTTCGGCAGCGGGCTCAGCCTGTGCCGGTGGCGCCCCGGGTCGTAGAGCCCGACGGGGGAGGTGAAACGGACGGCGCGGTCGACATCGGCCCCTTTGCCGGTCCAGGTCAGGAAGTGCTTCTCATCTGTGGACGGAGCCGGTGGGAGCCACGAGGGAGGCTCGACGGTCAGTGCGGGGCGGAAGGAGTGCGTCGTGTAGGCCGGTGTGGGTTCCGCTGCTGTCGTCCCGGACGATGACGATCTCGGCGACGATGTGGCGGTCCGCTCGTCGGCGTCGCCTGCGCATGCGGCAGAACTGAGCACGACAAGCGCCGCGCTCAGCGCGAGCCCTACGGACCTTCCCATCGATGACCTCCTGCCAGATCCTGTGACTAGCAACAGTGTTGACGGGAGCGAGATGTTTACCCTAGGTCCGGCAAGGGTCGGGTAAACATCTTCGCACTCCCGGATCTGTCTCAGGTGGAGGCATCCGTGGCAGTAGACGAGACGCTCGGCGGGCGCGGGGTGCGCCCGAGCCGGGCGGAGCGCGCGCTGACGCAGACGGCCGAGTCTGATTTCACGGCCTTCTTCCGTGCGGAGTACGCGCGCACTGTGCGCACCGTCTGCCTCGTCCTGCACGACCAGGCACGGGCCGAGGAGATCACCCAGGACGCCTTCGTCCAGTTGTTGCGCTGCTGGGAAAAGGTGTCGGGCTACGAGCAGCCCGCGGCCTGGGCCTGGGTGCGCCGAGTTGCGATCAGGATGGCGGTCCGATCCGCCAAGCGAGAGACGATGCGATCCCTCCTGGAGTGGCGATCCCGGGCGGTCGAGGAGCCCGCGGAGGACCTGCCCCTACCGCACGGCGACATGGTCGCGGCCGTGCGTTCCCTGCCCACCAACCAGCGGGTCGCCATCGTGCTGCATTACTACGAGGACCGCCCGGTCGCCGATATCGCAGATGCCCTCGGGTGCGCACCTGCGACCGCTCGGGTGCACCTGTACAAGGCGCGACAGCGCCTGGCCCTGCTTCTGGGCGAGGAGGGGAACGATGTCGTTGGATGACCGGCTGCGTGCCGACCTTGCCGAGATGGCCCGGACCATTGATCTGACGGTCGAGCCGGCCCTGGAGGCCGTCCTCGAGCGCGGCGCGGGATCCGACCGCCGTGAGCGCATGATCCCTCGGGTCCTGGCCGCCGCCGCCGCGCTCGTGCTGGTCTTCGGCACGGTCGCATGGTTGCTCTCCGGGCGCGAGGAGAAGGTCCACGTGACGGTCGGCCCGCCACCGCCCTCGGGGACTTACCAAGCCCACCTCGCCGGCGACCTCGCGGGCACCTGGCGGATCCGCTTCGGCGCGAGCTCCATGTCGGTCGTCGCTCCGGACAGCCGCCCCCTCGGCACCCGGGTGGCCTCCGCACCGTACGACGCCAGGGGAGGCGTGCTCACGACGTCGCTGCTTTCCGACGGTCCCTGCTCTGGGCCGGGTTCCTACCGCTGGCGGGCTGGCGGCGACCGCCTGCGGTTCGAGGTCGTAGACGACGTCTGTGAGGTGCGCGTCCGACTGATGACCTCTGCGCAGTGGTCCCCAGTACGGGGGGCCGTGCTGACCGATGGCACTTACCTGACCCCGAGGTTGACGCCCGACCGGCTCCGCGAGACAGCAGTCGCGGCAGGATTCGCCGATCGTGAAGTCGACGAGCTTCTCGGACCGCTGGCCGATGCGACTTCGGTGCAGTACACGCTGCAGATCAGCGGCGGCAGCTGGGTGGTGTTCGAGGCAAGGGACCAGGACGCTCCGGCGGTCGGGTGGTCCGGACCGTACAACGTGGTCGACGCGGCCACGGTGGTTGCCGGCCAGCCTCCGTGCGGGCCCATCACCTACGACTACCGGTACGACGGCCGGCAAGTGCGATTCGTGGTCGTCGAGGACGAGTGCCGCGAGGGTGGTCAGACCCTGCCATCGGGCGAGCTCTTCGCGCAGGTCACCATCTACCAGTCGGCAGCGTTCACGAAGGTGCGCCCTT
>Ga0207701_10005413_pt1 | contig 12832 bp, 11 predicted proteins | sample KBSSwiSSwithPhiX_FD_184294 | JGI IMG/M metagenome (GOLD analysis project Ga0207701, IMG submission 184294) | Switchgrass rhizosphere bulk soil microbial communities from Kellogg Biological Station, Michigan, USA, with PhiX - S5 (SPAdes) (version 2) | ecosystem: Environmental > Terrestrial >...
TGCCGCGACCGAGACCGAGATGAAGGAGAAGAAGGCTCGCGTCGAGGACGCGCTGCACGCGACGCGCGCGGCGGTCGAGGAAGGGATCGTGCCGGGCGGCGGCGTCGCGCTCGTGCGCGCGCAGAGCGCGGCCGAGAAGATCTCCGGCCTGTCCGAGGAGCAGGAGGTCGGCGCGTCGATCGTCCGGCGCGCGTGCGAGGAGCCGTGCCGCCAGATCGCGCTGAACGCCGGCAAGGAAGCGTCGATCGTCGTCAACCGCGTGCGCGAGGGGAAGGGATCCTTCGGCTACAACGCGGCGACCGACGAGTTCGAGGACCTGGTCGAGGCCGGCGTCATCGATCCGACGAAGGTGGTGCGCTCGGCGCTGCAGAACGCGGCGTCGGTCGCGTCGCTGCTGGTCACGACCGAGGCGCTGATCGTCGAGCGTCCGAAAGAGGAAGCCCCGGCCCCCGCAGCAGGCGGCGGCGGCATGGGCGGCATGGGTGGGATGGGCGGCATGGGCGGCATGATGTAGCCGTCCGTCCGGTCATTTCTCGACGATAAAAGCGAGCGACAGCAGCAGCGTTTGGCGTCGGTAGATGCCGACGCTGCTGCCCAGTTCGTTCGCGTAGAAGGTGTAGCGAAGCAGCGCGCGCATGCGCGCGCCGATGTCGCGCGACAGATCGACGCGCACACTGGAGCGGTTCTCGTCCTCGATATTCACGAAGGGCTTGCCGCTGACCATCGGTGTCGTGGGGGGCGTCTTGGCGACCGGGATCGAGTCCCGGTACGAAACAAACGACAGGTCGGCCCGCGCCGCCAGGTAGAGGCCCAGCGGCAGCGCCGTCGCGACGCGCGCGATGGCGACGTGGCGGATCAGCGTCTGGCCGAAGCTGTTCGAGCCGTTGTAGTTGAACGCGTAGCCAGCGCCGAGCAGCACGCGGCCCGTTCGCGTCGCGTCGACCTGCGCGATCATGAAGTCGTCCGTGCGCACGGCCGGTCCGGGGCAGGGCAGGCTGTCGGGCGGGCAGTTGCCGATGAAGGCCGGGCCGGCGAACGTGCGGTACTCGACGGCCGCGGCGGCGCGCGCCTCCCAGTCGGCGCCGCTCTCGGTGTCGTAGAGCCAGCGCAGGTTCACGCCGGCAGTCGGACCGTTGAAGTCGAAGTCGCGATCGGGCTTGAACAGCAGCCAGCGGTAGCCGGCGGCGACGCCGAGATCGACGCGCTCCGCGAGGGCGCTGCGCAGCTCCAGCGCGGGCGCCAGCGAGCGGAAGTCGCGGCGCTCGCCCGCCGGATCGCCGGGAGGCGCCCAGCTCTGGAACGCTTCGTAGTAGAGGGCGGACGGCGCGACGGAGGTGCGCGGTCCCAGCGCCGTCCGCCACACCAGCGACGACTGCGCGATGGCGACGTTCTCGCTGCGGGCGGCCGGCGCGTCGAAGACCTTGCCGGCGGCCGTCGCCGACCAGGCGATCGCCTGGCGTGACGCGACCTGGTCCGCGGCCTGGGCGCTCAGCACCAGGCGCTGCACGAACGATCCAACGACCGCCCCGGTGGGCCCCGCGACCTCCTCGACCCGGTGCGCGTTGCTGTCGTACTCCGCGCCCAGCTCGACGTTCAGCTGGTAGTGCTCGTTGTCGGGCGGCGGTTCGGCGGCGTCCTGCGCGCGCGCCGACGCCGCGCCGAGCGCGAGCGGGATCAGAAGCAACGCTCGCGCGCGTTCCGGCCGCCGCATTCGCTGGCAGTGTACCCGCGCGCCCGCGACTTGCGTTACTTCGCTCGCGCCTTCGCGCGCATCGCCCGCGACTGTGCGTCCAGCCAGTCGGCACGCGCGCGCAGCGCCGACGCGGCTCGCTCGAGTGCCTGCGGTGACCCGCCGGCCGCGCCCGCGGTCTCGAGGCGGCGAATGTCCGTCAGCGTCGCCTGGTCGAGCAGATCGCGCAACTGCGTCGAGAGCGGCGCGCTCCCCGCGTTCGCCGGCTGCAGCGTCGGCGTCCCCGGCAGGGTCGGACTGTTCGAACCGTTCGAACCCGTCGCGTCGTTGGTGATCTTGGTGGCGCCGGCCTGTCCCTGGGTGCCGATCCCGCTCGGCATCGGCACCACCGTGGTGCCGGTCGCCGGGCTGCTGGCGATCCGCCGCTTCGAACCTTCCATCGGTGCGAAAGGATCGCGATCGAGATCGGCGACGCGCTTCCGCAACTCCTGGCGGCTCTTGGCGTCGGCGGCGCGGCGGCCCAGCGCGTCGGCCTGGAACCGGACGCGGCGCGACTGATCGGCGAGGATGTCCGCCTTGGCGTCCAGATCGGCCGGCCCGTCCGTCGGCTCGGCGACAGGCGGCGGCTGGACCTTCGCGGCGCTGTCGACGCGGATGCCGAGGCGCGCCTCGATGTCGATCAGCCGGCGCGCCAGGGATTCGGCGTCGGCGAGGCGGGCGCGGAGGCGGTAGTCGTCGCGCACCCCACGACCGTCATGCTTGAGCGCGTCGATCTCGGCGTTCACCTTGTCGAGCTGCGCGCGGAGGCGCGCGCGTTCCGCCTGCAGCGTGTCAGTCGACGGCGCCTGCGCGCGAGCCGGCGACGACGCGAGCGTGGCCGCCGCCAGCGTCACGAATCCGGCGAGCGCTGCGAGGCGGCTGAGGTGACGCATGAAAGGGCTTCCAGGCGCGAAGCAAGGGTCGTACCACGGCGTCCGCAAACCGCCGTCGTTGCTGCTGGGCCGCACGACCCTGGTCGGGCTGCCATGATATCTCAGTTTCTTGAGAAGCCTGGCCGATCCGTCGATGCCGATGCCACCCCTGATGAAGCTTCACGCGCACTTCCGTCTGCTGATTCTGGCGCCGCTCTTCTGGTCCGCCTGCGCGTCGACGGGCGGCTCCCCCGACGTCGTCCGGCCGCGCGCGGGCATCACGGCGGCGGAGTACTACCCGCTGACCGACGGCTGGAAATGGGCGTACGACGTCGAGCAGGACGGCACGAACATCCTCGCGACCTACGCGGTCGTCGAGGTGAAGGAGAAGCTGTCTGTCATCCAGGCCGGCGATGAGCGCCTGACCTATCTCGTGGCGCCCGACGGCGTCGCGCAGTTCGACGGCCGCGCGATCGGCGACTACATCATCAAGGACCCGATCAAGGCGGGCGCGGAGTGGCCGGTCACCGGGGGGCGCGCGCGCATCGCCTCGGTCGACGAGGAGCTGAACGTCGAATCGGTCGGCCGCTACGCCGGCTGTGTCGTCGTCGAGGTGACGCGGTCGGAGCCCGCGCGCATCACGAAGACGGTCTTCGCGCCCGGGCTCGGTCCGGTCGGCATCGAGATGCAGGTGCAAGAAGGACCGAAGTTCGTCACCAAGGTGAAGGCGCGGCTGCGCGCGGTCACGAAGCCCGGCGATCCGCTCGCCACGCCCTGACCGGCGCGAAGCGCGAGCACGACCGCAGTCAAGCGCTTCGTGCACGGGCTCGAAGTTCTTTCGCCACGGACCCGGAGCGTTGGTATGTTCGCACCCGGATGAGGGGGAACCTCAGACTGGCCGCTGCGATCCTCGGGGTCGCGGTGTGCGGCTGCAGCAGCACCTCGACGACGGGCAGCCAATCCGGCGACTCGCGGACACCCGCGACGGCCGCCGTTCCTGCGCCCGCGACGCAGGGTGCCGCGCCGCGCCCGAAGAATGCGCCGCGCGCGCACGTCTCCGACGAAGAAGCGCGGAAGGCGCGCCCGGATCTGCCGCCCGACCAGCGCGCGCTGCTGATCCTGGGACAGCCCGGCCACCCGGAGGACCGCTGGATCGACGCCGAGGCGGCCGAAGGCGCCGGGTACACCCTGGTCGATCTCTCCGACGACTGGACGCCGTTCATCTTCGAGGAGCAGACGGCGGCTGACGGCACGCCGCTGTCGAACCGTTACCGCCGCATCTTCCTGGGTCTCGCGAACGACGAGCTGGACGAGGACGGCGAGCCGCTGGAGCCCGGCGCCAAGAACTACCTCGAGCTGTACGGCATCCCGCCGTCGCTGGGGGTGTTGCGCGCGCGCTTCGTCCAGGACGAAGAGCACCCGTGCCACGACCAGGAGAGCGCCGACGCGATCGACGCCGTCGAGACGGTCACCTACGTCGCGCCGGCCGACATCAAGAAGGACGAGCGTCGCCTCGCCAAGGTGCGCGAGGAGCTGGAGAAGGCGCGGAAGAAGGCGCACCTGGCGACGGTCGAGGAGCTGGCCGAGAAGCAGCCCGCGTTCGCGCCCAAGGTGAAGATGCTCGAGCGCCGCGCCGCCGAGAAGCCCGCGATGGCGGCTGTCGAGCGCCGCCTCACCTGCGAGGGGCTGCTGGGCGCGAAGGGCGGCACCAAGCACACGACCGGCATCTACGACGACGCCATGCGCCTCGCCGTCCGCCGCTTCCAGCAGAAGCACATGATCTACGAGGCCAACTACCTGCGCCGCAAGACGGTCGACGCGCTGGCACGGCCGCTGATCGATAACGACTACGACGACCTGACGCGCGCGATGCGCGAGCGCGTCGTCGCCGCCGGCGCGATCCTCGAGGACGGCTCGGCCTCGAAGACGCGCAACCTGGTCGACGAGTACCTGAAGGCGACGCTGGACCAGATGCAGCTCACCGATGGCGCGTCGGCGCTCGCGTTCTTCAAGCGGCACCCGGCGCCGGAGTTCAAGCGCCTGCGCGTCGCGATCAAGCTGCCCCCGCGGCCCGACTATTACTCCGACAACATGGACCTCTCGATCGTCGTCGATCGCGGCGACGTCTGGTACGACCTGCCGTTCGACGAGAAGGGCCACTACAAGCCGCAGCCGCGCAAGAAGTACCCGTCGCTGACCCTGTTCACGAAGTCCGGCGGCAAGCAGATCGCGCTGGCGCGCTGGCGCACGACGATCGGCGGCTGGAGGTCGGAGCAGGCGGCGAACGGCTACGAATACTTCCGCTACAAGGCGTCGGACGTCGGCCCGCGCGTGATCCGGAACGTCGTCTCGGGGCCGGTGTGGATCGCGCCGGCGTCGACGCCGATCCGCTCGCTGGTCAAGGGCAAGACCGTCAACGGAAAGTGGCAGCGCGTCGTCAACTACGACGAGCTCGGCCCCGGCTACCTGTCGGCGTACGGCCTGATCGCCGGCTACTTCGTCGTCCCCGGCCAGAACGGCCGCAACGACTTCGACAACGGCGTGCGCGCGCACGGATCGTCGGACTATCTGTCGATCTACAGCGCGAACGGCTTCTCGCACGGTTGCCACCGGCTGCCGAACCACATCGCGATCCGGATGTACTCGTTCATCCTGCAGCACCGGCCGATGACCATCGTCGGCGACAAGGCGATGAACTTCGCGCGCCAGTTCCTGCAGAAGGACACGGCGTTCGAGATCCGGCTGCCGTCGCGCGGCTACTACTACGTGCTGGAGCCGCCGCTGCCGGTGAACGTCCTCGAGGGTGAGATCAAGGGCGATCAGAAGAAGCCGGTCGCCGGCTACGTCGCGACGCCGTGGGGCAAGTATCCGCCCGGGTTGCCCCTGCCGGCCGCGCCCGAAGGCGCCGACGCGAAGGCGGGCGGCGGGGGAGGGGGCGAATGACGCCGGTGAGGCGCGCGTGGCCAGCAGTCGCTGTCGTGGTGGCGAGCTTCGCGCTGTGGGCGCTGGCGGCCCGCGCGCAGGAACCTGAAGCGGCTCCGCCCGCGGCGCCGGGCGCGACGGCGCCGGCCGCACCAAAAGCGCCCAGCAAGAACGTGCGCATCGTGTTCACGGTCCTGCCGTCCGCCAAGAAGGCGACCGTCTTCTGGGGGAAGAAGAAGCTCGGCGCGATCGCGCCGCACGCGCCGCTGATCGTTCAGCGGCCGCGCGACTCGGGTCCGCTGGACGTCATCGTGCGCGCCGATGGATGCGTTCCGGTGCAGACGCGCGCGTACACGTTCGAGGACAGCAAGGTCGCCGTGAAGGTGACGCCCAACGAAGAGAAGAACACGCTGCTCGGTTATCGCGAGGAGATGCCCGCGGGTGACGGCGGCATGGCCGCGTCGAATCCCGACGGCGGCGTTCGCTAGAGAGCGCGCACAGCTGCCGCGCGCGGTCGCGCGGGCCAGGCCCCGTTTCAAAAAAAGGGCCGATCGAGTATCAAAGAGGTGAGTGAAGAAGCCTCATCGGGTGTTGGTTCTGTTCGACACGGACGGCGAGCCGCCCGCAGCGCAGGACTGGAAGAAGCAGATCGAGTCGGGTGACGAGGCCGAGTTCGATGTCGCGCGCGCGTTGATCTCGAAAGGTCACGAGGTCCGCCTGTTCGGCTTCCGCGACAACCTCGACCATCTCACGGCCGGCCTGCGCGCCGAGCCTTGCGACGTCGTCTTCAATCTCGCCGAAGGGTTCCGCGGCAAGTCGGGCCTCGATTACTCGGTCGCGGCGATCCTCGAGATCCTCGACCTGCCGTACACGGGCGCGTCGTCGGAAGGGCTGATGCTCGCGCGCGACAAGGCGCTGACGAAGAAGGTGTTCGCGTATCAGGGGATCCGGATCCCGCACTTCATGGTCTGCCCGCGCGGCGTCGTCACACAGCGCCCGAGCGATCTCCGCTTCCCGCTGATCGTGAAGCCGCAAGATGAAGACGCGTCGGTCGGCATCGCGCAGGCCTCGGTCGTGCGCGACGACGATGCGCTGAAAGAGCGCGTGGCGTTCATTCACGATCGCATCAAGACCGACGCGATCGTCGAGGAGTTCATCGCGGGCCGCGAGCTGTACATCGGCGTGATGGGGAACGAGAAGCCGCAGCCGCTGCCGCCGATCGAGATGGTGTTCCCCGACGGCGCCGCCGCCGAGAGCCGCATCGCGACCTTCAAGGCGAAGTGGAGCACCCGCTACCGCGAGAGCCGCGACATCCAGAACATGGTGGCGAAGAACCTGTCGGCCGACGTGCGCAAGCGGCTGGCCGAGGTCGCCGTGCGCGCCTACGAGGCGGCGGGTCTGCGCGACTACGGCCGCATCGACGTTCGCCTCGCGCACGACGACGCCATCTACATCGTCGAGGCGAATCCGAATCCATATCTCGCCGACGGTGAGGATCTGGCGTGGGCCGCGGAGGAAGGCGGCCACCTGTATCCGGATTTCATCGAAAAAATTGTCGAGATGGCGATCAGCCGCCACGCGTCGCGCGGCTAGCCGCTCTCGCGCGAAGCGCTGTTTCGACGCCGCGCGCCGGCATTCTGTGTTCAAATCCTGGCCATGAGCACAGCCAATCGCTCTGTGTCCTGGGCTCTCTGGTGGACGGCGCCGCTTGCCCTGCTCGCCTGCTTCTTGATCGGCTTCGCGGGATGCGCGAACAGCGACGAGCTGAACCTGGACGGGGGTACCGCCGGTACGGGCGGTGCGACCGGTCGCGGTGGCACGACCGGTAGCGCGGGCACGACCGGCATGGCGGGCACCACCGGAATGGCCGGCACGACGGGCCAGGCGGGTCGTGGCGGCACGACGGGCCAGGCGGGACGCGGCGGCACGACGGGCCAGGCGGGTCGCGGTGGCACGACGGGCCAGGCGGGTCGCGGCGGGTTCGGGGGCGGCTTCGGCGGAAACGCAGGCCGCGGCGGCGGTGGCGGCATCGGCGGCTTCGGTGGAAACGCCGGCCGCGGTGGCGGCGGTGCTGGTGGTGCCGGCGGCACCGCCGGCGTGGCCGGTCGAGGTGGCAGCGGCGGCGGCACGGCGGGCGCGGGGGGCGGGACAGGTGGCGGCACCGGCGGCATGGCCGGCGCGAGCGGTGCGGGCGGCGCAGCCGGTCGAGGTGGCAGCGGCGGCGCCACCGGAGGGAGCGGCGGCGCGACCGGAGGCGGCAGCGGCGCCGGCGGCGCGACGGGCGGCAGCGGTGGAGGAGGTGGCGGCGCGGCCGGCGGAACCGGCGGTTCGCCCAGTGACGGCGGCAACACCGACGGCGCGACCGACGGCGGCTAACGCCGCGCTACATGCGCGATCTCCCCGGGGATTCACCGGGGTCGGCTACAATCGGCAAACGATTTCTGAGCCACGCCGTGTGGCAGCTGACTCCACCCAGTCACAGGCATCGTTGGAGGTCTACTTTGGTGCGTTCACGTAGCTTTTTTGTCTCGATCGCTTCGCTTGTTCCGCTGCTGGGCATCTCGAGCTGTGGCGTGTTCTTTCCGTCCGGCGAGAAGGCGGCGCCGCCCACGTCGACCGGCCTGATCATCCACGCGGTGCGCGCGGACTCGGTCGGCTACGTCTCGAACCGCGAGAAGCGGGTGACGATCGTGCTCCCCGCCGGCATGACCTCGCTGTCGGACACGACCGCCGAGGTCCGCGACGCCGACACCGACAACGTCGTCTGGTCCTGCACGGTCACGGGGCCGATGACCGACTCGACGACCGGCGCGACCGTCTACGTCGGCGACTTCTCGCCGTTCACGTCGCCCGGCAACTACTACATCGCTGTTCCCGCCTTGCAGATGGCCAGCGGCGTCGCCAAGTCGGCGACGTTCCCGATCGCGCCCGACGTGTTTCGCACGGTGCTGGTGCACGCGATGGTCGGTCTCTACGGCCAGCGCTGCGGCAGCGGCGTCAACATCAACATGGACAGCCAGCACTGGGCGCACGGCATCTGCCACACCCAGGACGCCTCGCAGAAGTACCTCGACGGCATTCTGTCGGACACGATCAGGCCCAGCCTGCACGGCTGGCACGACGCCGGCGACTACGGCAAGTACACGACCAACGGCGCGTTCACCGTCGGCATGATGCTGCAGGCGTTCGAGCACTTTCAGCCGATGCTCTCCACGCTGACGCTGCCGATCCCGGAGACGGGCGGCGATATCCCCGACTACCTCGACGAGGTGAAGTGGGAGCTGGACTGGCTGCTGACCACGCAGATCGACGACGGCTCGGTCGCGTTCAAAGTCACCGCGATGAACTTCGAATCGCTGACCGTGATGCCCGAGCAGGACGGCTCGCGTCGCTTCTACACGCCGATCAGCACGTCGGCGACGGCCGACTTCGCGGCGGTGATGGCGCAGGCGTCGCGCATCTATCGCCCGTACAGCGCCGACCTCGCGGACAGCTACCTGGCGGCGGCGCGGAAGGCGTACGACTTCCTCAAGGCGAACGGTCTCATCAAGCCCGACCTGACCATGTTCAGCACGGGCGGCTACGACGGGAACAGCGGCGACTCCGACAACCGCACCTGGGCCGCCGCCGAGATGTGGGAGACGACCGGCGAGGACGCGTTCCTGGCGGACTTCGAAGGCACTGCGAAGATGCCCAAGGCGATCGCCGACAACTTCGACTGGGACAACGTGCAGAACCTGGGCGTGTTCACGTACCTGCTGTCGGCGCGGGCGGGGCGCGATCAGACCATGGTCGACGCGATGACGACCTCGATGATCGCGAGCGCCGACGCGCTGGCGGGCCGCGCGGACGCGGCGCCGTTCGGGCGATCGATCGCCAACTACTGGTGGGGTTCGAACGGCGCGATCGCGCGCACGTCGATGAACCTCTGGGTGGCCGGCGTGCTGAGCCCGACGAACGCGCCCAAGTACATGGACGCGATCGCGATGCAGCTGGATCACCTGCTGGGCCGCAACTTCTACGATCGCACGCAGGTGACCGGCGTCGGCTACCACCCGCCGATCCAGCCGCACCACCGCCCATCGATCTCCGACAACACGAGCAACCCATGGCCGGGTCTGCTCGTGGGCGGGCCGAATCCCAGCGCCGACACGAACGTCCCCCCGGGCGCGACCTGGAAGGACTCGTCCGACGCCTACGATCTGAACGAGATCGCGATCAACTGGAACGGCGCGCTGATCTACGCCGCCGCCGCCCTCACCCCCGCGCCGTAGAGACGCGGGTTACCCGCCGGCGTCGGCCTGCCGCGTGAGCGTGCCGGTGCCGGTCGGGGCGCAGATCAGGATCGCGCCGCGGAAGTCGGACGTCAGCACGTCGTCGCCGGTCATGGTCAGCGTCCAGCTGGTGATCGCGATGGCCTGTGGGCCGAGGCTGGGAATGTCGAACGTGCAGCTCTGGCCGCCCGACGCGCTGGCGGTGAAGCCGTCGACCTCGAACGCAATGTTGCAGTAGCCCGCCAGGTCGACCTGCAGGTGCGACGAGTCGGTCGCGGTGATCGTCACCGCGTCGCCCGTCAGATCGACCGCCGCGATGTTCTGGCAGTTGGGATCGATCGCGCCCGCGTAGATCCACGAGCCGACGAACTTGTCGGCGCCGCCCTTCGAGCTACAGCTCGCCGCTGCGATTCCGAGCGCGCACATCAGACCCAGCTGAAGCAGTCGCGGCGTCATGCGGCGCATCGTACCCCCATTCGCCTGGGGGGGCGATTCGGTTATTCTGTTGCGCCATGGAAAAGCGGAAGCTGCTCGTTCCCCTATTGTTTGCGGCATTTGCCGCTGTCGCCGGGACCTCCGGATGTGCGGTCTTCATCACGCTGCCGGTGACGCCGGGCCTGGCGAACTTGAGTGAAGAGCAGGTGTTCTCGATGGCGCCGCCGCCCGAATGGCCCGCGCCCCAGGCGGACAATCCCCAGACGGCGTCGGTGGGCGTGTCGTGCGGGATCGGGCCGCGGCTCTCGACCGGTCAGCTTTACGCGGCGGTCAGCGTGAAGGGCCGCCCGGCGGCGAGCGCGCTGGCGCCGCTGAACGTCTCGCTGGTCCTGGACCGTTCGGGCTCGATGCACGGGGCGCCGTTCCGCAACATGCTGATCGCGGCCGAGACCTTCGTCGGCCAGCTGCGCGACGGGGATCGCGTGTCGGTCGTCGCGTTCTCCGACGGCGTCTACCTGGCGGCGCCGCCGGTCATCATCGACGGCAACACGCGCAACGTGGTCGTCGCCGGCATTCGCTCGCTGGCGGACGGCGGCGGCACCAACCTGGGCGGCGGCTTCCTGGCCGGCCTCGCGCAGGTGTTCGGCGCGTTCAACCCGTGGCAGGTGAACCAGGTCGTGCTGTTCTCGGACGGCCAGCCGAACATCGGCATCACCAGCTCGGGCGAGCTGGCCCGCATCGCGGCGCGCGCCGCCGAGCACGGCGTGGCTGTCACGACGATCGGCTTCGGCATGGACCACGACGAGCTGCTGATGCAGGGCATGGCCGACGCGTCGGGCGGCAACTACTACTACGTCGACAGCCCGGACGACATGCCGCGCATCTTCCAGCAGGAGGCCGGCGCGATCCTGCGGACCGCCGCGCGTTCGACCGACGTCGACCTGGTGCTCCCGCCCGGGGTCGTGCTGGAAGACGTGCTGGGTTACGACTACGTCGCGGCGGGCGGGCACACGTACGTCCGCATCGGCAGCGTCCCGCACGATCAGGAACGCTTCGTCGTCTTCCGCTTCAGCGGCGGTCAGGGCGGGCAGATGCCGATCGGGCTCGTGTATTCGGACCTGGCGCGGCGCGGCCGCTTCGGCGTTTCGTGCGCGCCCGTCTACGAGGCGCGCAACGGCGGTCGAGACAGCTGGGCGCTCGAGCTCGCGGGCCGCGCAGAGGCCGCATTTGGCTTGCAGGAAGCGATGGCGTGGGCGGACAGCGGCAGCGAGATGTTCGTCATCTCGCAGATCGGCTACACGCGCGGCATCATCGAGGTCATGCGCGAGCGCCTGGGCCCGCAGGCGCTGGGCGAGGAGGACAAGATGCTCCTCGATGCGCAGATGAACCTGGGCCTCAAGGTGGGGACCGGGGCGGCGAAGTCGTTCATGAGCGGCGGCGTTCGCGGGCTGATGAACTTCGGCGCGCAGCAGGCGGCCAGCAACGCGACGACGGCGGTCTCGTACAACGTCGACAAGGCGTTCAAGACCCGCGTGCGCGTCAGCGTGCAGACCAACTGGCACGGCTCGTCGGGCACGCGCTACGTCGCGCGCGGCACCACCTACAAGCCGCGCGATCGCGACGCGAGCCTTCGCTTCAAGCGCGCGCGTTATGACAGCTACCGCCGGATGCGCTCGCGCTAGCTAGTAGATCTCGATCTCGGGCTTGAGGACCGAGCTCAACAGGGCGGCGCGGCTCTCGAGGGGCAGGGGCGTCAGCTCGCGGATGAAGTCCTCGATCGCGCCGCCGTCGTCCTGATCGAACAGGACCGCGAAGCCCTTGTACGCGACCGTGCGTACGACGCGGCCGGACGCCTGACAGGTCCGGCCGCCGTTGGCTGAAAGCACGACCGAGATCCGCCGATCGATCGGGACGTGCTCCGTCGACTTGAAGAAGCAGCCGCCCCGCGAGATGTCCTGCAGCTCGGCGGCGACGCTGCCGCGGCCGAGCAGCTGCAGGGTCACCGGAAGGCCGAGGCCGATGCGCGGATACTGCCGCTGTTCCGTCCCCGCCATGACAAGCACCAGCATGCCACAAAACGGGCTTTCCAAAACGGCGTCGGCAGCCGGGCCGTGCTATCAATGGGCGCGTCATGAGCCTGGCGCGTAAATCTGCGGGATTCGTGCCGATTTCGCCCGAGCTCGTGCCGCAGACGTTGTTCACGCGGCGGAAGTTCTGGGCCGCGCGCTTCGGCGTCGCGCCCGTGCTGCCCACGACGCGCGCCGAGATGGATGAGCTCGGCTGGGACTCGTGCGACGTCGTCCTCGTGACCGGCGACGCCTACGTCGACCATCCCAGCTTCGGCATGGCGCTGGTGGGACGGCTGCTGGAGGCGCAGGGATTCCGCGTCGGCATCATCTCGCAGCCCGACTGGCGCGACGTCGAGTCGTTCCGCGTGCTCGGCCGCCCGACCGTCATGTGGGGCGTGACCGCCGGGAACATGGACTCGATGGTCAACCGCTACACGTCCGACCGGCGGCTGCGTCACGACGACGCGTACTCGCCGGGCGGCGCGGGCGGGCGGCGCCCCGATCGGGCGCTGGTCGTCTACGCGCAGCGCT
>Ga0207701_10005416_pt1 | contig 12831 bp, 4 predicted proteins | sample KBSSwiSSwithPhiX_FD_184294 | JGI IMG/M metagenome (GOLD analysis project Ga0207701, IMG submission 184294) | Switchgrass rhizosphere bulk soil microbial communities from Kellogg Biological Station, Michigan, USA, with PhiX - S5 (SPAdes) (version 2) | ecosystem: Environmental > Terrestrial > Soil...
CAGCTGGGCAGTAATACACGGGGGCCATCAACTACGCACCGGCGGAGGGCGGCGTCTCCGGGTTGCGAATGTGCGGCCGCCGGGGCGTGCTGAGGAATCAGTTCGTGCGCAAGGCATCGTCCTCATCTCGTTTGCTCGGCGCTGGCGAGGAACTTCTTAGTATCGAACTTCTGGAGGAGCACGCTCGACGTCTGGCCGCGCTGCTCTCCATCACCTCCAGGAAAGGCAGCGGACACGCCCATCTCCGACAGCTCAAAGGACACATGCGGGCGCTGCGCGGCGTCTATACCGCGCTGGCCGACGACGCTCGCGTCGAGACTCCGTCTCCTGCAGCGGAATGGCTGCTCGATAACTTCCACATCATTTCGGCTGCAGCGCGCGACATCCACCACGATCTGCCGCCCGCCTTCTTCAGGCGCCTTCCCTTTGTCGCTGCCGACGAGTTCGTCGGGCTTCCGAGGATCTACGCACTCGCCCTGGAACTGATTGGATCGAGCGCGGGCCGTCTCGACGGCCATAGGTTGCAGCGATTCATCACTGCCTTTCAATCCGTGACGCCGCTCACGATGGGGGAGCTGTGGGCGTGGCCGAGCGCGCTGAAGCTTGCATTGCTTGATCATTTGCGCGCGCGAGGTGATGTGCTCGCCGCTACGCGCATTCATCGGGTGGTGGCTGATCGGATGGCCACAGAGCTCGAGACCGGAGGGGCCTGGTCCAACGACTGGCCAGTGCAAGTCCATCACGCCTTTGTGACCCGTTTGCTGCAACGCGCGCGCGCGCTCGGAACCATTGCATCTGAACTCCACGACCAACTGGATGCAGCACTGAAAGCACGAGGACAAACGATAGAGGATGCCATCCGGGCGGAGGGACAGCATCAGGCTGCCGAGCAAGCCAACGTGGCCAACCTGATTGGCAGCCTTCGCCTCATCTCGACGTTTGACTGGAGTGAGTTTTTCGAGAGCGTCAGTCTCGTCGAGCAAGTGCTCCAACGTGATCCGGCGGGCGTGTACAGCCGAATGGACTTCCGCAGCCGCGACCGGTATCGACATGCCGTCGAGGAGCTCGCGTTGCCGACCGGCGAGGGACAGCTCCTGCTCGCGCTGAAGAGCGTGGAACGCGCCCGCCAGGCTCACGTGAAGGCTCCAGACTCGCGCGCGGCGCACGTGGGCTATCACCTCATTGGTGGTGGCCGACGGGAGTTCGAGCGCAGTGTCGCCTGGCAGCCGGATCTGAAGCAGTGGCTGCGCAGGTTCTTCTTCGCGTGGGCGACTCCTGGGTACCTGGGCTTCATCACGGCAGGGACCGCGCTGCTCGTGGGTCAGGCCGTTCTGTACGCCTCGCTGCACGGCTCACGCGGCGCATTCCTGATCTTTGTCGCGCTGGTAACCACCGTGCCAGCAAGTGAGCTGGTCATTCAACTGCTGCAGTGGGCGATCAGCAACTTGATCCCTCCGCGGCGGCTTCCACGCCTCGAGCTCGATACTGTGCCGCCATCGGCGCGGACGATGGTGATCGTGCCGACGCTGTTCGATAGCGTGGAGCGCGTCGCTGACTTGATGGCGCATCTGGAAGTGCAGGCACTCGGGAACATTGACCCTCACATTCACTTTGCCCTCCTGAGCGACTTTCCCGACGCGTCGACAGAGACGCTGCCACACGACACGGAGATCCTCGAAGCCGCGCGCGCGGGCATCGCCGCACTGAACGCACGGCACGCCGACGGCGCCACCGACCGCTTCTTCCTCTTTCACCGCCTGCGCCAGTGGAACGAGCGGGAAGGTCTGTGGATGGGATGGGAACGCAAGCGCGGGAAGATTGAGGAGTTCAATCGTTTGTTGCGCGGCGCCACTGATACCAGCTTCGCTGTGTCAGTTGGAGATATGAGCATCCTGCCGCAGGTCAAGTACTGCCTCACCCTGGATAGCGATACTCGACTTCCGCGCGGCGTGGCCCGAGAGCTCATCGGGATCATCATTCATCCCCTCAACCGCGCCACCTTCAATCCCCGCGCAGGCCGTGTCACCGAGGGCTACGGCATCCTGCAGCCACGGATCAGCGTGACGTTCATGAGCGCCGCCGGCTCGTTGTTTGCGCGACTGTATTCCGGGCACACGGGGGTCGATCCGTATACCACCGCCGTATCGGACACCTACCAGGACCTCTTCGGTGAAGGCATTTTCACCGGCAAGGGGCTTTATGACGTAGACGCTTTCATGGCGTCGCTGGAAGGTTCCGTTCCGGAGAACGCGCTTCTTTCCCACGACCTGTTTGAGGGACTTCACGCACGGGTCGCCCTCGCCTCGGACGTGGAGTTGGTAGACGACTATCCGTCGAGCGTCCTCTCACACGCACGACGACAGCACCGTTGGGTCCGCGGTGACTGGCAGATCCTGTTCTGGCTGTTTCCGTTCGTGCCGTCAGCACGTGGACTGAAGCGAAACCCCGTGCCCCTCATCGGCCGTTGGAAGATTTTCGACAATCTGCGTCGAAGCCTTGTCCCGCCAACACTGCTGATGTTGCTGGTCGCGGGATGGACCGTACTGCCCGGCGCTCGCGGAGTGTGGACGATGGCCGCGATTGGGGTGGCGGCGTCTCAACTCCTTCCTGTACTTGGGCGTCTGCTGGTTGGTCCTGGCCGAGCGCAGTCAATTCCGGTCTTCCTCCGGAACCTGTGGCGCGACGGCGTCACCGCCTTTGCGCAGGTATTCCTCAGCGTGATGTTTCTGGCATTCCACGCCTGGGATGCCACGCATGCCATCGGCGTCACACTCGTGCGCCTCGTGGTGACGAAGCGGCGAATGCTGGAGTGGGAAACCGCTGCCACTGCGGCGGCCCGAGCCGCTGGTCTGGTGGGGCACGGCGTGCGGGGATTCGTGGTGGGCATGGCCGCAAGTCCGATCATCGCGGGTGCCACCGCCGTGGCGATTCTCGTGTGGGCAAGAGACGCGATCCCTACTGCCACGCTGTTTCTCGTCCTGTGGACGATTGCCCCAGTCGCAGCATACTGGCTCAGCGTACCCGTGGGTGCCCGTGTCCGTCCTCTCAGCGAGCGTGAGCGACGGATGCTGCGACGGACGGCGCGCAAGACCTGGCGCTATTTCGAGACGTTCGTCACCCCGGCCGATGCGTGGCTGGCGCCCGACAACTGTCAGGATGACGCGAACCTTCCGAAGCTTGCGCGTCGGACTTCACCGACGAACATCGGAATGAGTCTGCTCTCAACGCTGGCCGCCCACGACCTCGGCTACGTGCGCGCCGATGAAGTTCTCCGGCGCATCGACGCAACCGCGGTGACGCTGGAAGGGCTCGAACGGCATCAGGGACACTTCTTGAACTGGTACGACACGTCGAGTCTGGCACCGCTGCATCCGCGCTATGTGTCGACGGTGGACAGCGGCAACCTCGCCGCTGCACTGATGGCTCTCGCCCAAGGGCTGCTGCAGATCGAACAACAGCCGCAGACGCGCGCACAGCGGCTCGCCGGACTGCTCGACGCCGCCGACCTGCTTGCCGCAGAGACCTCGTCGAGCGACGCGCGATTCGGTCCGCGGCAGCTGGTCACTGACATCAACCGTCTCGCTCGCGCGCTCGTCAAGGCCTCCGACGCAGCGTCGCGCAACGACGACGACTTCGTCGAGATCCAGACACTCGCGACGCAGCTGGCCAGCGTGGCAGCCGAGTTCGATCAGGCACCACATGATGTGTCGGGAGACATCGCGTACTGGTGCAAGGCCGTCCTCGCATCTGCGGAGGGCATCACGGTCGAAGAACAGGTGCCCGCCGAGTTGCTGCGGACGCTCGCGGGCCGGTTGCTGGCGCTTGCGAACGGTATGCGGTTCGACTTCTTGTACGACCGGCGGCGTCGCATTTTTTCGATTGGGTACCGCCTTGCCGACGCGGAAGGACCAGGACGTCTCGACAGCTCCTTTTACGACCTGTTGGCGTCGGAGGCGAGACTGGCCAGTTTCGTCGCCATCGCCAAGGGGGATGTGCCGCAGCACCACTGGTTCCATCTCGGACGCCTCGTCACAAACGTCGCGGGCCGCGCCACGCTGATGTCCTGGGGCGGCACGATGTTCGAGTACCTCATGCCGCAATTGCTGATGCGCAGCTTTCCCGGCACGCTACTCGACCAGAGCTGTCGCGCAAGCGTGCGACGCCAGATCGACTACGGGAAGGAGAGGAACGTACCGTGGGGCATTTCCGAGTCGGCGTATGCGTTTACGGACCGCGAAGGCAACTATCAGTACCGCGCATTCGGGGTGCCGGGGCTGGGTCTCAAGCGCGGTCTGGCCACTGATCTGGTCGTTGCGCCATACGCAACGGCCCTCGCGAGTCTAGTCACGCCAGCGGCCGCTGCCGAGAATTTCGCGCGACTCGCGGAACTCGGACTCGAGGGTCGATTCGGATTCTACGAAGCTCTTGACTACAACCCGCGCAGCCGCGAGGCCGAGTTTCCCGAAGACTCCAAGGCTCGCCCGGCAGTGGTGCGAGCCTACTTCGCGCACCACCAAGGCATGTCACTCGTCGCTTTGGCCAACGTCATTTGTCAGGACACATTCGTCGCGCGGTTCCACGCCGACCCCAGAATTCAGGCGACGGAATTACTGCTGCAAGAGCGCGTTCCCCGCGAGGCCATTCTGTCCGAGCCGCGCCCGGCAGAGAGTACCTCGGCCCTTCCCTCATTGCCCGTGTTGGCCTCGAGACGCTTCCGTTCACCCCACACCACGAGCGCGCACACGCATGTTCTTTCAAACGGCCGCTATCGGATGGCGATCACGAATGCGGGGGGCGGCTTCAGCATGTGGCGCGACATCGCTATTACCCGGCGGCGCGACGAGCCCACATCAGACTCCGGAGCGCACTATATCTATCTGCGCGATCCCTGGTCGAACCGGGTGTGGTCCGCCACGTACCAGCCTGTTTGTCAGGAGCCTGATCGGTTCGATGCGATCTTTGATCTCGACAAAGTCACATTTCGCCGCCGCGATACGGAGATCGAGACCCAGCTGGAAATCACTGTCTCCTCAGAAGACGACGTCGAAGTGCGGCGTCTCACGATGACCAACCACAGTAGGCACACACGTGAAATCGAAGTGACCAGCTACGCAGAGATCGTTCTCGCTCGTCCCGAAGACGATCTGGCTCACGCGGCGTTCGGAAAGTTGTTCATTGAGACCGAGTTCGATGCGCAGAGTGCCGGTCTGCTCTTCAGCCGCCGACCGCGAGCGGCCGACGAATCGCGAATGGTCGCGTTCCACGTGCTGGGCGTCGACGGTCCGCGCCTGGGCGGCGCGGTTGAATGGGAGACAGACCGGGCACGGTTCATCGGACGCGGACGATCGGCCGCCAATCCAATTGTGATGGACGGCCGTGCGTTGTCGGGCACAACCGGCGCGGTCCTCGACCCGATCGGCGCACTTCGGGAGCGAATCCGCCTTGCGCCGGGCGCGGTGATCCGCGTGGCATTTGCCACTGGTGTTGCGCCGGATCACGGCGCCGCGCTGGCGCTGGCGCGAAAGTATCGTGACGGGAGCGCTGCTGCACGCGCATTCTCCATGGCGTTCACCCACGTGCACAGTACCCTGCAACATCTGGGACTCAGTGACGAGCAGGCGATGCTCTTCGAGCGCCTCGCGTCACGCGTGTTTGGATCTGATCCGTCGTGCATCAGTCGGGACGATCTCGCCGGAAACATCTACGGTCAGCAGAACCTATGGGGATATGGCATCTCCGGCGATCTCCCGATCGTGCTGCTTCGGGTCGCGGAGGGTGACTCGCTGCCGCTGGCGGGCCAACTGCTCAATGCGCAGGAGTACTGGCGTATCAAAGGGCTTCGCGCGGACGTCGTCATCCTGAACGAACATCCCGCAGACTACCTCGACGAGATGCAGAACGTTCTGGCGAGTCTCGTTCAGCAGCCCCCATGGGCGGGGTGGCTCGGAAAGCCGGGAGGCGTATTCCTGTTGCGAGCTGATGGGATGCCCCGACCGGACCGCCAGCTCTTTTCTGCCGTGGCCAAAGTCGTGTTGTTGAGCGACCTCGGCGATCTGGTGTCACAACTCGAGCGGCCGGCATCGTGGCTGTACGACGAACATGATGTCCCACAGTCCGCGACTCTCGTCGCGCCGCAGCCGGCCGCCACGCCTGTTACGGTCCCGCCAACCGTCCTGGAAAACGGGTTCGGCGGTTTTGCGCACGATGGCTGCGAGTACGTCGTCGTGCTCGACGGCGAACGCGAGACGCCGCTGCCGTGGTCGAACGTTCTGGCGAATTCCGCATTCGGCACGATCGTGAGCAGTTCTGGCTCAGCCTTCACGTGGGCCGGGAACAGCCGCGAGAACCGGCTGACACCATTCGCCAACGATCCTTTGAGCGATCCGACAGGGGAAGCCTTCTATCTGAGGGATGACGATTCGGGCGCGGTGTGGGGAGCGACACCGGGACCGCTCCCGCGGCGAGCAGATGCCGGCCGCTGGATCATCCGACACGGCGCTGGGGTCACACGCTATCAACATGCGGTGGCTGGCATTGAGCAGGAATTGGCCGTCTTCGTAGCCCGTGAAGATCCGGTGAAGCTGGCAGTGCTGACGCTGACGAGCACTTCGGCCGTCACACGGCGCATCAGTGTGTTCGGATATGTCGAGTGGTGCCTGGGGCCGCCGCGTGCCGGCGAGCGCCGTTTCGTCGTCACGGAGATGGACGACGCGACCGGGGTCGTCATCGCGCGCAACACCTACAACGCGGAGTTCGGCGACTGCGTCGCGTTCTGGCGAGCGACGACACCACCACGATCCCACACGTGTGATCGAGCCGAGTTCGTCGGCCGCAACCGCACCTTGGACGCGCCAGCCGCGCTCTTCCGGGCTCAGCTCGCGGGACGCACTGGTGCGGGTTTCGACGCGTGCGGCGCCCTGCAACTCGTGCTGGACATCGAACCTGGTGAATCCCGGCGTGTGGCGTTCGTCCTTGGCCAGGGACGGGATCGTCTACATGCAAACGAGCTTGCAGCTCGTTATGCCACCCTCGATCAGGCGGAGACAGCACTTGCCGAGACCGAGCGTTTCTGGGACGAGACGCTGAGCGCCGTGCAAATCAGTACTCCCGACGATTCATTCGATCTCATCGTGAACCGGTGGCTCTTGTACCAGACATTGGCGTGTCGCGTCTGGGCGCGCAGCGGTCCATACCAGCCGGGAGGCGCGTTCGGTTTTCGCGATCAACTTCAAGACGTGCTCGCCCTCATGTACACGCGGCCGGAATTGTGTCGCGCCCATATTCTGCACGCGGCCTCGCGGCAATTCGTTGAGGGGGACGTGCAACACTGGTGGCATCCGCCCAGTGGACGCGGAACCAGAACGCGCTGCTCCGACGACCTGCTGTGGCTGCCGTACGCGGTCGCGAGCTACGTCTCGCAGAGCGGCGATGAATCGGTGCTGGATGAAGAGGTCGCGTTTCTCGAGGCACCGCCACTGCAAGCCGATCAATCCGAGACCTATATCGTGCCGCGTACGTCGTCGGAACGGGCGTCGTTGTTCGAGCATGCTGTGCGGGCCATCGGGCATGCCATGAAATATGGCGCGCATGGTCTGCCGCTCATGGGTTCGGGAGACTGGAACGATGGGATGAATCGCGTCGGCCATGCCGGCCGCGGTGAGAGCGTGTGGCTAGGCTGGTTTCTCGTGACCGTCCTCAATGATTTCACCCCTCTGTGCGAGCGCCGTGGACGGAACGATCTCGCTCGAAAGTATCGAGACGAGGTGCGATGGCTGACCGGCATGTTGGAGTTGGCCTGGGACGGCGATTGGTATCGGCGGGCGTACTTCGACGACGGGACCCCTTTGGGGTCTGTGCAGAACGAGGAATGCAAGCTCGATTCGCTGACGCAGTCATGGGCCGTACTATCTGGCGCGGCGCAGCCACGCCGATCGGAGCGAGCCATGAACGCCGTTCGCGCCAATCTTGTCCGACGCGACGCACAGATCGTCCTGCTGCTAACGCCACCCTTTGATCGCATGGCGCATGATCCCGGCTACATCAAAGGATATCTGCCAGGTGTTCGGGAAAATGGCGGGCAGTATACGCACGCCGCGCTCTGGGCCGTGATCGCTCTGGCGCGCCTCGGTATGGGCGACGAGGCGATGGAACTGTTCCACATGCTCAATCCGATCAATCACATGCGAACGGCCGAAGATGCGGAGCGATACCGTGGAGAGCCGTACGCTGTCGCGGCTGACGTCTACGCCCACCCGATGCATATCGGCCGCGGCGGCTGGACGTGGTACACCGGTTCAGCGGGATGGATGTACCAGGCGGCTGTTCAATCGTTGCTGGGCCTCCGCCGGCACGGGGCGACCGTGAGTCTCAACCCGTGCATCCCGGCGGTATGGCCTGCTTACACTTTGGAGTGGAGAATCGGCCGCACGCGTTATCGCTTCACTGTCCTGAATCCGGATCACCGATCTCAAGGTATCGCGTCGGCGACGCTCGATGGCATCGCCATTGATGCACGTGCGATCCCGCTGCAGGATGATGCTGAGGAACATGAGGTGAGGATCGTCCTTGGTACTGCCGTGGGGGAAGGGTTGTTGGGACTCTCTGAGCGGCGGCCAGCCGTCGTTCCGACGCCCCGCTTCCTCTGAAGGTCGCGTTTGCATTAAGCCCCGCCGCCTTCGAGGCGTCCTGGAAGGTGACGGTATGATGCAATCCAACCCATCCACGAAAACTAGCCACTGCGTCAGCCACCCGAAGAGCAGGGACACTATCAGCGCCACGACGCCGATCAGGCTGTAGACGCACGGCAGCCAGGTCGCAGCCAACGTCGAACAAAAAGCGAGTCGACAAGCTGGGCTGCGAGTGCACCGACGATGGCCGGAAGTCTCACCAGCGAAGCGAAAGGGCTCGCCTCGCCTTGAAGGTTCGATCGCTTTACACGCTGTTCTTACAAAGGCGCGCCGTAGGCGTGCGTCGATCTCTCTCATCAAGCTCACTGCTTGACGCTCTTCAGACCAGCCGGCTGTGGAGTCGATGTTGCAGTTCTGTGCTTGTCGAAGTTCGGAGTACGAACTTCGTCGGACCAGCTCATGGTGGGGCGAAGGCCTCCACCGATAGGGAGTAGCGATGTATCAATACCGTCTCAAGCAAGTCGTTCACGCGATGTTCTTCACCGGCGCCTTAATGGCGCTCGCAATCCCCGCCATCGCGCAGACGGCTGCGGACAACACTAAGGTCAATACCCGGGATCGGAACAAGGGCGAGGTGACCGCCGATCAGCAAAAAGAAAACGCGGGAGATCGGGAGATCACCAAGAAGATCAGGGAGTCCCTCGTCAGCGATAAGAGCCTGTCGTCCTACGCGCACAACGTGAAAGTCGTCGCACAGGGCGGGCACGTGACCCTCAAGGGACCTGTGCGCTCAGAGGATGAGAAGAAGGTGGTCGAAGCCAAAGCCACTGCAGTTGCGGGCGCAGGGAAAGTGACGAACGAAATTAGTGTGGCGCCGCCGACCAGCGCAAAGCCGAAGAGCTGACCTCTGCATCAGCACGTGCGTAACAGCGACGAACTCAGCATCAAGGGAGCACTCATGGAAGACAAGAACATTGCAGTATTTGGTATCTATCGCGACGCGGCGCAGGCGGAGCGCGGCGTTGACGCTCTCGTGGCTCAGGGATTCTTTTCCAATTCTGACGTATCGGTGCTGATGCCCGACAGCCAGAGCTCGAAGGACTTCGCGCACGAGAAGCACACCAAGGCCCCCGAGGGCACGACCACCGGTGCGGTGGCTGGCGGCACGATCGGCGGCACGCTGGGTCTGCTCGCCGGCATCGGCGCGCTTGCCATCCCGGGTCTTGGTCCGTTCATCGCGGCTGGTCCCATCATGGCGGCGCTGGCCGGCGTGGGTGTCGGCGGCACGGTCGGTGGCCTGGTTGGCGCGCTGGTCGGCATGGGGATTCCCGAATACGAAGCCAAGCGCTATGAGGGTCGCGTGAAGGATGGTGGTGTGCTGCTGTCTGTCCACTGCGCGACCTCCGAGGAGTCAGCGCGGGCGAAGGACATTCTGAAGCGGACGGGGGCAGAAGACATTTCGTCGAGCAGCGAAAAGAGCTCTGATTCGTACGCCGCCACGACGCCAGACTCGCGACGGATGTAGGCGAGAGCTGATCTCGGCGCGAAGCGATCATCGGACGGCACCTTGAGACAAGCTCAAAGTGCCGTCCGAACCCGTTGTGTGAGAGGCCTCGCGGTGAGATGGCGGCCGGCGTGCGCATGGGCGATGGCGCGCTCGCCACGCTGCTACTACCGTCTGCGAGATTTCGTCGAACTCCTTTTAATACTGCCCCCAGCAGCGGCGCCCACCGGTTCGTCGTCACCATCCTGGTGCACGGCGTCAGCCGCCTTCTGATTGATGCCGTCTTCCGCCAAACCGGACAGTTTCTTGTCGGCGGCCTTTTCTTCGTCGAGCGTCTGCTGCAGCAGCTTGGCGGCCTCGGCGTGACCCATCGTCTGCGCCCACGCGACCAACGTGCCGTACGCCGCCATCTCGTAGTGTTCAGCACGCTGTCCCGCCGCGATCAGACAGGCGTCCATCGTCGTGTCATCGAAATCCTCTTCCATGATCGACTTGCCTTCTTGGATGATCCCGGCAATGCCGTCACAGTGTTTGCCACGAACCTTTTCGTCCAGGCTCTCGAACACCTGTTCGAGACGTGCGATCTGGCCCTGTGTCTCTTGGAGATGGCTCTCGAACGCGTCACGCAGCTTCGGGTTCGACGACGCCTTCGCCAATTTCGGCAGCGCCTTCGTCAGTTGTTTCTCGGCATCGTATGTGTCGCGTAGCTCGTCGATAAACGCGTCGTGGAAAGTGGTTGCTTCAGCCATGGGTCGAGTCTCCTCAGTTAGGTGTTGGCCGCGGCGCGCATGCTCACACGCGCGGCGGATCGGTTTCTCTCGCGAAGTGCCGATGTTTGGCGATGGCGGCGACGAAGTCGTCCGCCCCCGCACTCGCGTTGGACGCGATGATGAGTCCCGCGTCAGGCTTACCGTCCTGCGATGTCGCGTCGATTCCGCAGGCGTCAAGCAGCTCCTTGCCTGGGCCGAGGGCAAGAATCGGCTTGCAGTGGCGGTACTGGTCTTTGATGAACTCGAGCGTTCGTCCATCGGCACGAAGTGCGCTGATGGCGTCGTCGCCGTCGAGAAGAACCAACGCGTCGTAGAGCACGGCCGGCGCTGCCTCCAGACTGACGTCCACCTCGATCGCATCGCCCGCGGCCGCTTGCACCGAGCCCAGCGTCGCGGACACGAACCGCGGAACAGCGCCTTCGCTCGTCAGTCGATCGGCGAGTGTCGCGAGTGCGACGCCATCGCAGCCATCCGCTACGAGGATGGCCACTCGCCGGGTCCGGATGCTGCCATCGCCGGGTCGTGCGAACAACGATAGCGCAGGTGACACGGAGACCTCAGGTGCGACGTCACGCGTCAGAACTTTCGGCATCGGCGTCGGCATCTCCCGGATCCCGAGTCCCGCTGCGACGCTTTGGGCGAGTTCCGCTGAGACGTTCATCAAGCCCGACACCATCCGTTCACGAACGGCGGGTGTTTGTACGCGCGACAGTTCGAAACGGAATGCACCAACAATGTGCCGCTTCTCCACGTCGGTCTGACTGTTCCAGAACAACGTCGCCTGCGTGTAGTGATCGGCGAATCGCTCGGCCTTTCCGCGGACCTTGTGATCGCCATCCTCGCGAGGTTCGGGAAACGAGACGAACCCGGCCGCGCCGGCCTGGAACGGACATCCACCACCCAACGAATTGGGCTCGTACGAGACCCGGCCGCGATGGATCGCCTGACGATGCATGCCGTCGCGCTGGTTGTTGTGCACCTGCGCGATCGGCGCATTGATCGGAATCTCGTGGAAGTTGGGACCGCCCAGGCGTGAAATCTGCGTGTCCACATACGAATGAATGCGACCGGCGAGGAGTGGGTCGTTGGAGAAGTCGATGCCGGGGACGACGTGCGCCACGCAGAATGCGACTTGCTCCGTCTCGGCGAAGAAGTTGTCTGGGTTCCGATTCAGTACCAACCGGCCGACCGGAACGATCGGCACGAGCTCCTCGGGGACAATCTTGGTGGCATCGAGCACGTCGAAGGTGAAGCTCTCCGCCTGTTCTTCCGTGAAGATCTGCAGCCCAAGTTCGTATTCGGGATACGCGCCCGCCTCGATGGCTTCCCACAAATCGCGGCGATGGAAGTCCGAGTCGGCGCCGGAGATCTTGACGGCCTCATCCCATACGAGCGAGTGGGTGCCGGCCTTCGGATTCCAATGAAACTTGACGAAGCGCGATTCCCCCTTGGCGTTCACCAGGCGGTAGGTGTGCACACCGAAGCCCTGCATCGTGCGGTAACTGCGTGGGATGGCGCGATCGGACATCGCCCACATCAGCATGTGAGTGATCTCTGGCATCAGCGAAGCAAAGTCCCAGAACGTGTCGTGTGCAGATCCCGCTTGCGGCATGCCGAAATGTGGCTCGGGCTTGGCTGCGTGCACCAGGTCCGGAAACTTCATCGCATCCTGAATGAAGAAGACCGGGATGTTATTGCCAACAAGATCCCAGTTCCCTTGATCCGTGTAGAACTTGACGGCGAAGCCACGGACGTCCCTGGCCGTATCGGTCGAGCCTCGTTCGCCGAGGACAGTTGAGAACCGGACGAAGACCGGTGTCTGTTTGCCGACTTCGCTGAAGAGCGAGGCGCGAGTGAACTCGGGGATTGCCTTCGTGCACTCGAAGAAACCATGGGCTGCCGAGCCGCGCGCATGCACGATCCGCTCAGG
>Ga0207701_10005419_pt1 | contig 12825 bp, 13 predicted proteins | sample KBSSwiSSwithPhiX_FD_184294 | JGI IMG/M metagenome (GOLD analysis project Ga0207701, IMG submission 184294) | Switchgrass rhizosphere bulk soil microbial communities from Kellogg Biological Station, Michigan, USA, with PhiX - S5 (SPAdes) (version 2) | ecosystem: Environmental > Terrestrial >...
CCGCGTCATCGCCGGCAGCAAGCGCGATCTGAAACAGCTGGTCAACGAAGGGAAGTTCCGCGAGGACCTGTATTACCGCCTCAACGTGCTTCCGCTTACGCTCCCGCCGCTGCGCGAACGCCGCGAGGACGTGCCGGTGCTGATGGACCACTTCCTCGGCCGCTACTTCAAGCGGCGCAACGAGGACGTGCCCGCCGTCTCCGATGCGGTCAGGCAGGCGTTCATCCGCTACTCGTGGCCGGGCAACGTCCGGGAACTCGAGAACGCGTGCGAGCGCATCGCCCAGACCTGTTCGTGCGGAACGGTCCGCATTGGCTGCATGTCGGCGAGCATCCTTTTCCGGGCCGGCTCGCAACCCGCTGAAGTCGCGCCGCCGGTCACTCCGGCGTCCGACACGACGGCACCCATCTCGCTCGACGATCGCCTCCGCGAGGTCGAAGCCAACCTGATTGGATGGGCGCTGAAGGTGAGCGGCGGCAACAAGTCGCGCGCGGCGGAACTGCTGCAAATCAAGCGGTCCACGCTCGGCGATCGCATCAACCGGTGCGGGCTCGGGGCGGCAGACAAGTCGGACGGCCAGCCTGCCGGAGCGGTGCAGCTCGCATGAGTCTGGACAAGACCGGCAAGGCGGCGACCGCGCCTCGCCGCGCCCTGGTCGTCGACGATGAACGGCTGATCCGCTGGTCGCTGGCCGAGACGCTCAGCGACCGGGGATTCACCGTTGCCGAGGCAGAAGACGGCAAGGGCGCGGTCCGTGCGCTGACCGGCAGCTCCGCACCGCCCGACCTGGTGCTGCTCGATTTCCGTCTTCCCGATTCGAACGATCTCAACCTGCTCTCGCGCGTCATCAGCCTGGTGCCGAACGGGCGCGTCATTCTCATGACCGCATATGGCACGCCCGAACTCGCGACTGCCGCGCTCGAACGCGGTGCCTTCAAAGTGCTGTACAAGCCGTTCGAGATGCAGGACGTGACCGCGCTCGTCGCCTGAACGCGCCCTCGGCCCCATCGGGGGTTTTTCCTCACAGCCTCGAAATTCCCCGGAACCAGACGCCGCCTTTCCGGCACGACTGCCCTGCATCACGCGAAAACGTCAGTGTTTTTGCGCGGTTGGTGCCGGTGGTCCGGCGGCATGCCACTTGCCCTTCACGGGGCACCGAGAGGGTTTCATGATGATTGCACTCAAGCGGATTCTGGTGCCCCACGATTTCAGTGACACGTCCACAGCGGCCACGAACTACGCCGTGGCGCTCGCCCGGAGCTTCGGTGCGCAGATCGCGTTCCTGTATGTCGGCGACGGGTCGCAGGCCGAACTCGAGGGCGAGATTCCTGTCGCCGGCGACGGCGCTGTCGCGCAAGCGGTTCGCAACCGGCTGCTGAAGACGCTGACGCCGGTCGACCAGCTGACCCTGAGCCCGGAGTTCTACGCGCGCGCCGGAACGCCAGCCACCGAGATCGCGCGCTTCGCGCGCGAGCGCGAAATCGACCTCATCGTGATGGGCACGCACGGGCGGGGCTTCGTGGGCCACGTCGTGATGGGGAGCGTCGCCGAGAAAGTCGTTCGCACCGCGCCGTGTCCGGTGCTCACCGTGCGCAACCATACGTCGGCGGCGCAGGGTATCAAGCTCGTCGTAGACGCCACCGAGCCAGCACGGGCTGCGGTGTAGCGACCAGCGTTCAGTCGACGCAGGAACGCTGACGGCTCTGGAGGGAGGGTGTCATGTTTGACGTTTTCGAATACAAAACACGGCAGACCAGGTCCGCGGCACCGGTGATCATCTCGATCGCCGGCCACGTCGTCCTGGTGGTGACGGTCATCATCGTCCCGCTGCTGTACGCGACCGACAACCTGCCGAAGGTGCCCAACATGATGGCCTTTGTGGCAGCGATGCCCGCAGCGCCGCCTCCGCCTCCACCTCCGCCACCGCCGCCGGCACCGAAGGCACAGCAGGCGCAGCAGAAAGAACTGCCGGCCGATGCGTACGCCGCCCCCGTCGAGGCACCGTCAGAAATCCGCCCCGAACCGCCGGACATGCCGATCGCGTCGCGCGACAGCGGCGTTGAAGGCGGAGTTGTCGGAGGCGTGCAGGGCGGTATCGTGGGCGGTCTCGTTGTAGCGCCGCCGCCACCCCCGCCGCCGCCGCCACCGCCGGCTCCGAGGCAGGCGGTCCGCATCGGCGGCAACATCCAGGCCCCGACCCTGATCAAGCGCGTGGAGCCGACCTATCCCGATATCGCGCTCGTGGCGAAGGTCACCGGCCTGGTCATCCTCGAAGCCTCGGTCGGCAAGGACGGTACTGTGGAGTCGGTCCGAATCCTGAGGTCGGTGAAGTTCCTCGACGAGGCCGCTGTCCAGGCCGTGAAGCAGTGGCGCTACCAGCCGCTGGTCCTGAACGGCGTGGCGACGCCCTTCGTGCTCTCGGTGACGTTGAACTTCAGCGTGAAGGAAAGCTAGGTTCCGACTTCCCTGTGGCGGTCGGACCTGAAGCGGTTCGCTCTGTACATCGGCTCTGGCGGCCGGACAGGCACGTCGACGGGGCGATGGCGGGGCACCCGGGCCGGCCTCGGCTCGCCGCTGTCATCCTCGACTTTTGGCGCGAAGAGACACACGCCGGGGCTGTTGCCGAGGACGAGAATTCCTCCAACGTAGTAGCAGAGCGCCGTCACGCCCAGCGGCATCCAGAACGCGTCCATGTAGACGAAGACGGACAGCGCTATCGCGACGAGCGAACCCAGATCCCACGCTGCTGCTGCCCATCGCCTCTTCGCGTCCGCGAGCAATCGACCGCCGGTGAACGGAAGTCCTGTTTCCACGAGCGTGAGCCGGAGGCTCGTCGAGGGCGGCACGGGCGCGGCCATGCGCTCCGCCGCTGCGGAGAACAGGGCGGCCTTCGGCGAAGTATGGTGATGCGCTGCAGCAGCGCCTTTGTCTACCGTCGCCGGTGCGGCAGGATCGGGGAATCGTTCGAGGAACTCGTGCACGGTGGCGTCTGCATCGAGGCCGACTGCGTCGGCATAGGCGCGCATGAATGAACGCCTGAAAATCCCGGACGGCCATCGCGACACGTCGTCGCGTTCGAGCGCCTCGAACAGTGAAGCCTGGATCTTTGTTCGTGCGGCTATGTCGGCGATGCTCACCTGCCGACGTTCGCGTTCGCGTCGCAGGCGCGCGCCGAAGGACTCGGTCATGAACGATCGTCGGCCTGGTGTTGCATCAACCACTGCCGGCTGACGCTGGTATTGTCGACCCCGCTGAACTCCATGCGTCTCCACAAGACGGGCAGCGCTACTGCAGCCAGCGCGAAACAGACGAGCGATCCGATCGTGATGACGCTGACCATGACAGGCTCCATGCGCTCTCGCGCGCCGACGTGCGGTGCCAGCGTAGCGATTCAGCTGTGACGGTTCAAGGTCAGCCGTGATTTTTTGTCGGAGAATTCGCGTCGTCTCGAGAGACGAAAAGAGCGATGGCCGCGCGGGATCTGCCACGCGGCCATCGATACTGTCACTGCAGATCGACTACTGCGCTGCGCACGTGGACGCGATCATTTTGACCGAAGTCACCTGGATGCGCTGGGCACTGGACGAGGACGAGCTACCCGGCGACGCTGCGCTGCTCGGAGCGCTGCTCGATGTCGTACCGGCCGCGCCAGCTGTTGACGTCGAACCGGCGCCGCCCGCCGATCCAGTGGAACTCGCTGCCGCGAGTGTCCCGGTCACTTCCACCTGGTGACCATTGTGCTGCGACAGATCGGATCCCTCGAGGACGTAGGTCGATCCGCTCATCGGCATGCTGCTCGAACTGCCGCCCCCCGCGGTGCCGGCAGTCGTCGCCCCCGCGCCGGCGGTCGATGTGCTCGGGGCGCTCGAGCTGGATCCGGGGGTCGTGCCTGCCGCGCCGCCGCTCGATGCGGTAGACGAACTCGAGCCTGCCTTTGCGTTGGTCAGCATGAATGGACCGCTCGGGCGCGCGCTGCTCGCTGTCGCTCCCGCCGTGCCGCTCGTGCCTGTCGCACCTGGCGCGCTGCCGCCTTGCAGGCAGCCCGTCACGGTGATCGTCCGGCTTCCGCCTGGGGTCTGACTGCTGCTCGTCGTCGAACCCGCCTGCGCCGACATGCTCACTGCACAGCCGAGCGCCATCGCAAATGTTGCGCCTGTCCACACCTTTTTCATGCGTTACCTCCCAAAAGTCACCGGGAGTCTTTGTGCAATCACAACGCCACATCGTGACAATCGAAATGTCTCCTGCATGGGCGACCCGGCTCCCGCATGAGCCGTGGCGTTCTTGCGCGACGCGTCTCCTGACGCAACTGGGCCGAAATGACGCCGGAGCCGGTGAAATCTCGGGCTCATCGAACGCTACGGCCGGGGCGCCTCGAGCCCGGGCTGCACATGAGGGTCGCGGTTTACAATCATCGCCACGATGGAGCTGCCGTCCGATCCGCTCATCCAGGCCCTGCGGCTTGCGGCGATTGTCGAAGGCTCAGACGACGCGATCATCAGCAAGGACGTGAACGGCATCATCACGTCCTGGAATGCTGCCGCCGAGCGGATATTCGGGTACTCGCCGGCCGAGGCAGTGGGCCAGTCGATCCGCATCATCATCCCGGACGATCGCCAGTCGGAAGAGGACATGGTCCTCGCGCGCATCAGGCGCGGTGAGCGCGTGGACCACTTCGAAACCGAGCGCATCCGGCGCGGAGGCGAGCGGTTCGACGTGTCGATCACGGTGTCGCCCATGCGCACGCCCGACGGCCGCGTCATCGGCGCATCGAAGATTGCCCGCGACATTTCCGACCGGAGGCGCGCCGAGCGCGCCCTCGCTGCGGCGCGCGCCGAACAGATGGAGCTCCGTCGGCGCCTGTCGACCATCATCGATGCGTCGAGTGCGCTCCTCGAATCGCCGCGCCTGGACGATGTAGTGCCCGCCGTACTGGTCGTTGCCAGGCAGGTGCTGCCGGCCGATGCCACCGCCGTCTGGAGGCTGCACAAGAGCCAGTGGCGTGTTGCGGCGAGCCACGATCTATCCGCCGCGTTCACGGCCAGCACCGTGGCGCCTGGCAGCGACCTCGAACGCGGGGTCGGAGACATCATGGCGATCGAGTCGATCGACGATCCGCGTCTCGCGGGCCGGCGCGCCGCGTACGAGGCGGAAGGCATCGCGTCGATGCTGGTGGTTCCGCTGCAGTCCGGCCCGGAGCTGCGGGTGGCGATCGCGTTCTACTACCGGACGCCGCGTCACTTCACTTCGGTTGAACGCGAGAGCGTGCTGGGGCTCGCGCGCCTGGCTGCGTCGGTCGTCGCGACAGCGCAGATGTACGACTCCCAACGGCGGAGGCGGCTCGAGTCCGAGTTCCTCGCGGAGGCCGGTGCGATTCTCACCGGGTCGCTCGACTACCGCGACACGCTGGCGCGGCTCGCCGATCGTGCTGTTCCCCAGATCGCGGACTGGTGCGCGTTTTACCTGAAGTCGGGGTCGGGCGAGGGCGGGTTCGAGCGGAGACAACTGGCCACACTGGAAGGCGTGGAGGCCGAGCGGATCGAGTGCCTGCTGCGCGCGGCACCCGGCGAGTCCGACGAAGCATTCAGCGTCGAACGGGTGGCGCGGACGGGTGTGGCAGTCCTGATCGGCCAATGGGACGAGGCCAACTGCGTGAACTGCTCCGCCGAGCGCCGGGATGCCGCGGACGCCATCGGAGTCGTATCGATTGTCGTCGTCCCGCTCGTGGCGCACGGACGAACGCTTGGCGCGCTTGCCCTCGGGTCGTTGACGAAGGAGGCCACCTTCGGCCCGGCAGAACTGCGGTTCGCGCAGGACCTTGCGTATCGAACGGCGCTGTCGATCGATGCCGTTCTCGCCTATGAGGAAGCACGCACCGCGAACCACCTGAAGGACGAATTCCTCGCCAACCTCTCACACGAACTGCGGACACCGCTGAACGCCATCGTGGGCTACGCGCAGATGCTCCGGACTGGCGCGATGGCAGAGGAGAAGAAGGCCAGGGCGTACGAAGTACTCGACAAGAACGCCTCCGCGCTGACGCAGATCGTCGAGGATGTGCTCGACATCTCGCGAATCGTCTCGGGCAAGATCCGGCTGCAGCTGCAGCCGGTCCCGCTCGCGCCCATCGTCATTCACAGCATCGAGACTGTGCAGCCGGGGGCCGACGCCAAGGGCGTGCAGGTGGATGTCGAGACCGGCGCCGAAGCCCTGGGCGTTGCCGGGGATGCCGATCGCCTCCAGCAGGTGTTCTGGAACCTGCTCTCGAACGCCGTGAAGTTCACGCCGCGCGAGGGCCGGATCGTTGTCCGGATGGGCCAGAACAATGGCTTCTGCGAGGTCATCGTGTCCGACGATGGCGCCGGCATCGACCCCAAATTCCTGCCGCACATCTTCGAGCGATTCCGTCAGGGAGACAGCCGCTTCGGCCGAGAGCACGGCGGGCTGGGACTGGGGCTGGCCATTGCCCGGCAGATCGTCGAAATGCACGGCGGCACCATCACCGCCGAGAGCGCGGGTCAGGGACAAGGGGCGACGTTTCGGGTCAGCCTTCCGGCGCTGCCGCAGTGAGCCGCCGATATACTGACGTTACGGCAAATCTCCGAAAGTCAAATCTCGAAAATCGAATCTCAGACGTTCGCAAAATGAACAACTGGACGCCCAAGTCAGTCCTGGCGCTTCGCGCCTATTCCGTTGAGCAGCTGAGACACGACCTCATTGCAGGCGTGACGGTGGGCCTGGTGGCGCTGCCGCTGGCCATGGCGTTCGCCATCTCCTCCGGGGTCTCGCCGCAGGCCGGCATCTACTGCGCGATTGTCACCGGTTTCCTGATTTCCGCCCTCGGCGGGTCGAACTTCCAGATAGGCGGGCCGACGGGGGCGTTCGTCGTCGTCGTGGCCGGGATCATCGCGCAGTACGGCATCGACGGGCTGTTCATGTCCACGATGATGGCCGGCGTCATCCTCGTGGTGCTTGGCGCGACAGGACTCGGCACGGCCGTCAAGTTCATTCCCCAGCCGGTCGTCGTCGGCTTCACGAACGGCATCGCGGTCGTGATCGCCAGCACGCAGATCCGGGATCTGTTCGGGCTCCAGATGACGAGCGTCCCGAGCGAATTCCTGCCGAAGATGAGAGCGCTTGCTGCCGCGGCCCCGACGTGGTCTCCGCTGGCCACCGCGCTCGGCCTCGGCGCCATTGTGTTCCTGCTGGTCTGGCGCCGGATGGGCAGCCGTCTCCCGGGCTACATCGTCGTGCTGGTGGTTACGACGGCGGCCACGGCCCTTGCGGGACTGCCTGTCGAGACGATCGGCAGCCGCTTTGGCGGTATTGCGGGCACGTTGCCGAGCCTGGTGCTGCCGAAGATCAGGCTGGACCTCGTGTTCACGCTGCTGTCTCCGGCACTCACGATTGCCATGCTCGGCGCCGTCGAATCGCTGATGTCCGCCGTCGTCGCCGATCGGATGGGTGGCGACCGCCACAACCCCAACGTCGAACTGATCGCCCAGGGCGTGGCCAATCTCGCGTCGCCGCTCGTCGGCGGGCTGCCTGCGACAGGTGCGTTGGCGCGCACCGCGACCAACATCCGATCGGGGGCGCGCACCCCGGTGTCGGGAATGGTGCACGCACTGACGCTGCTGGCCGTGCTGCTCGTCGCGGCGCCCCTGGCGCGCTACGTGCCGCTTGCCGCGCTCGCCGGCATCCTCGTGATAGTCGCCTACCAGATGGGCGAGTGGGCGGAGATTCCGCACCTGCTGAAGCTGGCAAAGGCGGATGTCGCGGTCTGGGTGGTTACCTTCTCGCTGACGGTCCTGGCGGACCTCACCGTTGCCGTCGAGGCCGGAATGATCCTCGCCATGCTGATGTTCATCCGCAAGGTGTCGCGCACGACGAGCGTGAGCGCCGCGGCGGAGGACGACGCCGAAGAGGGACGGCTGCATGTGCTGCACGACAAGCACGTGCCGGAATATGCGACGGTCTTCCGGGTGTACGGCCCGCTGCTGTTTGGTGCGACCGACAGCCTCTTTCGCGTCACCGAACACGTCCACGCGCTGCCACCGATCGTCATTCTGAAACTCCGGCACGTCACCGCCATCGATGCGACCGGGCTGCGCGCGCTGGAGGATCTTGCCGATCGCCTGCGCAAGAGCGGCCGTGAACTGATCGTCTGCGGCGCCCAGCCCCAGCCCTCGGCGCTCCTGGCGTCAGCCGACTTTCATCACCATGTCGGGTCGGACAACGTCTGCCCCAACACCGCCACAGCCCTCGCGCGAGCGGCGGACCTGCACCGGACGCAGCGCAGCGTCGCATAGACACCGAGCCCGCGTGTCCCGGTGACGTTCTCCTCCTCGGCTTACGGTAAAGAAATGCTAAGTTCTTCAGATGGACGCATTCCTCACATCTGACGGACTGCTCGCGCTCGTCACGCTCACCTTTCTCGAGATCATCCTCGGCGTCGACAACGTCATTTTCATCTCGATACTCTCGGGCAAGCTGCCGCCCTCCCAGCAACTACGCGCGCGTCGAACGGGCCTGCTCGCCGCGATGCTGATGCGCGTCGCGCTGTTGATGTCGATTGCGTGGATCGTCCGATTGACGGCGCCGATCTTCACCGTGTTTTCGCAGGAGATTTCCGGCCGCGATCTCATTCTGCTCGGCGGCGGACTCTTCCTTCTCGGCAAGGCGACCATTGAGATCCACGAGCGGCTCGAAGGGGTGGAAGGCCACAGTTCGGCGCGGGTCGCGCCGTCGTTCGCGTCGGTCATCGGCCAGATCATGCTGCTCGACATCGTGTTCTCGCTCGACTCGGTGATCACGGCCGTTGGAATGGCCGACAGCGTTCCTGTGATGGTGGCGGCTGTCGTACTGTCGGTCGCGATCATGATGTTTGCTGCCGAACCGATCAGCACCTTCGTCGGCAGGCATCCCACCGTGAAGGTGCTCGCCCTGGCCTTTCTCCTGCTGATCGGCGTGTCACTGGTGGGCGAGGGACTGGGCCTGCACATCCCGAAGGGATACATCTACTTCGCCATGGGCTTCTCGGTCGGCGTGGAGATGGTGAACCTGCGGGTCCGCCGGCAAGCCGCGCCGGTGCACTTGCACCAGCCTTATGTCGCGGAGCGGAAAGAATAAGGAACTCTGCAAGGTTCCGGTGAGCACTCTGCAAGGTGCCGGGGAGCACTCTACAAGGTGCCGGTTCAGCGCTCTACAAGGTGCCAGTGAGCACTCTACAAGGTGCCGGTCAGCACTCTACAAGGTTTCTGACTCTCGAGGATTGAGGTCGAACCGTCGAATCGCGGTCGCCGCGAAGGCGAGCGCGCTTCCAGACGCACCCTGCCGGAGGTGCGCGACGGCCATTTCCGTAACGAGGGCCGGTCGCGCCAGCGGGCGGCACACGACCTCCTTCATCCCCACCTGGGCGGCCGACCGCGGAAGCACCGAGACGCCGCAGCCTGCCGCGACCAGCGAGACGACCGCGTGGATGTGGGTTGCTTCACGGATGGACCGCGGCGCAAATCCCGCAGCCGCGCAGGCGCCGAGAATCTGGTCGTGAATGGCCGACACCTGACGCCGGGACACGAGGATGAACGGGTCGTCGGCCAGGTCCCGGAGCGGCAGGACGCGCCGGACGGCAAGGCGGTGATCGCGCGGCAGGACGGCGACGAAGGGCTCCTCGAAAAACGTCGTGCACTGCAGACGTGCCGGAAGGGGAGAAGGCGGCCGGAGGATGCCGAGGTCCAGATCGCCGGCGAGGATCTGCTCGACCTGAGATTCGCTCGGGAGTTCGGTCAGCACGCAGTCGATTGCCGGATGACGCCTCCGGAAGGCACGCATCAGCGCCGGGAGCACGAGGTGCGGCGCGCTCGGCGAAAAGCCGATGCGAAGGCGTCCCACCTCACCGTCGCGCACGCGCCGCGCGGCGGTCGAGAATTCCGCCGCTGCCTGCAGCACCTGTCGTGCTCTCGGCAGCAGCAGTTCGCCGGCCGGCGTGAGGCTCACGGCGCGGCGTGTGCGCGCAAAGAGCGCCGTGCCGAGCGCGCGCTCGAGTTGCTGAATGCGCTTGGTGAGCGCCGGCTGCGCGACATGCAGCCGCTCGGCCGCCCGCGTGTAGTGGAGGTCGCCGGCGAGCGCCACGAAGGAGGCCAGCAGGTCCAGCGAGGTCTCGGAAGTCATTCCGTTTAGGAATTATATCCTTTCAAATTTCGATTGGACTGGAATGAATGCCCGGCGCAGGATCGGCCCATGACACAACAGTGGTCTCCCGCCGATTACCAGCGCCACGCGGCATTTGTCCCGGCGCTCGGCGCGTCCATCCTGGCGCGCCTGGATCCCAAACCCGGTGAGCGCGTCCTCGACCTCGGATGCGGGGACGGGGTGCTCACCGCGCAGATCGCCGCAGCCGGCGCCCTGGTCACCGGCGTGGACGCGTCGCCGGAGATGGTGACGGCCGCGACCGCGCGCGGCGTCGATGCCCGTCTGGTGGACGCGCGGCACCTGCCGTTTCGCGGTGAGTTCGACGCGGTGTTCTCGAACGCCGTCCTGCACTGGATTCCAGACGCGGATAGCGTGCTCGCCGGCGTGGCGGCGGCCCTGCGGCCGGGGGGCCGCTTCGTCGCCGAATTCGGCGGCCACACCAACGTCGCGGCGATTGCGGTCGCGATACGCGCGGTGTTTGGACGCCACGGCGTGGGGTACTCGTCACCCTGGTACTACCCGACGCCCGATGAGTATCGAGCGCGTCTCGAAGCGCAGGGCTTCGTGGTGCGCGACATCCGTCTTTTCCCGCGCCCGACGCCGCTGCCAACCGGCATGGTGGGATGGCTCCGGACCTTCCGAGTGTCTCAGTTCGAAGGCGTTCCACCCGTGCTCGTGCAACAAATCGAAGATGAGATTGTCGACCTGCTGAGGCCGTCGCTCTGCGATACGGCAGGGCAATGGACCGCCGACTACGTTCGCCTGCAGGTCGTCGCCGAATCGGCCGGCAGGTCTTGACGTCGACGCCGCGGCGGCACTCTACAGAGTGCTGGGTGGCACTCTACAGGGTGCCGGTTGGCACTCTACAAGGTGCGGGTTGGCACCCTACAAGGTGCTGGTTGGCACTCTACAGGGTGGACGGCGGCACTCTACAGGATGCAGGGTGGCACTCTACAGCGTGCGCGTGGGCACTCTACACGGTATGCACGGCCAATACTCTGCCGGTGCACGATGCCTCTTTGCAGGGTTCCAGGTGGCGTCCCGGTTGCACGTTCCTTGAGGTTAAGGAGGAACCTATGCATCGGGCACTTCTTGGGATCGCGTGTGCGGCATGCTTGTCGGCTGGAACCGCGGCACAGGCACCGACTTCGACGCCATCGACCTCAACCGGCGGTTCCGCAGCCTCGTCTCAGGCGCCGTCGCCACATGTCGTGATGACCGGATGCGTTGAGCGCGCCGACCAGCTGATCCCAGCTGGTGGCACTCCGGTCGCGAGCACGGTCGACAGCCTTGACTTCGTGTTGACCCACGCCCAGCTCGCCGACAGTCCGCACCCGGTCACGCCGGCACCGACTGGAACCAGCGGCGTTGCCGGGACCGCCGCGCCCAGGGACAACGGCATCGGCAGCATGTACAGGCTGGATGGTCGGCTCGACACCATCAACCCGCATGTTGGGCACCACGTTGAAATCACCGGTACACGCGAGGCGTCGGCAACCGCAGCGACCCCGCCAAGTGCGAATGCGGTCAATCCAACGGCTGCAAATGCACCGACGATCAAGGTGGAGTCGGTGAAAATGCTGGGCGAGACTTGCGCGAGATAGGCACTCGGCAAAGGCATGAGCAATGCAGGGTGCCGCGGGCAGCACTCTGCAGGGCGCCGGCGAGCAACCTATAGAGCGGCATGCACTCTACGAGGTACTAGACCAAGCCACGTGCGTCGACCGAGCACTGTGCGTGATGCCACGAGCACTACGCAGAGTGCCATGTAGCAGTCTGTAAGTTGCCAGCGCAGCACCCGCAGCCTGAGGCAGCGCACGACAAGAGGCTCTGGGCTTGGCTTTCAGCGGTGTCGGCTCCGGGCTGGAGAGAAGGCCCATAGCCGACAGCCCAAAGCCCAAAGCCTGCACGCGATAGCTCAGTGTCCCGTGTGGCCGAAGCCGCCCTCGGCGCGTGCGGTTTCCGGCAAGACCTCCGAGGCTGCCCACTCCACGTGCTCGACGGCGGCGACGACCATCTGGGCGATCCGCATGTGCGGCGTGACGGTGAAAGCCTCACGCCCGTGATTGATGAGGATCACTTTCACCTCGCCCCGGTAGTCGCAGTCGATCGTGCCGGGCGCGTTCAGCACGGTCACGCCGTGCTTTGCGGCGAGCCCCGAGCGCGGACGCACCTGCGCCTCGAACCCGCGGGGCAGCGCGATCGCAAAGCCGCATGGGACGACCGTGAATGTGCCCGGCTCGATCACCAGCGGTCCAGCGATTGCGGCCGCCAGGTCCATGCCGGCCGCACCGGGCGTGGCGTATTCGGGAGTCGTCGCGAGAGGTGACAGTGATCGGATGGGAACGATGAGCGGAGGCACAGCTAAATGCTAATCGGGAATCGCGAAAGGCTAATTGCTAATTGAAAAGACAGTGGCAAGAGCGAATCGCTCACCCGGCTCCAATTAGCAATCAGCAATTGGCAATCAGCAATTAAAAAGGGGCCCGAAGACCAGCATCTCGCTGAACTCCGGGCCCGCACGATTCATTATTCCGCGTGAGGGCGGGTCCAAACACCCGCCACCACGCTCCAGCCTTGAAAACTTCTGACTTCTGACTTCTAACTTCTAACTTCGGAACGCCCCCTACCACT
>Ga0207701_10005420_pt1 | contig 12824 bp, 5 predicted proteins | sample KBSSwiSSwithPhiX_FD_184294 | JGI IMG/M metagenome (GOLD analysis project Ga0207701, IMG submission 184294) | Switchgrass rhizosphere bulk soil microbial communities from Kellogg Biological Station, Michigan, USA, with PhiX - S5 (SPAdes) (version 2) | ecosystem: Environmental > Terrestrial > Soil...
AATCGTCGTGATCTCGATGTCGCGATAGCCCTCCGCGGTGAGCGTGGCGAGAAGCCCGTCGGGCATGGCTTCGGACACGGTCGGCGATGTCATCACATCACCGGCAATTGCGATCACTGCGCGTGCGAGCGGACCATACGGAGCATCGATGACCGTCGGGCTCTTGCGCCAGGTATACCCGCCAACAATGCCGCCGGGCCTGGTCACGCGGAGCATCTCGCGGAACGCCTTCGGCCGGTCCGGGATGAAGTGGAGGACCAGTGCCGAAACCACCACGTTGAATTCCGCAGTCCCAAACGGCAGATCGATCGCGGAACCCGTGCGGAACGTCACCTGCGGCGCCGTCACCGTCCGCTGCGCGTGCTCGACCTGTTGCAGCGACGGATCGATCGCAACGATCTGTCTGGGAGCCGCATGAGTGAGGATAAGGCCGGTGAACGCGCCAGTGCCGCATCCCACATCGAGCCAGGAGCCATTCTGCGGCGGATGCAGCCACTCAAGGAACTTCTCGCCGATCGCCCGACTCCATCGCCCCATGTAGCGGTCATATGCGTCAGCGTCATCGAAGGCGACCCGTGTTTCAGTCATGGCGAGGCGCGTCGTTTCGTGTCGTCACTTTGCGTATTTTGAGATATGGCGGCGAATGCCCCCGCCGCATGTTGCAAGGCACGTAATGGCCAGTGCCAAGCCCGCAGTCACTTCGAGGGCAGCCACCATCATCATCGTCTTTAGCTTCATGGCATAGCTCCCAACTGTCGCCGTAGGGAAATGGGAAGACGCACTCAGGAAGGATCAGGATATAACTGAGCGCTTATAATTCCCACAACCTGGAGACGATCATGACGAGGCCTGCGCGACTCGTTCGAGTACTGGCGACCTTGATCGGCGCCTCGGTCGGCTTTCACCAGTTGCCGCCGCGCCTTGTCGATCCGATGCCGCTGCTCGAGGCCGCAACGCAGCCACCGCCTGCCGCACAAAGACGAGTCATCGCCCCGCCGGGACCGAAGCCCGTCGGCCCTTATAGTCCCGGACTCATGGCGGGCGACTTCCTCTACGTCTCCGGCCAGGGCGCACGCGATCGCGACGCACGGTTGCCTGACACAGTCGAAGCGCAAGTCAGACAAACCCTCGACAACGTCAAGGGCATCGTCGAGGCCGCCGGGTTGACGCTTGAGCACGTCGTCTACAGCCAGGTGTATCTCAGCAACATGTCCAGCTTCGACACGATGGATCGTGTCTGGCGCGAATACTTTCCGAAACAGCCGCCGGCACGAGCCGTCCTCGGGGTTCACCGGATGCCAACCGACACGCCGGTGGAGATCAACGTCGTCGCCTTCCGTGATCTCTCCCGCAGAAAGCCCATCGTTCCTGCGGGCTACCCGGCGAACTCATCAGCGGCGGCGGGCGTGATGGCGGGCGACCGGCTCTACCTGTCCGGCTCCTTTGGCGCCGACCTCGGGACTGGCAACGTGCCCCCGGATCCGGCCGCGCAGGTACAACTTGCGCTGGACAACATGAAGCGGACACTCGACGCGGCGGGCATGGATTTCCGTCATGTCGTGTTCGTCAACCCGTACCTGACCGACCAGGCGTCCGGACAGATGAACGCCATCTACGCGAAACAGTTCGAATTTGGGAACACGCCCGCGCGCGCCACGATCCGGGTCGCCAGCCTGCCGGGTGGGAACACGATCGAATTCACCGGCGTCGCCGTCGCCGATCTCTCGAAGCGGGTCGCCGTGCGCCCGAAGAACATGCGGCCGAGCGCCACCGCAAGTCCGTGCGTCTTTGCCGGCGACACCTACTATTGTTCGGCCAAGGGCCCGTTCACGCCGGGACCCGATAAGGTTCAGGGCATCTACGCTGCGACCGTCGAGGCGCAGGTACGGCAGACCATGCGGAATCTGCTCGATGGCCTCGAGGAGGCAGGGCTGACGCTCGCCAACGTCGTCGCCACCAACGTCTATCTCGACGACATCGAAGACTTTCCGAAAATGAATCGCGTTTACGCGCAATACTTCCCGGAGTTGTTCCCGACGCGGACGACTATTGCCACGCTTCCGCCGATCGAAAGGAAGCCGGTGAATGAGGATGTGTATCCGGGGCTCGAGCAGATTTCGCTCGTAGCGGTGAAATAAAAAAGGGAAAAGGGAAAAGGCAGAAGGAGGAGGATGCAGTGGACTCCAACGGTCTCACCCGGCGCGAGTTGTTCCTGATGGGCAATGCCCTTGCGGTGCCAACCCTCCTCGGGCGGCTCGACGCGTCGCTCGAGGCGGCTCCGGTCCCGGCAGCCGCCGGACCATTGGTGGCTGGACCGCAGATCTATCAGTCGATTGGTGTCGATCCGGTCATCAATTGCCGCGGGACGTTCACCATCATCGGCGGATCGGTGGAGCGTCCGGAAGTCCGCGCGGCGATGGATGCCGCATCGAAGCACTTCGTTCAGATCGACGAGCTCGCGGACGCGGTCGGCCGGCGATTCGCTGAGCTGACCGGCGCCGAGTGGGGCATGGTCTCGGCCGGTTGCGCCGCCGGGTTGAAGCACGTAACGATCGCCTGCGTCACCGGCGGCAATCCGGAAAAACTCATTCGCGTCCCGGATTTGTCCGGTTTCGACAAGACTGAAGTCATCGCTCCGCGTTCGGCACGAAACGTCTACGACCACGCGATTCGCAACGTCGGCGTCAAGATGGTGACCGTCGAGTCGATCGAAGAGCTCGAACGCGCCATCAATCCGCGGACGGCGATGATCTACCTGATGGCCGACAGCGGGCCCAATGCAATGCTCGAGGCGGTGGCACGCATCGCCGGACCGAAGAATATCCCCATCCTCGTCGATGCGGCGGCCGAAGTGCTGACGATTCCCAACGTCCACCTGCAGCGCGGCGCCACCATCGTCGCCTACAGCGGCGGCAAGGCGATCTGTGGTCCGCAGTGCGCGGGGCTGCTGCTCGGACGAAAGGACATCCTCCAGTCCGCCTGGCAAGCGAGCGCGCCGCATCACGGCCCAGGCCGCGACAACAAAGTGGGCCGGGAAGAAACGCTCGGCATGCTGGCAGCAGTCGAAACGTGGGTGAAGCGCGATCACGCGGCAGAATGGAAAACCTGGCTCGGCTGGCTCGACACGATCTCGAAGCGTGTCATGACCATCGACGGCGTGAAGACCGCCGTCCGCGAGCCCACCGATCTGTCGAACAAGAGCCCGTCCCTGTCCATCACGTGGGACGTGGCAGCGCTGAACGTCATGGGCGACGACGTGGCCGAGGAGCTGGCGACGACGAAGCCGCGGATTGCAGTGGGCGCCGGCGGTGGTGGCCGCGCCGCGCAGGCGGCAACGCCCGGCACGACGGGGATCACCATCACAGCATGGCAGATGCAGCCGGGCGACGACACGGTCGTGGCGGAGCGCGTCCACGCGGTGCTGTCGCGCAAGCGTGCGCCACGAACCACGGATATGCTGAAGCCCACCGGCGACGTCAGCGGCCGGTGGGACGTCGACGTCGAGTTCTACAGCAGCCGCAGCCAGCACACGCTGCAGATCGAGCAGGACGGCAACTGGATCCAGGGCTCGCATCGCGGCGAGTTCTCGACCCGCGAGCTGGTCGGCATGATCGAAGGGGACAAGGTCACGCTGCGCAGCGTCGATCAGCGCCCGGGCGATTCGATCACCTTCATCTTCGCAGGAACACTGGCGAACGGCACCATTTCCGGGCCAATTCACCTCGGCGAGTACTTGACTGCGAAGTTCACGGCGAAGCGTCATGCGTACACGACGACTCGCACGCGGATCCGCGTCCCAAGCGGACCGCCGCTGGCGACCTGACTATGTGTGGCTTCCGGCTTTAGCCGGAAGGCTGCGTGAGGCGATCGATGGACTGGCGACCGTCACTGCCGTTCCGGCCGCAGAATCGTGTGTGGATATCTCACGGCAGCCGGGCGAACTCCGCTCTCGCTTCCTTGAAGATCGGAATGTCCGGGTCGGCGTCTTTCCACAGCGTAAGGAAGTCGGCGTAGGCAGTCTTTGCGCTCGCCGTGTCTCCGGCAATGACGAACGCACGACCCAATTGAAGCCGTGCGAGCGCGCCGATTGGATCCGTCACAACGATGCCACGGTGAGTGAGAATCTTCTGGAATTCTCTGGCCGCGTCGGCGCCCTGGTGCGCGGCCAGGTAGGCGAGACCGCGTACGTAGACTGGGTAGAGCGGTCCGTTGAATCCAACCGACGCGCCTGAGTGATCGCCCAACTCGTACGGGGCGGCGACTTCGAGGGCGTCGATGACTTTGGCCGGCTCCGCACGATTGAGCGCAAGAAGCGCGCGGAGCACCGGCAGATAACTGATCGTGACGAGCGTGTCTTCGGGAAACCGCGCGGATAGGTCGTCGGCGAGCGTCTTCGCCCGCGACACATCACCGGCCAACGCGAGGGCAACAGCAGCGCCATACTGCGCGGTTTTCCCTCTCGAAAGATCGAGGACGGACGCGGCGTTCTGACGCGCCTCGGTTGCATATCCGAAGAGTGCCTCGCGCACCGCGGCCGCCGCCTGGTGCTCAGCCGCGCCATCGCGGTGCCCCGCCTGCTGTGCGATCTGAACAGCCTGACGCGACTGCTTCCTTGCCTGTTGTAGATGACCGGAATACGCGAAGACGGCACCCTCCTGATCAGTCATCCAGGCCCCAATCCAGTCCTGCACCCCGAATTGTTCCCGCGCGCGCCCTGCCAGTGCTGCCATCTCGGCGCGATCGCTCTCGAGGAACGCGATCTGGAATCGGGCATAGAGCAACTCCGGTATGTTGATCTTCCGCTCTGAGGCTTTTTGCAGCGTGCTGCGGGCCTCGTCGAGACGACCGCGGTAGATGGCGCTGGCAGCAAGGTTGAAGTACGGAAACGAGGAATCGGGATCGAGCAGCATCGCTTTGCCGGCTTCTTCCGCCGCTGTTTCGAATCGGCCGAAGGCTGCGTTGAGACTGCCGCCGAGAAACGAGCGCGGCATCACGTCGCGCGGATAGGTCTGCACCCACAACTCGCAGGTCTGCCGCGCCTTCTCCAGGTTTCCCGTGACGGTGCGGTGGTAGGCCAAGTCGATGAGGAACTTCTCGCGGTCGCTCGCGCGATTCCGCAACTGGTATGCCTTCGTCGTGCTCTCCATCGATCGATCGGGCTCCGCAGCAGCGCTGTAGCTGATGCCGAGAAACGCGTAGGCAACGGCAAAATTGGGGTCGATCTCCGTGGCACGTTTGAACAAAGGGATTGCGGCGGGCGGACCGGCTGAATCGTTGACTTTCATTGCCGTGGCATACGCTTTCAGAGCCTCCACCGAGAGCGTCGTCGCTTCCGGAAGCGGAGTCGAATGCTTTTCGATGGTCGCGAGCGATTCGCCGACGCGCGATCTGAACTTGCTCGCAATCTCGCTGAGCGCGTTCAGGACGTCTTCCTTTCGCGTGGCCTGCGCCTGCTCGTCGTCGAGGATCTCTCCCGTGTCGCATCTCTTCGCGCGCAGCCCGAGGACGTACTGAGTCCCGAGGCTCGCGATGGACCCTTCCAGGAGTGCCGCGCTTCCAGTCCGCTCACACACGCCGATAGCGAGCTCTGGCGTCAGCCGCGCGTTCGACGGCTGTCCCATGAATCCAAGCGTCTTCTGGACACGCTCGTTGGAAATCAGGCTGAGGAACGGTGATTGACCGAGCTGTACCGCGAGTCCCTGGCGAAGCGTGTCATCGAATACCTGATCGCCGGTCGAGTTGGTGAAGTCGGCCAGCACGATCGTGTCCTTGTCCGTGAGTTTAGAAGCAGCGGTGTTGATCTCCGCCGGTTTCGAGGAGCGGTACACGTATAACGCGCCGGCACTCACCGACACGAGAGCGACGACGGCGGCCTTCGCCCATCGAGGTAGCTGGGTGACGCTGGGCACACTGGTCGGAGTTCGCGCCGCCAGACGGCCGGAATCCCGATCGCGCTTCAGCCGCTGCAGGTCGGAACGAATCTCGGACGCGTGCTGGTAGCGGAGCTCTCGATCCTTTTCGAGACACTTGTCGACGATCCGCTCCAGTTCGAGCGGCACGTCAGGGTTCAAGCGCACGGGGGCAACGGGTGTGCGATTGAGAATGCCGTCTGCGATGACGCCGATGCTCTCCCCGCGAAATGGGAGAGTGGCCGTCGCCATTTCGTAGAGCACGATGCCGAACGAAAACAGGTCGGTGCGCGCATCGACCTCCTCGGCGCGGACCTGCTCCGGCGACATGTATGGGACCGTCCCGAGCGCGCTGCCTGGACTGGTCAGCGCGTCTGGTGCGGTGAAGGTCGGGCCGCTCTCGGTGGTACGAACGGGTTCACGTTTGGCCAGGCCGAAATCGAGAATCTTCGCGTGGCCGCGGCTCGTGACGAACAGATTTGCCGGTTTGATATCGCGGTGGACAATCCTCGCGGCATGGGCCGCGTCCAGTGCGTCGACGATCTCGATCGCGAGCACCAGAAGGGCATCGATGTCGAGCGGACGCCCGCCGATTCGGTGCTTCAGTGTCGTCCCGTCGAGGAACTCCATCGCGATGAACGCGCGGCCCTCGTGCTCACCGATGTCATAAATCGTGCAGATGTTCGGATGGTTCAGGGCCGACGCGGCACGCGCCTCGCGGCGGAAGCGCGTCATGGCGTCAGGATCGTGTGCCAGTTCCGCAGAGAGGAACTTCAGAGCGACGAAACGCTCCAGACGAGTGTCCTGCGCTTTGTAAACGACGCCCATCCCGCCGCCACCGAGTCGCGCGAGGATGCGGTAGTGCGTGAGAATGGTGTCCGTGCGGAGATCGGTGGGCTCATGATCGCCGGGGCCCTCCGCGCCGATTCCCGCTGCCAATTCGATGGCGGGCGTTCCTAGGAACACCGTCTGGCGCAGAAGTGAGCGCACCTCCCGCGCAAGAGGCTCGTCACCACCACAGGCTTGTTCGACAAACGCATCGCGCTCTTCGGGTGAGCGGTCGAGTGCGTCGTGGAGCAGCTTATTGAGCTGACCCGACCGTTCCGAATCCATCGTCGGCCCCAGCGGTGATGTCCTTTGTACTCAGTTCGTTAGCCTTATCCGCCACGATGCTTGCAGCAGCGCTCGATTATACCGCTCGCTACCTGTCGTGAAATCTCCGCATCGGCCGGAAGCCACAGATGCGCGAGTCACGCGCCCTCGATTACAATCCCGCGTCATGGTCACACGACGAGAAGTTGTTTCCGCCCTCACCGGCGTTTCCGCGCTCACGACGCTCGGGATCCCGGTTGCCGCCGCGCAGACGTCAGGTCGCCGGCCCGATCTGCGACTCCAGAAGGGTCAGAAGCTGGTGATGATCGGCGACTCGATCACCGACGTCGGCCGCGCCCGGCCGATCGGCGAGGGACGAGCGGACGACGCGCTGGGGCGGGGCTACGTGATGATGGTCGACGCGCTGCTGGGCGCGGTGTATCCCGAGCGCATGGTTCGCGTCATCAACATGGGAGTCAGCGGAAACACGACCCGCGATCTCAAGAAGCGATGGCAGACCGACGTGCTGGACCTGAAGCCGGACTGGCTGTCGATCATGATTGGCGCAAACGACGTCTGGCGTCAGTACGACTCGCCGAAGCAGACCGAGAATCACGTGCTGATCGACGAATACGAGCGCAACCTCCGCGACCTGGTTTTGTCCGTAACGCCGTTGGTCAAGGGCCTGGTGCTGATGACGCCGTACTACATCGAGCCGAATCGGCAGGACGCGATGCGCGCGACGATGGACAAGTACGGCGCCGTGGTGAAGAAGGTCGCCGCTGCGACTGCGAACAGCGTGTTCGTCGACGTGCAGGCCGCCTTCGATCGACTGCTCACGACCTACTATCCCGCCACTATCAACTGGGACCGCGTGCACCCGAATAACACCGGGTCGGCCCTGATTGCCCGCACCTTTCTGACCGCGATCGGGTTCGACTGGCAGCGAGGCCTCGAAGGCGTCTGACAAAGCAGACGCTAGTGTGCAGCCTGCCACGTTCCCTACTCAACGGCTGTCGAGCGGTATAGTGGGGCGTGCCGCGCGAGGACCGCAATGCCGACGCCTTTCGATGACGTAACGGTCGGGCCCATCCAAGTCGGGACTGGCTCAGGAGCGACGACACCGTTCGCGGCAGGGCCGTCCCGGTTTGCCCCCGGCGCCATCGTCGCCGGCCGCTACAGGCTGGTCGCGCTGCTCGGGCGCGGCGGCATGGGCGAGGTGTACCGCGCCGACGATCTGACGCTCGACCAGCCCGTCGCGCTGAAGTTCCTGCCAGAAGGTGTCGGGGCGACCGACTCCCGTATCGCACAGTTCCACAACGAGCTGCGGGTCGCGCGACAGGTCTCGCACAAGAACGTCTGCCGCCTGTACGACCTCGGCGACGCCGACGGCCGCCGCTTCCTGACGATGGAGTACGTCGACGGGGAGGATCTCTCCTCGTCTTTGCGGCGATTCGGGCGGATGCCGCCGGACAAAGCGGTACAGATCGCACGTCAGCTCTGCGCGGGGATCGCCGCCGCCCATGAGAAAGGCGTGCTCCATCGGGATCTGAAACCGGCGAACGTGATGCTGGACGGAAACGGCGACGTCCGTATCGCGGACTTCGGGATTGCGACGCTGGGAGACGCCGAGGGAGAGAGCGTCGCGGGCACCCCACAGTACATGGCGCCGGAGCTGCTCGCCGGCAGGCCCGCGAGCACGAAGAGCGACATCTTCGCACTGGGATTGATCCTTTTTGAAGTCTTCACGGGAAAGCGGGCGTATGAAGCGAAGACACTCCGCGAACTGAAGGAACTCCACGACACGTCGACGCTGACCAACCCGTCGTCCATCGTGAACGATCTCGACCCGGCCATCGAGCGCGTGATTCTTCGATGCCTGGAGAAGGACCCGGAGAAACGCCCCGCGTCGGCGTTGACCGTCGCCGCCGCACTCCCCGGTGGCGACCCCCTGGCGGCAGCGCTCGCGGAGGGCGAGACACCGTCGCCGGAGCTCCTGGTTGCGGCCGGTGAGAGCGTCGCCGTGCCTGTGGCGCCGGCGCTGGCGATGTTGGCCGGATTCTTCCTCGTGCTCGTGCTCGGCGTGGCCGCCGGCACTCGCGGATCGTTGATCAGTCAGCTGCCCATGGCCATCCCGCGTGACGCGCTGGCCGATCGCGCGAACGTGATTCTCAAGAAGCTTGGCTACGAAGACACCGCCGGTCATCGCGCCAGCGGGTTTCACTTCGACGGCGATTACTTCCGATGGGCACAGAAGAACGGGCCGCCGGCTTGGTGGACGGATCTTCGGATCGGCCGTCCCGCCGCCGTGGTCTTCTGGTATCGCAGCAGCCCTGACGCGCTCGCGCCTTCGTCACCGGCCGGCCGCGTGACCGCGCGCGATCCTCCGGCGGTGCTGCCGGGCATGCAGCAGGTGTTTCTCGATACCGCAGGGCGCCTGATCGAGTTTCACGCAGTGCCGCCGGCCATCGCCCTGGATACTCCCGCGGCGGACGCTCCGTGGCCCGCCCTCTTTGAAGCCGCGGATCTCGATGCGCGGGCATTTACGCCGCTCTCGCCCAAATGGCTCCCGCCCGTCTTTGCCGACGCCGCGGCGGCCTGGGAGGGACCAATACCCGGACGCGCCGATATGCGCGTGCGCATCGAAGCGGCGTCGTACAAGAACCATCCGGTGTCGTTTCAGATCGTCTGGCCCTGGACGGAGCCGCCCCGTTCGGAGGCGTCGCAGCGAACCGCGCTGCAGCGCCTGACGGATGCGACCAGCATCGCATTCTGGCTGGCGATGCTGGCGGGCGCGGTGCTGCTCGCACGCCGAAACCTGCGCGCGAACCGCAGCGACCGCCGCGGCGCCGCGCGGCTCGGGATCGGGATGACGGTGGCGTCGATCGCACTGAACGTGCTAAACGCGACCCACGTGGCGGACCCCAACGTCGAGAGAATGCAGGTGTTCGGAGCGCTCGCGTTCGGCGTCTTCAACGGCGGGATGGTGTGGATTTACTACCTGGCGATCGAGCCGTACGCACGGCGCTTCTGGCCAGACGCGCTGCTCGGGTGGACCCGTTTGCTGTCGGGCCACGTCCGTGACCCGCGTGTCGGTCGCGAGCTGTTGATCGGTCTTCTCTTCGGCGGCGTCGGGCTTCTGATCGACCTCTCGAAGCTCGTGCCGATGGCGCTCGGCTGGCGCATCCCGGGGCTGCCGATGGGAAACGACCTCCAGTATTTCGACGGCGTGGCGTCAGTGGGCGCGCAGTGGCTTGAGATCGCGATCGGAGCTCTCATGAGTGCGCTGGCGATCGCCCTGATCTTTCTGGTGCTGCGGCTGCTGTTGAAACGGCCGCGCGCCGCGCTGATCGTTGGATTCTTCCTCCTGCTCCTTCTGCTGAACAACGGATCCTTCGTCTCCGGCAACTGGTTCGATCGTTTCAACAACCTGACGTTCACGCTCCTGCTGACGTTCGTCCTCCATCGTTTCGGCTTGCTCGCGACGGCGATGACGTTGTTCGTCGACAACATCATGACCAGCGTGCCGCTGACGACGAACCTATCAGCGTGGTGGTCGGGACCGACGATCGCGTCACTGCTGATGTTAATCGCGCTCGGATGGCTCGCGTACGTGGCGGCCCGGGCGGGCCAGCCGCTGTTTGGACAACTGCTGGAGGAATGAGCCAGCCCCTCGAGGTCTACTCCGGTCACGAGGGTGACAATCCGACGGGAAGGCTTCGCTGAATTGTTGCGCCGTCCATACCGTGGTCGGATGTCCCGGGACCGCCACATTCCCGATGCGACGGCGCTGCTGCGTGAGCACCACGAGGACAAACAACAGCCGGCTGGTCCCTCAACGCAAACCTTTCACGAGGACGATGTCGTTCGTGGTCGTCGTACGCGCGACGGCGAGCCGCTTGCCATCGTGAGACCAGGCGAAATCCTGGATGCTGCGCTCGGTGAAACGCGTGAGTGGATGCGGTGACGAGCCGTCCCACGGAACAATCCAGATGTTGGATCCTGGCGCGAGGATGTCCGCGATCCCACTGCCGTCTGGTGTCCACCGAGAACGACGCAGGGTACTGGTTTCCGGGACGCTCAGAAATCGGCGAGTCGCACACGTGGGCAACTCACATGTCACGAACTGAAAGTTCCCGCTGACTCCTGTCGTGCCAAACATCAGTGACTTGCCATCCGGCGACACGTCGACAGTGCCAGCGCCGGCAAAGACATCCGCCACCTTCACCGGCCGTCCACCGTCGACTGGGACAATCCACGGCGACTGCAGCCCGCTGCGCGTGGAAAGAAACAGGACTGACCGGTCGTCGCGGGTGATTTGCAGATAGCCGGCGCTGCCAGGAATCAATTGGACGCTGTGCCGGCCGTCCGCATCGGCTCTCCAGATGCCGTCCGTGGACGTGAACACAATCGTCCCTCCGTTGGAGGTGGCGGCGAAGTGACCGAATGGGTTCGAGAGAATGTCGTCCGGGGCGCGGCCTCCCGGAATCAGCGATGACAGGACCAGCTGACCGTTCACCATTCTTGGATACAGGAGCCGGTCACCCGCCCAGGCAATCTGAGCGGCTGACACGTCTCCCAGACTATTCGACGCAACGACCTCCACCCAGTCGTGCGCGCCGCCATCTGCAACCCACACACTGGCACGGATATCGGAGCGTTCCGTCGCCAGACTTCGACCATCAGCCGTGACGCTGGTCCCGAGGAAGTTGCTCAGATCGTTGGTCAGCGGCGTGAGTCGGCCTGCCGGGTACGACACCTGCCACACCTGTTGCAACATGGCATCTTCCGCAGTCCCTGTTACGACAAGGGCCCCATCGTCAACCCATGACGGACCAGTGATTGATCCCAGCTTCGAAAGCGACACGACCCGTTCCGATCCGCTTGCCGCGTCGACGAACGACAAGACCTGTAGCATTGCCTCATCGGTTCCGATCAATGCAATCACCCGACCGTCAGGCGACCACGCCGGCCGAACATTCGGGTTTCGAAACAGGCTCAGGTTCCCGTGCATGCGCGGAGCTTTTCGTACTGCCAAGACCCGCTCGTGGGCGCCGTCGCGATCAGCAACTATCAATGCGGTCGTGCCATCTGTCCGAAACATGCGTACGAACGCCAAGTGCCGCCCATCAGGTGACCACCCGACGGGGCTGTCTGCGTGCTCTATCAACCGCCTTGATACTCCACCGAGAAGCGAGACTCGCCATATCTCCATGAATTCGGCACTGCCGTGCCAGCGAACGAAGTCCACAGACCCTCCGTCGGGCGTTATTGTCGCGCCCCACAGCGTCACGTTCCGTTCGGGTCGTACGATTTGCGCATCGCTGCCGGTCGTCGTCTGACGGATCCAAAGGCTATCGACGTTCCCTTCGTGTTGGATGTAGGCGACGAATTTGCCGTCTGGCGAAATCGCAGGTCGTTCAGCGTTCCCGCTCGTCGTGAGCTGAGTAATTTGCAGATTCTTGAGCGGTGCTCGCAGGTGCAACACGGTGTAGAGTCCGCCGGCCAATGCGAGGGCGATCAAGAACGCGGCAACTCCGGCCTGCCACAACCGCGTCGCCTGAGTCCGCGGCACTACGCGAGGCCCTCGTCCCAGCGGGCTTCCACTATCGAGTGACACCCTGATGTCTTCGAGGTCGTTCTGCAGGTCCTTCGCGGTCTGGTAGCGCCCCTCGGGATCTTTCGAGAGGGCGCGGCGAACGACACCTGCGAGTTCGCTTGGCAGACCTGGGTTCAGCTCGGTCACCGGGCGCGGCGTGTCTCGGAGGATCGAGGTGATCGTCGCCAGCGTTGTATCACCCTTGAACGGCCGCTCGCCGGTTG
>Ga0207701_10005424_pt1 | contig 12821 bp, 9 predicted proteins | sample KBSSwiSSwithPhiX_FD_184294 | JGI IMG/M metagenome (GOLD analysis project Ga0207701, IMG submission 184294) | Switchgrass rhizosphere bulk soil microbial communities from Kellogg Biological Station, Michigan, USA, with PhiX - S5 (SPAdes) (version 2) | ecosystem: Environmental > Terrestrial > Soil...
CCCGCCATGGTGTTGAACTCGCCCGCGACCTCGGCGATCTCGTCGCGCCCGGAGATCCGGGCCCGGGCCTGCGCGTCGCCCTCGCCCAGCCGGCGCGCGGCCTGGCGCAAGATCCCCAGCGGGCGCAGCAGGCGGGTGGTCAGCACCAGCGACGACAGCAGGCCCAGCAGGCAGGCGGCGGTGGCGGCCGCGATCATCACCGCGTCCAGCCGCCGCGCCATGTGCCGCGCGCGCTCGCTCTTGCGCAGCATCGCGTCCTGGTTGATGGCCAGGATGACGTCGGCGCCGTCCTTGACCGCCAGGAACGCGGGCTGCAGGTCGGCGAAGTAGGCGCGCCGCTGGGCCCCGGTGGCCAGCGGGATGAACTCCCGCAGGCGCTGGCGGTAGTGGTTCCAGCGCGCGCGCAGCGCGACCGTCGCCTGCTGCTCGCCCGACTCGGTGACGTTGCCCTCCTGCGCCTGCAGCTCGCGCTCGAAGACCGGGACGTACTGCTCGGCCTGGCGGGTGCCGGCCGCGCCCTCGCCCGCGACCAGGAACAGCGCCGCGCTGTCGACCCGCTCGATCGACTCCTTCATCCGCTGCGCGGCCAGCACGCTGCGGTAGTTGTCCTTCAAGATCAGCTCGGAGCTGCGCGCCAGCTTGCCGTTGGTCACGCTGGCCAGGGCCCCGACCACGATCACCGCCAGCACCATCGGCGCCTGCGCCAGCAGCAGCTTGGCCCGCAGGGTCATCGCCCCTCCTTGTCCTCGCGCTCCTCGCGGGCCGCCACGAAGACGTCGAACTCCGCCCCCTCGCGCAGCATGCGCGCCACCGCGGTGCGGCCCAGGCGCTCGCGCCACCAGGCGTCGCGCGAGCGACCGAGCACGATCTGCCCCACCCCGTGGGAGCGCGCGAAGTCGAGCAGCGAGGCGACCGCGTCGTGGCCCTTCAGGCGCACCACCTCGGCGCCCAGCTCGCGCGCGCGCTCGATGTTGGCCAGCAAGTGGCGCTGCGACTCGGAGTCGATCAGGTGCGGCGCCTCCCCGGGGGTCTCGACGTAGACCACGAACCAGTCGGTGTTCAGCTTGCCCGCCAGCCGCGAGCCGCGCCGCAACAGCGCCGCCGCGCGCCGCGGAAACGACGACATGCACACCATCACCCGCCCGAGCTCGGCCCCCTTGGGCGCGCCGCCGGCCCGTTCACCGTCGCCGGCCGGGCCGCGCGCGCGCGCCGCGCGGCCGGCGTCGCCGGCGCGGTCCAGGCTCTCGGCGACCTCGCGCAGCGCCAGCTCGCGCAAGGTAGCCAGCTTCTCGCCGGTGAAGAAGTTCTCCAGCGCCCAGGGGATCTTGTCGGCGCCGTAGATCTTGCCGGCCTTGAGCCTCTCCTGGAGGTCTTCGACCGCCAGGTCCAGGTTCACGATCTGATCGGCCTCGCGCAGGAAGCCGTCGGGGACAGTCTCGCGGGTCTTGACCAGGGTCGCCCGCTCGACCACGTCGTTGAGGCTCTCGAGGTGCTGGATGTTGAACGCGCCGATCACGCTGACCCCGGCGTCGAGGATCTGCAGCACGTCCTGGTAGCGGCGGCGGTTACGGCTGCCGGGCGCGTTGGTGTGGGCGATCTCGTCGACCACCGCGATCTCGGGATGGCGGGCGATGATGGCGTCGACGTCCATCTCCTCGATGGTGACGCCGCGGTATTCGATGCGGCGGCGCGGGATCTGCTCCAGCCCGGCGACCAGCGCCGCGGTGTCGGCGCGCCCGTGAGTCTCGATGAACCCCAGCGCCACGCCGACGCCCCGCTGCGCCAGCGCGTGCGCCTCCTCCAGCATGCGGTAGGTCTTGCCGACGCCGGCGGCGAACCCGATGTACAGCTTCAGCCGCCCGCGCTTGGACCGGCGCAGCATCGCCAGGAAGTCCTCGGGGCGCTGCGTGGGTTGGGTCATCGGCTGCCTGGAATACTACGCCAGGATGCGCGCCGCTTCGGGCCACGCCTGCCCGCGGCGGATCGCAATCTGCAATGTGGCCGGCGCGCTGATTGCGAAACGCAATGCCGCGCGCGCGGCTACTCAAAAAAAACCGTCTCTCCGTCGACAATTTACCTCTGCGAAACCGCTCAGCATGGAGACTGCGCGCGGCGGGACGGATCCCGCGGAGGACGCCGAATGTCGACACCGAATCTGGCCGTGGATCCCGAAGGCACCGGCCAGGCCGCCGATTCGAACCGCACCGATACCGCCACGGCCATGGCGCCGGCGCCCGGGCCCGGTGGCGACGCCGCGGCCGGCGCCAGTGGCAGCTCCTGGGCGCGCCTGCGCGCAGCGCTGTTCGGACGGGCCCGCGATCTGCACGACCGGAGCATCTTCCATCAGGTGTCGCTGATTCCCTTCCTGGCCTGGGTCGGTCTGGGCGCCGACGGCCTGTCGTCGTCGGCCTACGGTCCCGAGGAGGCCTTCCGGACGCTGGGCAGCCACAGCTACCTGGCGGTCGGGCTGGCCCTGCTGACCGCGCTGACCGTCCTCATCATCTCGGCCGCCTACCGCGGGATCATCCAGGACTTCCCGCACGGCGGCGGCGGCTACGTGGTGGCGACCAAGCTGCTCGGGCGCGCGGCGGGCGTGGTGTCGGGCAGCGCGCTGCTGGTCGACTACGTCCTCACCGTGACCGTCTCGGTGGCCGCCGCCGGCGACGTCATCTTCAGCTTTCTGCCGGCGTCGTTGATGGGCTTCAAGCTCTCGCTGGAGGTGTCGTTCATCTTCGGCCTCACCGCGCTGAACATCCGCGGCGTGCGCGAGTCGGCGATCGCGCTCGCGCCGATCTTCCTCACCTTCGTGGTCACCCACGCGGCCGTGATCGTGGGCGGCGTGATCGCGCGCGCCTCGGCCTTTCCGGCGACCGTGCGTCAGGTCAGCGCCGGATTTCACCAGGGCATGGGTACGCTGGGGCTGGGCGGGATGCTGCTGCTGTTCATCCACGCCTATTCGCTGGGCGGAGGCACCTACACCGGCATCGAGGCGGTGTCGAACGGCCTGCCCATCATGCGCGAGCCGCGGGTACGTACCGCGCGCCGAACCATGCTGTACATGGCGCTGTCGCTGGCCTTCACCGCGGCCGGGCTGCTGGTCTGCTACCTGCTCTGGCACGTCACGCCGGTCCCCGGCAAGACCCTGAACGCCGTGCTGGTCGAGACCATGACCGCGCCGCTGCCGGGCGGCAAGGTGCTGGCGGTGGTGACCTTGTTCTCGGAGGGCATCCTGCTGGTGGTCGCCGCGCAGGCCGGCTTCATCGACGGTCCGCGCGTGCTGGCCAACATGGCGGTCGACAACTGGATGCCGCGCCGGTTCGCGGCGCTGTCCGACCGCCTGACCACCCAGAACGGGATCCAGCTGATGGGCGTGGCTTCGCTGCTGGCCCTGCTCTACACCGGCGGTGACGTCGGCAAGCTGGTGGTCATGTACAGCATCAACGTGTTCCTGACCTTTTCCCTGTCGATGTTCGGCATGGCCCGCCACAGCATCGCCAGCCGCAAGACGGCGGCGCACTGGAAGCGCAAGGCGGCGCTGTTCGTGGTGGGCTTCGCGCTGTGCGCGACCATCCTGGTGATCACCGCCGTGGAGAAGTTCGGCGAGGGCGGCTGGATCACCCTGCTGGTGACCGGCGCGGTGGTCGGGCTGTGCTTCCTGATCCAGGGCCACTACCGCACGGTGCGCCTGCGCCTGGCGCAGCTTTACCATGGCGTGCGCAACCTGGACGAGAAGGGCAGCAACCCCGCGATCCCGATCAGCAGCCCCAGGCTGCCCACGGCGGCGGTGCTGGTGCCGAGCTACGGCGGCGTCGGGATCCACACCGTGCTCAACATCTTTCGCGCCTTTCCCAACCACTTCCAGAACCTGGTCTTCATCTCGGTCGGCGTGATCGACTCGGGTGGCTTCAAGGGCGCCGACTGCGTCGCCGACCTGGAGGTCAGCACAGAGGCGATGCTGAAGAAGTACACCTCGCTGGCCAGCGAGCTCGGCATCCCCTCGACCTACCGGATGGCGGTCGGCACCGAGGCGATCGTGGAAGCCGAGAAGATCTGCCGGACGCTGCTCGGCGAGTTTCCGCTGGTGACCTTCTTCGGCGGCAAGGTGGTGTTCGCGCGCGAGCAGTGGTTCCAGCGCCTGCTGCACAACGAGACCGCGACCGCCATCCAGAAGCGCCTGTACTGGATGGGCGCCACCATGGTGATCTTGCCCGCCAAGGTGCAATGACGCGCCCGCCGCCGTGGTCGACCTACCCAGCAGGGGTAGGGGCGCTATCCTGAAGGTAGATGGCAACGAGGTCGTCTCCTCCGGCGTATGACCCGGACCCCGTGGTCGAGGTCTACAAGCGCGACGTCGATCGCTCGCTGCTGCGGAGAAACCTGTTGCTGACTCCCGAGGAGCGGCTGCGCCAGTTGATGGCCCTGCAGCGCTTTGCCGGTGAGCTTCGACGCGCAGGAGCCAGCGCCCGCCAGAAGAGCAAATGATCGACTTCGAGGCGGCGCTACGGGCACTGACCGACGCCGGTGTCCGATTCATCATCGTGGGCGGCGCCGCACGCACAGCTTTGAGCGACGTCGATCTTCTCGGCGAGATCATTGGTGGCGGTCAATACGACCGACTGTCGTCGCACACGGTGGAGCTGGAACTTTTCGGCGTGCGCTGTCTGTGTCTCGACCTGCCGACCCTGGTCGCGGTCAAACGAGCGGCGGGGCGCCCCAAGGACCTGGAGGCCATCGCCGAGCTCGAGGCGCTCTTGCAGGAGCGCGGGCCGGACTGACGATCAGTTGCTGGAGAAGGTCGGGTCGCCGATCCGGCCGGCCAGCGCGCGCGGGGTCTCGCCGGCCAGGTTGGGGACGTCGTCCTTGGCGCCGTTGCGCCGCAACAGGTCGATGATGGCGCGGCGGCCGCGCGCGAAGAAGATGGCGCGCGCCAGCGGGGTGTTGCCTTCCTCGTCCTGCGCGTTGACGTCGGCGCCCTTGGCCAGCAGGCGCTCGGCCATCTCCGGCAGCACCTCCTGGGCGGCGAAGTGCAGCGCGGTCCAGCCGTGGGGGTCGCGCGCGTCGACCTCGGCGCCGCCGCGCAGCAGGACATCCAGCAGCGGCAGGCTGCCGCCCAGCACCGCCGACACCAGCGGCGGGCGCCCCTCGTCGTTGGGCGCGTCGGGGTTGGCTCCCCGTCGCAAGAGGTCACGCACGCGCTCGACGTCGCAGATGAAAGCAGCGTCGACCAGCTCCTGGTCGAGGGGGCTCGGGTCTTTGGGGCGGGGCACGGGACCAGCCTAGCAAACGGTTCGCCGGCTCGCAGGAGCTGAGGTATTCTCCCCGCCGTATGACGCCAGGGTGCAAGGGGGTTCCACGCAGGGCCGCGCTGGGGGGGGTTCTTGTATCGCCCCGGTGCCGGGCCATCGCCCGCTGGGCGCCGGCGCTGCTGGCGGCCGCCCTGCTGGTCGGGTGCTCGAAGGCTCCGCCCAAGCGGGCCAAGCGCGCCCACACGCCCGCCCCGGCCGCGGCGGCCCCGGAGGATCAAGCACCGGCAGCGGCGTCGTCGCCCGGGGCCTCGCCCACGCCCATGGCGGTGCGGGTGCCCGACCCGGCGCCGCCTGCGCCGGCGCGCCGTGCGCTCACCGTCGACACCAACCCCACGCCGCCACCGCCCGAGCCGCCCCCGCGTCGAGCGGCGCGGATCGCGGCGACGCGCCCCCTGGCCGCGGCGCCCCGTCCCGAGCCCGCGCCGCCCGCGCCCAAGGCCGTGGACGACAAGCCCCACGGCACGACCTGCGAGGCCGGCGGGGGCCACGGCGAGCTGCTGTCGGTGACCGGCGTGGCGGCGGATGACGTGCTCAACGTGCGCGAGGCGCCCGACCGCTCCAGCGCCATCCTGGGTGGCCTGCCTCCGGACACCACCGGCGTGCGCGGCACCTCCAACCGCAAGCGGGTCGGCGGCTCCAGCTGGCGCGAGATCGAGTGCGGGAAGATCCGAGGCTGGGTCAACGAGCGGTTCCTGGCCCGCGGCGCCGGCAACTAGCGCCTCCTCCGGACACGACCTGCGCAGGCCATGTATAATTTCTGGCCATGCAACACCCTCACCGTCTTGGCCGCGGTGCGCTCGTGGTCGCCTCGCTGCTGATCGCGCTGTTCGGCTTTGGCCTGGGCGCCGAGGCCCGGCGCGCCCGCAAGGCGAAGCCGGCGCCCGCCGCCACCACCGACTGCAAGACCGACTCGGACTGCGTCCTGGTGCCTGACGACTGCTGCACCTGCGAGCAAGGCGGCAAGCAGCGGGCGATCCCCAAGAAGCAAAAGGACACCTACGAGAAGGAGCGCAAGAAGCGCTGCGCCAAGACCGAGTGCATCGAGATGATGTCGCAGGATCCGTCGTGCACCCAGCGGCCCTTCTGCGGCGCCGGCATCTGCGAGCTGGGCGGCTGAACCAGCGCCCAAGCAGCGTTGAGCAGCGTCGGGCCAGCGTGACTAGGCCACGGCGGGCCCGACCCGCCGCCGGATCAGCCGCGTGCGCAGCAAGCGGAACAGGATCTTCGAGACGTCGAAGGAGCCCATGCGCAGCGTGCGGATGATCTCCTTGACCGGGGTGCGTCCGTTGACGAACTCCAGCACCGCGATCTCGTCGCTGGTCAGCTGACCGCGCGCGACCTCGGCGATCTTGGCCTCGTTGGGCACGAAGATCAGGTCGAAGTCGTCGATCTCGCGCTCGATGACCCGCCACTCGTCGACGCGGCGGAAGCCCTCGAGCAGCAGGCTGTCGACCGACAGCGACAGCGCGGCGCTGCGCGCGACCTCCGGGAACGCCGCCGGGGTCACGGCCTGGAACGAGAAACGGCCCTGGGTCCAGCGCAAGGTCTCGTAGACCACCTCGGCGGTCTGGCGCGCCATCGCCGCTTGCAGCTGGGACTCGGTGAGCAGGCCGCGCGCGACCAGCTCGACGCCGAACAGCCTGGGCGGCGCCAGCGACCGCGCGCGCGCGTCCAGCACCTCGGTCAGCGCCTCCGGGGTCAGCGCGCCCTGCTCGACGGCGAAGCGACCCAGCAGCAGATCCTCGCCGACGCCGACCGCGGCCGCGAAGTCGACCCGCCCGCGCTGCAGGTAAAGCTCGACGCGCGCGTCGCCGTCCACCATGCGCAGGCAGCCGGTCAGGCCTTGCTCCTGCAGCCAGGACAGCACCTCGCTGAGGGTGATCGCCGCCAGGTCGCCGGCCAGCGACTGCCCGTCGGCGCCGCCGCCACCCGCCCCGGCACCGGCGGCGCCGCGCCGCACGTCATAGGTGGTCAGCAGCCGTTCCATGGTGGCGTCGTCGAACGCGCCGTGAATGAGCTCGGCGAGATCCCACTTGCTGGTCTCCTCGCGATAGCTCTCGATCCGTTGCGCCATCTCGGTTCGAAGCGCATCCAGCGCTGCGTGCCGCTGGCTGGCCCCCGGCGCCGGCCCCGCCGCCGCCTCTGGCGCGCCCGCGACGACCGGCGCCGCGCCGCCGGCCAAGGTGGGGGCGTCCGATCCTGCCCGGCGCCGCCCCGCGGATCCCAGCAAACGCTCGACCAGCGCGCCGATGGCGTCGGGTGAGAACGGCTTGGTGATGTAGTCGACGACCTGCGGGGCGCGCGCCAGGCGCTCCTCGGGATCGCCGCCCTTGGGGACCATCAGGACGATGGGAACGCCGCCCAGGCGCGGGATCGAGGCCAGCTCTTGACAGCATGCGACGCCGTCTTTGTCCGACATTGCCGCGTCCAGGAGCACAAGCGCGGGCGCTGTCTCCAGCTCGCGCGCCAGGGTGAGACCCGCGGCCGCCCCGGTGCCGGCGGTAATTCGATGACCTAACTTGGCAAGAGCGGCCTCGATGACCTTCAGGACCGTCGGACTCTCGTCGATGACCAGAAGTTGTTCCCCGGGCATGTCTATCTCCTGGTCCAACCGGCCACTCTAACAACTGTCGGACACCGTGTAACCTGATAAAATCGTTGGCGCTTGTTTCACCGGGCGCGTCTTCGGACATGAGCGACTTTCCACGCCGCTTCGGTTCCTACCTCCTGCTCAAGCCACTGGCGCGCGGGGGGATGGGAGCCCTGTATCTGGCGCTGTCCGGGGCCGAGGAGACCGCCAAGCTGTGCGTCATCAAGACGGTCTTGCCGCACCTGGCCGACAAGGAATATCTGCAACGATTCCGCGATGAAGCCAAGGTCGTCGTGCGGCTGTCCCACGGCAATCTGGTGCCGGTTTTCGACTCCGGACAGGCCGACGGCGAGATCTATCTGGCCATGGATTTCGTCGAAGGCCGCGACCTGCGCGCGACCTGGAATCGCTGCGCCAAGAAGGGCATCGCCTTTCCGGTCGACGTCGCGGTCCACATCGTCAAGGAGCTCGCCCGCGGCCTGCACTACGCGCACAGCTTCGGTTCCCTCAAGCTGGTCCACCGCGACGTCTCCCCGCCCAACGTGCTGCTGTCGTACAGCGGCGAGGTCAAGCTCACCGATTTCGGCCTGGCCTCGTCGACGCTGAAGATGGAGAAGACCGCGCCCGGCATCATCTACGGCAAGGTCAGCTACATGTCGCCCGAGCAGGCCCGGGGTGAGCCGCTCGACGGCCGCACCGATCTGTACGCGGCCGGGATCATCCTGTGGGAGCTGTTGACCGGAAGGCAGCTCTTCCCGTCGGGAAAGGTGGGAGCCGCGGCCAACAACGACGCGCCCACCGCCGAGGAGCTGCTGCAGCGGGTGCGCTACCCCGAGCTGGCGCCCCCGTCGCGGCGCGCCTCGCGCGTGCCCGCCGAGCTGGACCGCATCGCCCTCAAGGCGCTGGCGCCCGACCTGGCCAACCGCTACCAGACCTGCGAAGAGCTGCGCCGCGACCTGGCGACCTTCCTGGCGCAGACCTCGCCCGCGACGGACGGCGTGCGGGTGGCCAAGTTCCTCACCGATCTCTACGGCGACGAGATCGAGACCGAGCGCCGCGAGCGCGAAGCGATCATCGAATCGGCCCGGCGCAGCCTGGCGGCCTCGGCCGAGCTGGTTCCGCGGGTCAGCAAGTCACCGGTCCCACCGCCCCCTCCGCCGCCGGTGGCGGCGCGCGCGCCCCGTTCGCCCGCTCCGCCTCCGCCTCCGCCCGCGCCTGCGGGGCCTCCGAGCCTGGCGGCGGCCGCGGCGGCGGCCCGCCCCTCCGACAAGGATCGGGAGCTCGAGCGCAAGCGACAGGAGGAGAAGCGGCGCGAGAAGGGGACCCTGGTCAACGCGCCGGCGCGCCGCGAGCGCCTGGCCGACAACGCCGTCCTGGGCGGCGGGCTGTCGGCGGCGCCGGTGACCGCGGCGGCGACGACCGGATCGGCGGCCGCCGCGGCGGCGGCGCTGCTGATCTCTGGCGTCGAGCTGCACGAGAGCAAGGAAGAATCGGCGGTGACCGTCGACACCGAGGCGCTGAGCGTCTCGGTGGTCGGAAGCCTGGTCGGCGGCCGCTACCGTATCCGCCGCCTGTGCGGCGAGGGCGGCATGGGCCGGGTGTACGAGGCGGAGCACATCGAGATCGGCAAGCGGGTCGCGCTGAAGATCTTGCACCCCGCGTACAGTCAGACCCCCGACCTGGTCGAGCGCCTCAAGCGCGAGGCGCGCGCGGCCTCGAAGATCTCGCACCCCAACGTCGTCGACGTCACCGATTCGGGGACCACCCCCGATGGGTCGTTCTTCTTCGTGATGGAGTACATCGAGGGCATCGAGCTTGGCGAGCTGATCTTCCGCGAGAAGAGCCTCGACGTCCCGCGCGCGCTGGCCATCACCGCGCAGGTGTGCCGCGCCTTGCACGCCGCCCACCAGGTCAACGTGATCCACCGTGACTTGAAGCCGGAAAACGTGCTGATCTTGTCGCGCGATGGACAGCGCGACTTCATCAAGGTGCTCGACTTCGGGATCGCCAAGAGCGGCGCGGACGACGACGGCAGCCGCGACAACCAGGGCCGCCCTTCGCGCCGCCTCACCCATCCCGGGATGACCATGGGGACGCCCGAGTACATGGCGCCCGAGCAGGCGACCGGTCACCCGGCCGATCCGCGATCCGACGTCTACGCCGTCGGCGGCATTCTTTACGAGATGCTGTCCGGGAAGCCGCCCTACGAAGGGGCGAACTTCATGGAGATCCTGAACAAGAAGGCCAACCAACTGCCGGCCCCGCTCAACACCGTGCGCGACGACGTGCCGGCGGAGATCGAGGCCCTGATCACCCGCACGCTGGCCAAGAACCCGGCGACGCGCCCGCAGACCATGGAGGAGCTCGAGCGCGAGATCCAGCACCTGGCCAGCATCTGGTACCCACCGCGCACCGAACAGGAGCTGGCGATCGTGGCCGCCAACGGGCTCGGCGCCAGCCTGGGCCGGCTGCCGGTGGTGCGCGGGGCCAGCTTCGGGGCGTCGGCGTCGATGCCGTCCGCGAGCGGCGGTGGCTGGCTGTCCCGGCTGCGCGGGCCCGAGGGCAGGAAGCTGGCGATCGCGCTGGGCGCGGCGCTGGCGGTGCTGGTGGGCGCGGTCGCGCTGGCCGCGGTGGCGGTCCGCAAGAAGCCGGCCCCGGCGCTGGCACGGGTGGCGCCGCCCGCGGTGTCCGCGCCGGCGGTCAGCCAGGGGGCGCCCGCGCCGGCACCGGCGCCTGGCCCCGCGCCGGTCGTGGCGCCCGGCGGCGGCGAGACCGCCACCGACAAGGTCGAGGGCGGGGAGGGCACGGCCGCCGAGGCCAAACCGGAGGAGCGACCCGAGCCCGATCCCGAGCCGGTGGTGAAGACCGGCGGTTCGGGGCGCAGCGGGCGCGGCGGGTCGTCGTCATCGTCGGACAGCCGCAAGCAGCTCGAGGAGGGGGAGCGTCTGCTGCGCGCCGAGCGCTTCGTCGAGGCGCGCGCGATCTTCAGCCGGCTGACCAAGTCCAAGCGGGATCGCGGGCCGGCGCTGGTGGGCCTGGCGGAGATCTCGTTCCAGGAGCGCAACTACGCCGAGGCGGTGAAATCCGCGGCGCGCGCCGCCGATCGCGGCGGCGGGGTACGCGCGCGCGTGTTGCTGGGCGACGCGCACTTTCGCCTCAACCAGTTCAAAGAGGCGGCCAAGGCCTACGAAGACGCGCTGAAGATCGATCCCCGGAACGCCAGCGCGCGGAGCGGGCTGGCGCTGGCCAACAAGCGGATGTGAAGGTGACTCGCGGCCTGGCCCGACGGCTGTCGTGGGCGATGCTGGGCGGGGCGGTGGTGCTGGGGGCGGGGGCGCTGGGGCTGCGCGAGCGGCGGGCGATCGCCACCGATCTGGCGACCGAGCGCGACCTGCACGGCGCGGCCCACGCCGGATCGGGGGCCTGCCGGCGCTGCCACGAGGACCACTACCGCAGCTGGCATCGGACCTTCCACCGCACCATGACCCAGGCCGCCTCTGCGCAAGATCCGGGCGCGGTGCTGGGAGACTTCTCGGGCGCGCCCGAGCGTTCGACCCTGAGCTACGGCGGCGTGGTCGCCCGCATGGATCGCGACGCGGCCGGCGCCTTTCGCATGACCTTTGTCTCCGAGCGCGATCCGGCGCGCGCGCCGGTGACGGTGACGGTGTCGCGCGCCATCGGCTCGCGCCGCTACCAGCAGTACCTGACCCGGGTGGGCGACGCCGAGTACCGACTGCCGGTCGCCTTCCACGTCGACGAACAACGCTGGTTCCACATGAACGGCGCGTTCCTTTTTCCCGATCCGGATCTCGATTCGGCGGAGCCCGCGTCCCCCTCGGGTCCCCTGGCCGCCCTCGATTCCCTGGGCTCGCCCGCGTACAGCCGCCACGTCACGCGCTGGAATGACAACTGCGTGTTCTGTCACAACGTCGCGGCCAACCCGGCGCGCGACCCGGCGCGCGGCACCTTCCAGACCGCGGTCGCCGAGATGGGCATCGCCTGCGAGGCCTGTCACGGGCCGGGCGCGGCCCACGCGCGCGCCAACGCCGATCCGTTGCGCCGGTACGCGCTGCATCTGGGCGGCGCCGCCGATCCGAGCATCGTCAATCCCTCGCGGCTGTCGCCGGCGCGCAGCGCCGACGTGTGCGGGCGCTGCCACGGGCAGCGGATCACCGACGACATCGGACGCTTCCTGGATCACGGCGATCCGTTCGTCCCCGGCGATGACCTGGCGCTGTGGAGCGCGCCGCTGTGGCAGGACACGCCGATGGGGCGGCAGGCCGCCCCCTTCGCGCCGCGCTTCTGGGCCGACGGCACCGCTCGCCTGACCGCCTACGAATACCAGGGCTTGCTGCAGTCGCCGTGCGCGCAGCGCGGTCCGCTCACCTGCACCAGCTGTCACGGCATGCACGACGGCGATCCGCGCGGGCAGCTGCGGCCGGCCGCCGCCGCCGCCGCCGGTGACGCCGCCTGCACCCAGTGCCATGGCGAGCTCGCTGGCGACGCCGCCGGCGCGGCGCACAGCCGTCACGCCGCCGGCGGTGCCGGGGCCCGTTGCGTGGCCTGTCACATGCCGCGCATCGTGTACGGCGTGCTGGACATCCATCGCAGCCATCGCATCGAGGTTCCCGACCCCGCGCGCGCCGCCAGCCTGGGCCGTCCCGACGCGTGCACCGTATGCCACGCCGACCAGAGTACGGACTGGGCGGTGGCGGCGTTCCAGCGCCTGTGGCCGCGCCGCGACCCGGGGCCGGCGCCGCCCGCCACCGCCGCCTCTCTTCCGGCCGGGGCCGGTGACGCCCGCGCGGCGGCCGGGGCGTCTTACGCCACCACGCTGCTGGACGGCGATCCCATCGCGCGGGCGGTGGCGGCGGACGCGCTCGGCCACGTGCAGGTACCCGCCGGTCCCGCCGCCCGCGCGGCGC
>Ga0207701_10005427_pt1 | contig 12815 bp, 11 predicted proteins | sample KBSSwiSSwithPhiX_FD_184294 | JGI IMG/M metagenome (GOLD analysis project Ga0207701, IMG submission 184294) | Switchgrass rhizosphere bulk soil microbial communities from Kellogg Biological Station, Michigan, USA, with PhiX - S5 (SPAdes) (version 2) | ecosystem: Environmental > Terrestrial >...
ACCGGTCGTTGGCTCGATGCTCTCGGTCCTCCCGGTTTCCCTCGGAGGCATCTAATCATGGAGAAGATGCCTTACCGACAGGAACTGGACGTTCACTTCCCGAAGCGGACGGTCGACCCTGTCGTGACGACGATCAGCACCGATTGGCGTGAAGGCTTGCCGGTGCTCACCGGTTCGATGGTCACGCTTCGCGAGCTGCGCCCGTCGGATGCGGCGTCGCTCTGTGCGCTCCTGACCACGGAAGAAGTGTCGCGCTTCATCTCGCCGCCCCCGACCACGGTCGAAGGCTTCGAGCGCTTCATCGCCTGGACGCTGCGCCAACGCCGGGCGGGTTCCTATGTCTGCTTCGCGGTGACGCTCGACAGCACGGATACGGCGATCGGCATCTTCCAGCTTCGCGAGCTCGAGCCCGGTTTCGGGACCGCGGAGTGGGGTTTCGCCATCGGGTCGGCCTACTGGGGCACGGGCGTGTTTCAGGACGGCGCGGACCTGATGATCAACTTCGCGTTCGAGACGGTGGGCGTGCATCGTCTCGAGGCCCGCGCCGCGGTGAAGAACGGACGCGGCAACGGCGCGCTGCAGAAGGTTGGCGCTGTGCAGGAAGGCCTGCTCCGGAAGTCGTTCCTGAAGAACGGCGAGTATCTGGATCAGGCGCTCTGGACGATCCTCAACGACGAGTGGAAGCCGCGGGCGAGTTATGCCGCGGTGAACAAGCGGCTCGTGCACTAATCACCCCGGTTCGCCAGACGACCACGGGCAGGACGGCGCTTCCGCCGCTCCTGCCCGTTTTTTTGCTAGGATGCCCGTGTCATGCGCGGGCTGCCGACCATCTGCCTCGTCGCGGCGCTCCTCGTGCCGGCCACGCTCCGCGCAGAGGTGACGCGCGTCGAGATCACGCGCCGCACCGATCTCGGCCTGTCGGGCTACGAGAAGATCGTCGGCACGATCCATTTCGCCGTCGACCCGAAGGATCCCCACAACAAGATCATCGCCGACCTCGACAAGGCCCCCGTCACCGCCTCGGGCCGCGTCGAGTTCTCGTCAGATCTGTACATCCTGCGGCCGAAGGCGCCGCGAGGAAACGGCGCCGCTCTCGTCGACATCCTCAATCGCGGTAATAAGGTTGCGTTGAACGGCTTCAACCGCGGCGGGTCGCCAGACCCGGCGACCGACAACGATCTTGGCGATCGGTTCCTGATGCGGTTCGGCTACACGCTGGTCTGGGTCGGGTGGGAGTTCGATGTGCCCGAGCGGCCACTGGCGATGCGCATCCGCGTGCCGGTGGCGACCGATCGTGGCGCCGCGATCACCGGCATCGTTCGCGCGAAGTGGACGGCAAACGCACGCGCGACTGAATTCGCCGTCAACGATCTGGCGAGCTACGACGCCGTCGATCCGGCCGGCCCTGACAGCCGCCTCGCCACCTGTCCACAGTTCCTGTCGACGGCGTGCCGCGAGATTCCGCGCGCGGGCTGGCGCCTCGCCGGTCACACCGTGACGCTCGACGGCGGCTTCGAGCCGGGGACGACTTACGAGGTCTCGTACCGCGCGGCGAACCCGCCAGTCGCCGGCCTCGGCTTCGCCGCGATTCGCGATACCGCCTCGTGGCTGAAGCATCAGCCGGATGCCTTCGCGCCGGTGCGTTACGCCTACGGCTTCGGCTCGTCGCAAAGCGGACGATTTCTGCGCAGCTTCCTGTATGAAGGGTTCAACACCGACGAAAAGGATCGGCAGGTGTTCGACGCCGTCTTCGCGCACATCGCCGGCGCGGCGCGAATCAACCTGAACGAGCGCTGGTCGAAGCCGGTGGCCTCGGGCTACGACGTCACCGCATTCCCGTTCGCCGACGCGGCCCTGCAGGATCCGGTGAGCGGCGCGCGCGAGGGAACGCTCGCGAACGCGCGGGTCGGCGCGCACGCCCCGAAGGTGTTCTACACCAACACGCCGGTCGAGTACTGGGGTGGCGGCAAAGCGGCGGCGCTCGTCCACACCGATCCGGCCGGCACGGCAGATCTGCCGCTGGCGGCGAACGTGCGCGTCTATTTCATCGCCGGCACCCAGCACTCACCGAGCCGCTTCCCGCCGCAAATCACCGCCGGGCAGCAGCAGGACAACGCGGTGGATTACTGGTGGACGCTGCGCGCGCTGCTGCTGGCGATGCACAAGTGGGTGAAGGAAGGCGTCGAGCCGCCGCCGAGCCAGTATCCGCGGCTGCAGGATCGCACCCTGGTCCCCGCGGCGTCGGTCGCGGTGCCGGCCATTCCCGGCGTTCCCTCGCCGCGTGCACTCGATGGCGGCAGCCGCTCCGCGAACCGGTTCCTGCCCGGCGGCGCCGGCGCCGGCACGAAGCTGCCGCTGCTCGTGCCGGAGGTGAACGAGGACGGCAACGAGCGCTCGGGGATCCGGTTGCCGCAGATTGCCGTGCCGCTCGCCACCTATACCGGCTGGAACTTCCGCCAGCCGTCGAACGGTTCACCCGGTGAGCTCGTGTCGCTGCTCGGTTCGACGATCCCGTTCCCGGCGACGCGCGCTGAGCGCGAGAAGACGAAGGACCCGCGGCGGTCGATCGAAGAGCGGTACCGGTCACAGGACGAGTACCTCGAGCAGGTGCAGAAGGTACTCGACGACCTCGTGATCAAGGGCTACCTGGTCTACGACGATGGACCGCGGATCCTGCAGCGCGCAACTGACGAATGGGATCTCCTCGTTACTGAGCGATCGCCTGGACCGAAGCGCTGATCTTCACCTCGTCGCCGACGAGGAAGCCGCCGGTTTCGAGCGCCGCGTTCCACGTCAGGCCGAAGTCCTTCCGGTTGATCGCGATCTCGGTCTCGAACCCGACCCGCTCGTTGCCCCAGGGATCCTTCGCCGCGCCGAGGAAGGTGACCGGCAAAGTCACTTCCTTCGCCACGCCGCGGATGGTCAGCGTGCCGGTGACCTCGTAGAGCTCCTCGGTCTTCTTCGTCACCCGCGTGCTGGTGAAGGTGAGGGCCGGGTACTTCTCGACGGCGAAGAAATCGTCGGAGCGCAGGTGCGCGTCGCGGTCGGCGGTGCTGGTGTCGATCGTTGCCGCCTTGATGTTGACGTTCACCGACGATCGCTCCGGGCTGGCGGCGTCGATGGAGACCGCGCCGTCGAAGTCGGTGAAGCGGCCGCGCACCCTGGTGACGAGGTGGCGCACCTGAAAGTTGAGCTCGGAGTGGGTCTTGTCGATCGCGTAGGTGCGGGTGGCGGTGGCGGGGGCAGTCGTGGTCGTCGCAGTCATTTGATACCTCGATAGTGAATGGGTGAACGATCGTGAACAAAAAAAACCGCTACTGATGCGCCGCACGGATTGCATCCAGCATCCGGATGAACGCCGCGCGCTCTTTCGGCCGCAGCCCCTTCAGCGAGTCTTCGTGCGCCCGCGAGGTGGTCGCGTCGATCTTCTCCAGCAGGGCGAGTCCCTTCGGCGCGATCCAGCAGAGGTGCTGGCGGCGATCCTTCTCGCACCGCTGGCGCCGGATGAGTTCCTTGGCTTCGAGCCGATCGAGCAGCCGCGTGACTCCGGGCGCCTGCTCGATCATCCGCTCCGAGACCTCCAGCGTCGGCACGCCTTCGTCGCCGGCACCGCGGAGGATCCGGAGGACGTTGTATTGCTGGAGGGTGATGCCGTGCGGCTCCACCAGCGCCGTCATCTGCCGTCGCACCAGATCGGCGGTGCGCATGAGGGCGACCACGGCTTCGTGGGCCACCGACTGGAACGGCCGACGCTGGCGAATCTCCTGCTGCAGTGCGCTGGTTCCCATGCGACGCCGGATAGATTACCAGTGAATAGTTGACATGTCAAGTATTTGAGGATGACCGCCATGAACCGCCAGATTCGCCTGAAATCGCGCCCGGACGGCATGCCCTCCGCGGATAACTTCGAGATTGTCGACGCGCCGATGCCGCCCGTCAGCGACGGCGACGTCCTCCGGCGCACGACCTACCTGTCGCTCGATCCCTACATGCGCGGCCGGATGAGCGCCGCCCCGTCCTACGCCGCGCCCGTGAACATCAACGATGTGATGTGCGGCCACACCGTCAGCCAAGTCGTCGAGTCGCGCAACCCGGGCTTCCAGCCTGGCGACCTCGTCGCCGGCTATGACGGCTGGCAGCAGTACGCCGCCTCGAACGGCAAGGACCTGCGCAAGCTCGATCCCGCCGGTGCGCCGATCTCGACGGCGATCGGCGTCCTCGGCATGCCGGGCGCCACCGCGTTTGTGGGGCTGCTCGATATCGGACAGCCGAAACCTGGCGAGACGGTCGTCGTCTCGGCGGCCTCCGGCGCGGTCGGATCGATCGTCGGGCAGCTCGCCAAGGTCAAAGGTTGCCGCGCCGTCGGCGTCGCCGGCTCCGCGGAGAAGTGCCGCTACGTCGTCGAGGAGCTCGGCTTCGACGCCTGCATCAACTACAAGACCGACGATCTCGTGCCGGCGTTGCGCGCCGCCTGTCCGCAGGGGATCGACATCTATTTCGAGAACGTCGGGGGCAAGGTCTTCGCGGCGGTGTTGCGCGTGCTCAACCGCAACGCCCGCATCCCGCTGTGCGGGATGATTGCCGAGTACAACGCGACGAGCGATCCGGGAGGTCCGAACCTGCGGCCGCTGCTCGTGCACCGCGCGCTGATCAAGGGATTCATCGTCAGCGACCACAACGATCGCTTGCCGGCCTTCCTGAAAGAGATGACGCCGCTGGTGCGTGAGGGGCGCATCAAGTATCGCGAGGACATCGTCGACGGGCTCGACGCCGCGCCGTCGGCACTGATTGGTCTCTTCGAGGGGAAGAACTTCGGTAAGATGCTCGTCCGAGTGTCGTCCGACCCGGCCGGCGGCCAGGGCTGACGCGCGGCCCAACCAAATCGAGCCGGTCGCGGTCAAAGCGTTACAGCCACATGGATACTTTCATCAAGGACCTCCTGTACGCGGGCCGGGGTCTCCGGAAGAACCCCGGCTTCGCGGCGGTCGCCACCGCGACAATCGCGCTCGGCATCGGCGCGTGCACGTCGATCTTCAGCGTCGTCAACGCCGTGCTCCTGCGGCCGCTCCCATATTCGAACGCTGACCGGCTGGTGTACATCTGGGGCGAGCTCCGGACGCGGAACGTCAGCGACTGGCCGTTCTCGCCGCCCGACTTCCGCGATCTGCGGCTGCAGTCGACGGCGCTTTTCGACGACCTCGCCGGCATCATCCCGGCCTTCCGGACGCCGCTCGCCGACCTCGGCGGCGATCCCGAACAGATCCGCGTCAGCGCGACGACGCCCAATGTCTTCCGCCTCCTCGGCGCGCGCGTGCTCATCGGCCGCGATTTCATCGACGACGATGCGACGCCGCAACCGGAGGTGCCGCAGCCGGCCGACGGCGCGCAGGCGATCATCCCGCCGGCCCAGCAGCTGCCGGCGATCGCGATCCTCAGCCACGGCCTGTGGCAGCGCCGCTACGGCGGCGATCCGGCAGTCGTCGGGCGGACGGTCGATCTCGGCAACAACCGTGCGCAGATCGTCGGCGTGCTCGCGCCCGGCTTCGAGCTGCTGTTTCCGCCGCGCATCAACGTCGAGCGCGTGCCCGACATGTGGACGGTCGCCCGTTTCAACTTCGAAACCGCGAACCGGAACAATGTCGCGTTCCGGATCATCGGACGCTTGAGGCCCGGGGTGACGCTCGAGCAGGCGCAGGTGCAGGCCGATCGGGTCGCGGCCGACCTCCGGCAGCAGTTCCCGATCAAGAGCAGCTCAGGCCTCTACTTCCACGTCGTGCCGATGTTCGACGATCTCGTCAGCGGCGTGCGTCCGGCGATCCTGTCGCTGATGGGCGCCGTCGCCTTCGTGCTGCTGATCGCGTGCGCCAACGTCGCCAACCTGCTCGTCGTCCGCGCCTCGGCGCGGAGCCGCGAGCTCGCCGTCCGCGCGGCGATTGGCGCTAGCCGTGCGCAGCTGGTGCGGCAGATGCTCGCCGAGAGCCTGGCGATCGCGTTCGCCGGAACCGTGATCGGCCTGCTGCTCGCGCGCGCCGGCGTGCGGCTGCTGATGGCGCTCGGCCCGAGAGACCTGCCGCGCCTCGACGCAGTCGCCGTCGATCCGGTCGTGCTCGGGTTCGCCGTCGCGGCGGGACTGGCCACGGCGGTTCTGTGCGGCGTGGTGCCGGCGCTTCGCGCGTCGCGCACCGACGTGATGGAGGTGCTGCGCGCAGCGGGCGGGCGTTCAGGCGGCCTCCGCGGCGGCCGCGCGCTGCGCGGCGGCGTCGTGGTGACGGAGGTTGCCCTGTCGTTCATCCTGCTGGTCGGCGCCGGGCTGATGCTTCGCAGCGTCGTGGCGCTGGGGCGCATCGACCCTGGCTACGATCCCGCGAACCTGTTGACGTTCCTCCTGCCGGCACAGCAGGAGCAAGCGGCACAGCGCGTCGCGTTCAAGCAGGAGGTGCGCGCGCGAGTGAGCGCGATCCCCGGTGTGCAGGGCGTCACCGCCGCGACGCCGCTGCCGCTCGACGGCCTGCTGATCGCCGGGCGCTGGGGCACCGAGGCCGCGGTGACCGATCCGAGCACGTTCCGCCAAGCAAACTTCCACGGCGTGCTGCCGGGGTACTTCGAGACGATGCGCACGCGGCTCGTCGCCGGGCGTACCTTTACCGATGCCGACAACAACATCGATCAGCGAACCGACCTGCCGCGGCAGATCATCATCGACGAGGAGCTCGCGGCGCGCGCGTTTCGCGGCGAGCCGGCGGTCGGCAAGCGCCTGTTCCTGCGCATCACCACGCCGGAGCCCGCGTGGTACGACATCATCGGCGTCGTCGCGCACCAGCGCCACTCGTCGCTGGCGCTGCCGGGCCCCGAGGCGATCTTCATCCTCGATGGTCATTTCGGCCACGGCTTCGCCGGGCGGTGGGCGGTGCGGACCTCCGGCGATCCCCAACAGGCCGCACAGGCGGTGCGCGCCGCCGTGGCCTCGATCGATCCACGCGCGGCGCTGGCCGAAGTGCAGCCGATGCAGGCGTTCGTCGACCGGGCGATGGCGCCGGTACGCTTCACGACGACGCTGATCGGCATCTTCGCCGCGGTGGCGGTGGTGCTCGCCGCCGTCGGACTCTACGGCGTGCTGTCGACGATCGTGCGCCAGCGGACGGCGGAGATCGGCATGCGGATGGTCTTCGGCGCGCCGCGCGCCAGCATCCTTCAGCTGGTCGTGGGCGAGGGGCTGCGCCTGAGCGTGGCGGGCATGGTGCTCGGCCTCGCCGGCGCGCTCGCGGTGACGCGCGTCATGGCGAGCATGCTGGTTGGCGTCGAGCCGACCGACCCGATGACGTTTGCGGCGATCGCGCTGCTGTTCGTGGTGATTGCCGCCGGCGCGTCGTGGGTTCCGGCGTGGCGTGCGTCGAGGCTCGATCCGATGGACGCCATCCGCGAGGGGTAGCGGACGGTCTTCAGACCGTCCCATCACGGACGGTCTAAAGACCGTCCGCTACGTCCCGTCACCTTGGAAAATCGCGGCTGATCGAGGCGGCTTCGATCCAGACCGGCTGATCCTTGACCACCGCACACTTCGCCGGCGGCGTCCATTTCCACAGCGCATCGAGGATCACGACCTGGACCAGGTCACCCTTGGTCTGCATCGGGTCGCTGACCGGCGTCCCGGCGGGGATCGGGCCGGTGCACGCCACCGCGCGGTTTTCGTTCGCGTACAGGGTGCCGCCGCCGGTCGCGACAACCGGCCGGTAGAACGCCCCGTCGGATTCGATGGCGGCAAAAAACGCGTCGAGATACGACTGCGCCTGCCGTTTACCCGCCGGATCGAGCGCGCCATCGTGCAGCGTCTCGTATGCGTTCGCCTTCCGCTTGACGAACTCGGCACGCGTCGCATCGAGCTGCGCTTTCGGGAACAGCGCGCGCGTGCGCTGGACCTGCGCCAGCACCGCCACCTCGATCGGCGAGCGCGACGAGACGAAGTTCTCGTTGAAGTGCGTCTCGAGCCAGGGATGCTTGCCGGCGACGATGCCCGACACGTCGAAGTCGTAGATGATCGGCGTCGCCTTGCCATCGGCCGCGACCGCCGACACGACGTTCCAGAGCGGGTGTTCCGCGTTGCAGCGGAAGGTGTCGCCCGGTTTCATCCGCAGGCACCAGTCGTAGTTGCCGATCATCGCTTCGGCAAAGGCCAGGCGCGCGGTATCGGCCGCCTGGAAGGCCGACTGCGCGTCGCTGAACTCCTTCTCGCCAACCTCGCGCACGCCGCCAAACCGCTTCACGGCGTCGTCGGTATCCTCGAGCACGAATGCGTGGCGCACGATGGGCTGATCCTGCGGTGGCGTCTGGCCCGCTCGCGCGTCCGTGTAGACGTACGACACGCGCGCCGGCCGCGCCTTCAACGTCGGCACACCAATCGATTCGAGCAGCCGGTAGACGAACGCTTCGCGCAGCGGCGATCGCTCGTTCGGCAGGCGTCCGTACTTGACGGTCAGCTTGTCGTCCGCGGCTTCGCCGCAATGCGTGCCGAGCTTGAGCGACGTGCCGCCCGCGCCAAGCGGGCCGGCGGCCGCATTGGCGGGCAACTGCACCTTCAATTTCGGGAACGCGCACTCCGCCTCTCGGCGGCTGGTGTTGCCGCGCAGCGTGAGCTTGACGCCTTCTACGACGACCTCGCGTCCGTCGTCGGTGTAGCTCAGCTTCCCGGTGACGCCGTATTCGTCGTTGGTCCGCGCGCGCGCGAAGAGATCGTTGAACGGCGCCTCGAGCTTGAGCGGCAGGACGTCGTAGGTGGAGAAGAGCGGGGAGGACGATTGCGCGCCGGCCGGCGTTGGCGAGGTCGCAAGCGCAGACAGCGCCAAGACCATGGCAATGGGGAGGCGGGCGCTCATCTCCCGGTTCTATCCAAGAGTCTGGCCAACTGAGACGGCCACCGGTCCGGCCCGCGGCTCAGCTCGGGATCACCCCCTGTGCTACCAGCGCCATCGAAGGGCCACGCCCGGACGCAGCAGGATTGCGCCGATGCCGCCCGCGTGCGCCCGGATTTCAGGCACGACGCCGAAATGCTCCGTGAAGTCGATCGCCACCTCGGCCGCCAGCGTCGCGGTCAGCCCGTTGTTGACCGCGGTGTACTGGCTGGTCGCGATCGCGATCGTCGGGAGGGTGGGAACGATGACGCCACCGCCGCCGGGCCGGGTCGGCGTCAACGTCTCGAGCGAGATGCTGGCCACGGCGTATTGACGTTCGGCGCGCATGAAGCTGACGCCGCCGCGAAATCCTGGCTGGATGCGGCCGCGGACGACCGGGTGGTAGCCGACGAGGACGCTCGCCGCAGTGAACTGCTGGCTGGTGCGCGCGACGTACTGGAGAGAAGGAAGCAGCAGCGGCAGGCCGATCGAGTTGCCGAGCGAACGCGTGCGCTCGTCGCCGACCGCTTTGCCGGCGTCGAAGCCGAACTCGAGGCTCCACACCGGCGTGAAAAACGCCCCGATGCGCCCGCCGCCGCCGACCGTGACACCGTCGTCCGGGTTGACGAGATCAGAGAGGCCGTTGGCCAGCTCTGGCGAAACCGTGGTTCGCGACAGCTGCATCGCCTCGGCGAAGAACTCGCCGGTCACGTAGACCCGCGTCTGGGCGTTGGCGAGTGTAGGGAGCAGAAGGCATAGAAGAAGGGCGGAAACACCCACCGCGTGTGTAAACTTCAGCATCAGACTGAAGTATACGCAGGCAGGTGCGGCTGTCGACTCCTCACGTTTTGTTCGGCGCCCTGTCTGGCCTTCTTCTTGCTCAGCCTAACTGCCATGCAGTGGTCATCAGGCAATCGCGGCGACATCCAGGACATGCGCGGACGTTCGGGCGGCACGGCGATCCCGCTCGGGATCGGCGGCTTCCTCGTCGTCCTCGTACTCAGTTGGCTGAGCGGCACGAACCTGTTCCAGCTGCTCGGCACACAATCACCGTCCGAGACGGTCGGCACGTCCGGCGAGGTTCAGAGCACGCCGGCTGAAGAGCGCAAGGTCGACATGGTCGGCGCGGTCGCGAAGGACACGCAAGATGTCTGGGCCGAAGTGCTCGGCCCTCGCTACCAGCGGACCTCGGTGGTGCTCTTCAGAGACGCGATCGACTCCGGCTGCGGTTTCGCGCAGTCGGCGACCGGGCCGTTCTACTGCCCGGCGGATCGCAAGGTCTATCTCGATCTCGGATTCTTCGACGAGCTCTCGCGGCGCTTCGGCGCGCCGGGCGACTTCGCGCAGGCGTACGTGATCGCCCACGAGTTCGGGCACCATGTGCAGAACCTCACCGGCCTCAGCGAGCGAGCGGCTGTCGATCGGCGCGCGGGCGCCAGCAGCGCGTCGGTTGCGCTCGAACTGCAGGCCGACTGCTTCGCCGGTGTCTGGGGGAATCACGCGGCGTCCGGCGGTTCCAGCGTGATCAAGCTGGATCCGGGCGACGTCGAAACGGCGATGCGCGCGGCGGCGGCGATCGGCGACGACCGCTTGCAGAAGATGAGCACCGGCCGCGTGATGCCCGATCGCTTCACGCACGGGTCGTCGGCGCAGCGTGTCGAGTGGTTCCGGCGGGGGATGGAAAGTGGGGATCCGCGCGCTTGCAGCGCGGGATCGGCGACGAACTAAGAACCGGGTTCAAGGTTCAGGGTTCTAGGTTCTGCGTTCGCTTACGGTTCGCAGGTTCGCACGTTCGCGGTTCACGGGTTCGCCGAACCTGGAACCACCCAGAACGCAGCACGAGAACCTCGAACCGCGGCGAACCCAGCACCCAGAACCGTTCCGCGCGCGCTGCGCGCGCTACCGCTGCCGACGGCGCTGCAGCATTTGCGTCTCGATCATCGCCCGCATTTGTTCCGTCGCCGCGCGCTGCCGCCTGATGTTCTCGCCCGCGCGCGCCTGCGTCACCCGCACCTGACGCCGCACCCTCTCGACCTGCTCCGCCGCGTTGCGGCGCCGGTGCCACGGCAAATCAGGAAAAATCTCGAACAGATCGTTGCCCTGGCGCAGTTTCGTGCGTCTCGCCATTCTCATCGCCAGTCTATCGTCGGCAGTTGCAAGGCGGTAGTCGAGAGTCCGCCCGGTGGAAGTCGCGCGATGGTCGCTCGCGGACTACCGGCCGGCTCGACGCTGGCCGACCGCGATCGGGCGCGGCACGGTCTCGTAGTCGGCGTGCTGCACGGCCTGCTCGACCGCGGCGTCGAATCGGTCGAGGACCGAGAGCCGGTGGCTTTGCGTGTGGAGCTTGAGGTAGTCCGACTGCAGCCGCACCTGATCGGGCGATCGCCACGAGCTCGATCGGCGGCGCAGGTGCCACGCGTAAAGGCGGCGGCAGGCCACCTCAACCAGCGGCGCCGGCAGCCGCAGCACGATCTCGAGCAGCGACTTGACGGCGACAAAGCTCCGCGGCAACCCGCGAAACCGCGAGGCTTCGGGCCGCTGCGCCTGCGCGTTCGGGTAGAAGCGGGCGACGAACGGGTTGGCCACCAGAAACGCATGCAGCATCTCGGCGCCGATGAGCGGCTTCAGGTGCAGCAGTTGATTGGCGGTGAACAGATCCTGCGGCTCCAGCACGAGGTGCGAGTCGGCGAGGACGAAGTTCGCGCAGATGATACGGCGGCGCCGCAGAAGCTTGGTCAGGAGCAGCAGCGCCACCGTCACCGTCCACACGCGCTTGCCGTGCGTGACGATGAAGAGATCGAGATCGCCATCCGGCTCGAGGTTCAGGTGCGCGACGCTGCCCGACAGCGCCACCAGCCGCGTGTACGGGATTGCGCACAGCAGGCGCAGCAGCGCGTCGTGCTGGTGCAGGAAGCGGTGGCTTCGCGCCTCGCGCCGGCGCCGCTCGGCGACGAGATCGGCGCGCCCGGCCGGGAAGAAGAAGCCGTCGCGGTGGTGCACGATCGTCTGCAGCCGCGCGCTGCCGTCGTAGACGGCGAGAATTTCTTCCTGCGACTGATCCGATTCGATCAGCGAGTGGTGCAGCTGCGGCAGCGTCAGCGGGTAGTCGAACAGCGAGGCGTAGATGACGCTGCGTGCGATGGCGAGCTCCCTGGACGTCATCGCGTTACCCCATCACCACGTCTTCGGCCACCGTGCCGGTCAGTTTTGTCGTCATGCTCCACAGCACCGCGACGCAGGCCGCCGTCAGCAGCAGTTCGGTCGCGACGGTCGCCCACGCGGCGCCTTCGATCGACCAGGCCGGAATCAGCCGCGCGTTGATCCCGAGGTTGACGCCGAGCGCGAGTGCGCAGATGGCGGCGTAGGCCCGTTCGCCGTGCCAGCCAATCAGCTGATGTGTCAACGCGAGGTTGAGCGCCATCAGCGGAAACGAGAGCAGCAGGATCCGGAACGACGCGACGGCGCCTGCGTACGGCTCGCCGTAGATGAACGGCACGAGCACGCCGGCCGCGACCCAGAGCACCGCCGCCACCAGAACCGCGCAGACGGTCATCGGCGCGGCGACACGGACGAGCGGCCGCAGATCCACCGCACGGCACAGTGAGGGCAGCGCCACCGCGATCACCGCCGCCGGAAACAGCCGCAGCGCTTCGACCAGCCTGAAGACCGCGTTATACAGCGCCACCAGCTCGGTACCCGACCACCACTGCACGAGAAAGACGTCGATCCGGAAGTAGAGCGCCGACAGCACGATGCCCGCTCCGATCGGCCAGATCTCGCGCGCGAAGATCGGCCACGCGGCGAGACCGGCGAGTCGAGAGCGGTCGGTGTGGACGGCTGCGGAAACCTCCGCGCTCTTCGTAGTGTCTCGCAAACCCGCACCCTCGGCCAGCGATAAGCGCCGCGCGATGCGCACGCTTGCAAGGAGTG
>Ga0207701_10005429_pt1 | contig 12812 bp, 11 predicted proteins | sample KBSSwiSSwithPhiX_FD_184294 | JGI IMG/M metagenome (GOLD analysis project Ga0207701, IMG submission 184294) | Switchgrass rhizosphere bulk soil microbial communities from Kellogg Biological Station, Michigan, USA, with PhiX - S5 (SPAdes) (version 2) | ecosystem: Environmental > Terrestrial >...
ATGCGGCTGGCTCGGCCCATTTTTACCCCCTGAGCGTTCGTCATCTGCCGCGCCTCGTCCGGCGAGACGAGACCGTGCTCGACCAGATAGCAGCCAAGAGGCCCGGCGGCGCTGCCGGTCGCGGGATCTTCAAGCACGCCAAGGCCCGCCGCGAACATCCGGCTGTACGTAGTGTCCGGCTGTAGCCGGACCTGGACCTCCGAAGTCCGGCTGAAGCCGGACACGACATCGAGAGCAAATAACAGGATCGCTGGGTGCGATCGTGATAGATCCGGCAGTTCCAGCATCGCGACGGAGTCGCCGGTCGCCCGATCGACCGCATCGCGATCGCGAACCGGCACAACCAGGTACGGAACGCCGCACGAGATCTCCTGAATCGGCAGGTTCTCCATCAGATCCGAGGGCCGCAATCCGATTACCGCCGCGACCGCCTCACGATCGCGAACGACCGGGCTGAATGTCGGGATCGCCTGGGTCATCCAGGCAAAGCGCGGGCGGTCGCCGTCCCACTCGATATCCACCGGCGTTGGACCGACGTTGAGACCAAACACAAACCGCCTGGTGCGGGATGGAATCACGCCCAGATGCGCGAGCGCGAACGTGCTGCCGATCGTCGGGTGTCCGGCCATCGGCATCTCGACGCCGGGCGTGAAGATGCGCATGCGGATATCGGTATCCGGTCGCTCGGCCGGCAGGATGAACGTCGATTCTGAGAAATTGATCTCACGAGCAATCGCCTGCATCTGCTCCGTGGTCAGACCGCGCGCGTCGGGAAAGACCGCGAGCTGGTTGCCGAGCAACGGACGATCAGTAAAGACATCGTAGAAGAGATACTGCATGACATTAAGTCTTCAATCGCAACCTGTTCCCGACGGCAAGCCCCACATGGTACGCCCCCTCCTGCTGCAGCCACACGTGACGGGCATGGTTGTCGGCGAGCTCCACGATCAGCGTTCGTTTGTCTTCGGGCAACGCGGCGGCGATCTGCTCAACAAGCTGCTCCTGCAGCTGGATATCCACCGGCGCGAACAGCTCGTCCTCGTGAATCGCCTGCAGCAGCTCCTCGTATTCCTCTTCGCACTGCTCCTCGGCGTCCGAAAACGACGGCACGCGCCGCAGCTTCCCATCGAGCTCGAGCTTCGCCGCGCACAGGTTCGCCAGCTCCAGGAGTTCTTCTGAGGTAGGCATGGCGTGATTCTGACATGGCATCGCTGAAGAGATGCCCTACGAACATTTACCCGTGTAATTAGACCCGTTTGCGCTCGAGGATTCCGGCTGCCCGTTCGGCTGCCTCGCGCGCGAGGAAACCCATCTTGGGATGGCTGGATTCGAGATCGGTCGGCACTCCGCGCGACCGAAGCTCTTCAGATGTGGTTGGCCCGATCGAGGCGACGACCATCCGGCGCAGTCCGGCAAGCACGCGATCGGCGATCTGGAGTTCGTCAGCGATCTTCAGCAGGTGCACCGCCTGCGTGGCGGTGGTGAACAGCACGACGTCGAGCTCGCCCGCCGCAACGGCACGTGCGGCCTTGCGCAGCGGCTCGATGTCTTCAGGCAGCGCCCACTGATAGACCGGCACCGGCGTCACGCGAGCGCCACGCGCCTCGAGGCCGGTCAGCAGATCGCGATTGGACGCGCCGTATTCCTGCACCGCGACGTTCAGTCCGTCGAGCGCCAGGTCCGACTTGCGCTCGTCGAGCGCGCCCAACAGCTCGCGCCAGGTATTGGGCTCCGGTGCCGTGAGAAACACCGGCACCTCGACCTCTCGCATGACGGCAAGCGGCTTCGGCCCCCTGCAGACAACGACAGTCTCGCGCAGCGCGTCGATCAGGCGCTTCTTCGTGCCCTGCACGCGCTGGACGATATCGAGGAGCACGCGCGACCCGACACCGGTCAGCAGCACAACGACGTCGAACTCGCCGGCAATGAGATCGTCGATGAATCGGACGGCTTCGGCGTTGGACTCGAGCGGGATCTCGCGCATCGAGGGAGCCACCAGCGGCTCCCCTCCATACGAGGTGACGATCAGGCCCAGCTCACGCGCGCGCCGGCTCTCGAGAACGAGCACGCGCAGTCCGTTGAACGATGGATTCGCCAACTAGCCCGCCATCGTGCCGCCGTGGAGATACGCCTCCTCGCCCTGTTGCGTGACGTCGAGGCCAACCGTTTGCTCCTCAGTGGTCGCTCGCAACGGGAGTACGAGACCGATGATCTTCAGGAGAGGCGTGGCCACCAGTATCCACGCGGTGTCAGCTTGATTCATGCGGGGGAGGATAGCCGAAAACCGTTCGGCTGGGATGCGACACCAATGTAGATTTCCTGACGAAGCGACTTTCCTGTTCTTCCGTTTCCCCGGATCCCGGATCCCGGATCCCCGATCCCGGATCCCCGATCCCTGCCCTTACGGCCTCAGCGCGTAGACGAACAGATTGTTGCCGGCTGAAACAGCGACGTACTGCTTGCCGTTCACCGCGTAGCTCATAGGGCCTGATGCGACCTGTCCGCCGACCATCGACTTCCAGAGCAGAGTTCCGGTCCTCGCGTCGAGTGCGAAGAAGTAGCCCTCACGGCCTCCGGCAAATACCAGATCAGTGGCGGTGGAAAGGATGCCCGAGTCGGTGACGTCGAGCATCCGGAATTCCCACTTGCGCTCGCCGGTCTTCGGGTCGACAGCCTGGATCGTGCCGTAGCCCTCCTGCGGCAGCCGCGTGTTCGTCGCCGCCCCCACCATTGGCGGCAGCGTCATCGTCGGAAAAGTACCGGCGAAGAACTGACCTTCCGCAAACGACACGGCGTCCTTGCCAGGCGTCTTGCGATAGACGGAGTACGTGTCCGCCCACGTCGGGATGTAGAACAAACCGGTCCGCGGACTGAACGACGGCGAGTACCAGTTCGTGGCGCCCTGATTGTTCGGATACACGAGCGTGCCTTCCGGAGTCGGCGAGAGCACTCGATTGGGTCGGCCCTTCGCGTCCCATCCGTTGACCCAGTTCACTCTGGTAAACGGCGCCGCCTTGAGGAACTGCCCATTCGTGCGATCCAGGACATAGAACACGCCGTTGCGATTCGCCTGCATCAGCACCTTGCGCGGTTGTCCGTTGAACTGAATGTCAGCGAGTACCGGAATCTGCGTGGCGTCGTAGTCGAACTCGTCGTGCGGTGTGTACTGGTAGTGCCACTTCAACTTCCCGGTGTCGGGATCGAGCGCGATCACGGAGTCGGTGTAGAGGTTGTCGCCGGGCCGCCCGTCGCCATTCCAGTCAGGGCCGGGGTTGCCGACGCCCCAATACATCAGATTCAACTCGGGATCATAGGAGCCGGTCGTCCAGATCGGCCCGCCGCCGCGCTTCCAGGCGTCGCCCGACCACGTCTCGCTGCCCGGCTCCCCAGGCGCCGGCACGGTATAGAAGCGCCACAACTCTTTGCCGGTCTTCGGATCGAGCGCGACGATGTAGCCGCGAATGCCGAACTCGCCGCCCGCGGGCCCGACGATCACCTTGTCCTTGACGACAAGCGGCGCAACGGTCAGTGCATAGCCGGCTTCTGGCCGATCGATCGCGACATTCCATTGCACCTCGCCGGTCTTCGCATTGAGCGCCACGACCCGTCCATCGAGGGTTCCCATGAAGAGCGAGTTGCCAAGGATCGCCACACCCCGATTGACGCGGCCGCAACACGGACGAGCCTCCTGCGCGACGGTGTGGTTGTAGCGCCAGAACTGCCGTCCGGTGATGGCATCCAGTGCGACGACGTCGTTGGGTGGGCTGACGGTGTACATGATCCCGTCAACCACGATCGGTGTCGCTTCGAACTTGTCGGCGGCACCGAGCGAGCGGACCTGGAACACCCACTCGAGGTTCAGGTTCTTCACGTTCGCCGGCGTAATCTGCTCGAGCGTCGTGAAGCGCTGCCCGTTGTAGCTGCCCGAATAGGTCAACCAGTTCTGCGGCTCCTTCGCGGACGCCTGAATCCGTGCCGACGTGACTGGCTGCTGCGCAGTCAGCGTCGCGACGGCAGCGGCAAGCGCGACCAGCACACTCCCGACTGCCAACGTCCAACTCCCAAAACGCGAGCGTGTCATTTCGAGCCCTTCAGTGTGAGCAGGTAGCTGACAACATCCGCGACTTCCTGCGGCGTGAGACGGCCCTGGGAGGACGGCATCGGCGACGGCAGGAAGCCGGCGTCCTTCAGATCCGACCTGAGAAACGACCGCAGGTTCTTCGCCTCGTCGTGCATCTGCACCGAGAAGGTGTCCTGGTTGAGCAACGTGCCGCGAATCGGCGCCCCGGTCTTCGGTGTGACCTGAAACACGCGATACGCGGGAGTGATGTCCGCGTTCGGCTCGAGGATCGACTGCTCGAGCAGCGCCGGGTCCGGCGGGATCGGCCCGAATCCGAAGTCGCGGATCACACCCGCTTCGCTGAGATCGGGTCCGGTCGTGCCTCCTGCATGTTCGGCTTTGTGACAGGTCGCGCAGCCGCCTTTACCGGTGAAGATCGTCTTGCCGCGGGTCGCGTCTCCAGCGAGGCCGCTCGATCGGCGGCCGGTGGTGATGGCGGCCGCGCCAGGCGTCACGCCAACCATCGACCGAAGGAAAGCCACGACGGACAGCGCCTGCGGCGTCGAGAACCGGTGCTGCGGCATCGACGTGCCTGGAATGCCGCTCTGAATCAGCTTCGCGATGTCGTCATCCGTGGTGGCGCGACGGAACTGTTTGAACAGCTCAACGCCGACGACACCGGCGCCGTCGTTGTTGTGGCAACGCCCGCAGTTGTTCTGATACAGCATCCGCCCTTCGGCGATCTGCGCGTCCGTGTAGCCATGCTGCTGGGCAACGGGCGCCGCTGCACTGAACAGTACGGCGACGAGGAAGCCGCCGGCAGACAAGAAGAGGGTCTTACAACATCGCATGCTCGACCATTCTAATAAACAAAAACTCCCAACCCGGAAGATCCGAGTTGGGAGTTTCTTAGTCCCTGGTGCCTGGGCCTTGGTTCTTAGTGCGGGTCCCTGGTCCTGAGTCCCTGGTCCTCGTCTAGGCCCACTTGAAGCCTTGCTTCGAGAGCGGCAACGTCCGCACACGCACGCCGCTCGCAGCGTAAATCGCGTTGCCGACCGCCGAGAGAATCGGCGGCAGCGACGGCTCTCCGAGTCCGGTGGGCGGGTTGTTTGACTTCACCCAATGCGCCTCGATCACCGGCGGCGCCTGATTCATGCGCAGCATCGGCACCTGGTTGAAGTTCTTCTGCACCACCTGGCCGCCCTCGATGGTGATCTCCTGCATCATGTGGCTGATGCCGTCGATCACGCCGCCCTGCACCAGGTTCTCAGCGTGGAGCGGGTTGATCACCTGGCTGCCAATGTCGCCAGCCACCCACACCTTGTCCACCTTGATGCGCTTCTGCGCATCGACGGTGACCTGAGCGACTTCCGCGAAGTAGCCCTGATGGCTGAACTGGAATGAGATCCCCATTCCGGTGCCCTTGGGCAGCTTGGTCTTGCCCCACCCTGACTTCTCGGCGACGAGCTTCAGCACCTCGGTCATCCGCTTCGCATTGAAGCCATCGCCGCCGCGCTCAGGCGCCGGGATGATCTCGTTCGCGAGGAGATCGAGCTTGAACTGATACGGATCCTTCCCCGCCGCAACCGCGAGCTCGTCGATGAACGACTGGAAGACGAACGACCAGGCATTGGTCCCCGGAGCGCGCAGGGCGCCCGTCGGCACGCCGAGCGGCATGGCCGACTCGACGAACTCGAAATTCGGAACGAACCGCGCGGGGAACTGGACGCCGCTGATGTTCGCCGAGGACGCGTAGCGAATGCCGCCATTGGGATTCGGCTCGCCATACGTGACGAAGTGATTCTTCCACGCCACCAGCTTGCCGTTGGCGTCCACGCCGCCCTTCAGATAGTGGAATCCGCCGGGGCGATAGAAGTCGTGAGGCATGTCGTCCTCACGCGTCCACAGCAGCTTGACGGGCGCCGGGCTGACGACTTTGGCGATGGCCGCCGCTTCACCCACGTAATCGTTTGTCAGGCGTCGGCCGAACCCACCACCGGTTTTCATCAAGTGAAGCGTCACACTGGCCGGCGGCACGCCGGCAACGCGCGCGCCCAACGTCAGACCGCCCGCGGGAATCTGGCTTGGCGCCCACACTTCCAGCTTGCCGTCCTTGAGCTGCGCCGCGCAGTTCTGCGGCTCGAGCGGCATGTGCGCGATAAACGGGTACGAGTAGGCCGCCTCGACAACCTTGGTCGCGCCCTTCAGCGCGGCTTCGGCGTCGCCGTCCTTCCGCAGCGTGTTCATCGGCGCGGCCTTGCTCAACTCGTCGGCCTTCGTCTGGAAGCCGACGCTGCTCTGCGCGCTGGTCGGATGGTCGGACCATGTGACTTGCAACTGCTTCCGCGCGGCGTTCGCCTGATACCAGCTGTCGGCGACGATCGCCACACCGGGCAGGACCTCCTGCAGGTTGGTGCCGCCTTCGACGATGAATGCGTGACGGACGCCAGGAAGCGTCTTGAGCTGATCGAGGTTCGCGCTGGCCACCTTGGCACCGAACACCGGCGCCTTCTGGAAGACCGCGTAGAGCATCCCCGGCAGCGTGAAATCGATGCTGAAGATCGGCTTGCCGGTGGTGACCGCCGCGGTGTCCACACCCTTTCGCGGCGTGCCGATGATCTTGTAGTCCTTCGGATCCTTGAGCGGCACGGTGTTGAGCGCCGGCACCGGCAGCTTCGCGGCGTCCGCCGCCAGCTCGGCGTATGCAGCCGACTTCTTGCTGGCCGCATGCATCACCTTGCCCTTGTCCGTGGTCAGCTCGGTCTGCGGCACGCTCCACTTCTGCGCAGCCGATGCGAGCAGCGTCTGCCGAACGGCGGCGCCGACCTGACGCAGCGGCGTCCAGTTCTGCGGCGTCGAGAAGCTGCCGGCCGCGAGCTGCTGCCCATACTTCGCCTGATCCGCGTCGGCCTGCTCGACGATGACGTTGCTCCATTCCACGTCGAGCTCGTCGGCAATGATCATCGGCAGCATGTTCTTCACGCCCTGGCCGACTTCAGGGTTCTTGTTGATGATGGTGACCTTGCCGTCGGGCATGAACTTGATGAAGGCGTTCGCCTGCATCTGTGGTGCGCCGCCCGGAGGGCCTTGAGCGAACAGATCGCCGTCGATGTTGAAGGCGACAACCATGCCGCCGCCGGCGAGCGCAGTGATCTTGATGAAGGAGCGGCGATTGAGCGGTGCTTTCGTCATGGCTGCTCCTTATTCCGCCGCGCCGCGCGCCGACGCGGTCTGCGTGTCGCGCACCGGGCCGTTGGCCGCGCGGTGGATGGCGGCACGGATGCGGGTATAGGTGCCGCAGCGGCACAGATTGCCGCTCATCGCCGTGTTGATATCGGCGTCGCTCGGCTTCGGAGTCTTCGCCAGCAGCGCAGCCGCCGACATGATCTGACCAGCCTGGCAGTAGCCGCACTGCGGGACGTCGATGTCCTGCCACGCGATCTGGAGCGGGTGATTCCCGTTGGCCGACAGCCCTTCGATCGTCGTGATCGCGGCGTTGCCGATGGTGGAAACCGGCGTCGAGCAGGACCGGATTGCGACGCCGGCGCGATGCACGGTGCACGCACCGCACTGCGCGATGCCGCAGCCAAACTTGGTGCCCTTCAGATTGAGGACATCTCTCAGCACCCACAGGAGCGGCATGTCACCGGGGACATCCACTGTGGTGGCTTTCCCGTTCACGGTCAGAGTGAATGGCATAAGCGTTAAGTCTCAGTAGTTAAGGGAGATCGCCCGCAGGGCGACCGGCTTATTAGACGCGGATGGAAGACCAAAAGCAAGAGAACTCCCCACACCCAACTTCCAACTCCTAAAAGGGAAACCGGCGCCGATAATGAGAAGTAGCAACCATGCGCCGACTTCTGATTCTTGTCGCTCTTATTACGGCGTTTACCCGGGTTGCGCTTACCCAGACCAACCAGCCGCCGGCTGAGCCAGCGCAGCCGTTCGACGTCTGGCTTGCCGACTTGATCCACGAAGCCAACGACAAGGGCTTTAACGACACGCTCTTGCAGGACACGCTGGTCGGAATCGAGCCGCTCCCCCGCGTCATTCAGGCAGACCGCAGTCAGGCCGAGCTGAATCCGGGCCTTGGTCGTTACCTGTCTACCCGGCTGACCAAGACAAACATCACCCGCGGCCGCGAACAGGCGAAGGAACACCGCGCGCTGCTCTCACGCATCGAGAAGGAGTACGGCGTTCAGCGCCGGTTCATCCTGGCGATCTGGGCGATGGAGAGTCGCTACGGCCGTATCACGGGCCGCGAACCGATCTTCCGGGCCCTGGCGACGCTGGCGTGGGAACCGCGGCGCGCCGACTACTTCCGCGGCGAGCTGTTCAATGCGCTGACGATGGTCCAGCGGAAGGACATCGAGGCGAAGACGATGACCGGCTCGTGGGCGGGCGCGATGGGCCAGACGCAGTTCATGCCGTCGAGCTATCTGAAATACGCCGTCGATTTCGACAAGGACGGCCGCCGCGACATCTGGACGTCCGTGCCCGACGCGCTCGCGTCGATCGCGAACTACCTCAAAGGCTACGGTTGGAAGGAAGGCGAGACCTGGGGCCGCGAAGTGAAGGTCTCAGCCGCGGCGCGTGAGAAAGTCACTGATGACGTGAAGATGCGGACCGAAGGGTGCTTTGCGATCCGCAATATGTCGGAGCCGCGGAAGCTGTCCGACTGGTCGAAGTTCGGCGTGCGCCGCGTCAACGGCAGCGCACTGCCGAAGTCCAGCATGACTGCCAGCCTGGTGACGACCGGCGACAAGCGGACGTTCCTCGTGTATCGGAACTACGAAGCGATCCTCGGCTACAACTGTGCGCACTACTACGCGCTCTCAGTCGCGCTGCTCGCTGACAGAATCCAGTAGCTCGCAACGCTTCCTCGAGCGGTATCGGCTGGCCTCAATGCGTTCGGCGAGCGTATCGCCATCCACCAGCTCCATGACGAGCGCACGCTCGTGGTATCCGGCGTGTCGCGCGCGCGATAGACCTCTCCCATGCCGCCCGCGCCGAGCGGACCGATGACTTCGTAGAGGCCAACCCGCTGGCCAGTGGTCAGTGCCATGTTGTGTGTTGCGAGCCCGCAGATTCTGTCACGGAACGCGGCTTCACACAGCGTCTGACGATGAGGCGAAGTTGAAGTCGCGAATGCGGAGCGCCGGCATCATCTGCCCCGCTTCCGTCAGCTCTGAGCGCCCGATGTCTTCGAGGCGGTTGAGCATCAGCAGCGGACTTTCGTTCCAGCGGAAATTCTTCAGCGCGCGCGTGATCCTCCCCTTTTCGATCAGAAACACGCCGTCACGCGTCAGACCTGTTTGCAGCACCGTGCGCGGGTCGAGTGATCGGATGTAGAAAAAGTGCGTGACCAGAATTCCGCGTTCGCACCCGGCAATGACGTCCTCGGTTGACTTCGTCCCGCCGGTCAACGCCAACCCGCCACTCAACGGAATCGGCTCCACGCCCTGCTTCTGCGCCCAGAAGCGACTGTACGCGAGGTTCTTCAGCACGCCCTTTTCGATCCAGACGGTACGTCCGACCGGCAGCCCCTCGAGGTCGAATGGGCGCCCGAGCAGCAACGGGTCAGCCGGGTCCGAGTACAGCGTGACGCGGTCATCAACGACCTTCTCGCCGATGCGGTTTCCGCCGCCCGCCTTTGAGAACGGGCTGCGCCCTTCGTCGGCGCTGCGCGCGATCAGCGCGTTCGCGAGAAGCGGGACGAGATCGTTCACCGCCTGCGGCTCGAGCACCGCCGTGTACAGTCCGGGCGAGATCGCCTGCGGATTGCGGCTGGCGACGGCCTTCTGGGCGGCAACTCGCCCGATCGAGACGGGATCGATACGGCTCCAGTCGCGTGCGCCCGCGGCGGCCCATCCACTGCCGGTCCCGTCGGGCGTTCGCGACGTCATCGAGAACGCGGCATCCGTGTTCTGGTGATAGGCAAACAACCCCCTGCTCGTCGCGACGGCGACGGCATTCGCATTGGCCCGAAGGAATCCAGCCGTGAAGACCGTCCCAGCCGGCTTCCCCGCCGCGGTCGCGGCGTCGACCGCGCGCTTGACGGCCGCGTTGCGTACCTCAGGGTCGAGATCCGCCGTGCGCTCGACGAACGCTCGAATCAACGGGTAGGTCTGCGGTCCGAGCTCTGGCATCAGCTCCGGGTCTTCGGGCGACAGACGCGCCAGTGAGATGGCCAGGTCGACGGTCCGTTTCAGCGACTGTTCGTCCAGCACGTTCGTCGTCGCCGAGGCGCGCCGCCTGCCGATCGTCGCGGTGACACGCACGGAGACGTTCGTGACACCGCCAGACGTCGTGATGCTCGAATCGGCAAAGCGTGTGTTGCCCGACCACTCGCTGGTGATGTTGACGCGTGTCTCGTCAGCCGTGCTCAGCTTCAGCACGCGATCGGCCAGCGCTCTCGCCTGCTCACTCGAAAGGAGCGTTCCCCCGCCCGCCGCCGGTCCCGGGCTCTGCGCGCTCATGCCGTTCGCGCGGTGTTGAGAATCGTCACGTTTCTGAAGCGCGCGGGAACGCAGCCGTGACTGACCGAATTGCTCTGTGCCGGCTCACCCTTGCCGTCGTCGAACGCGCCGCCCAGCCAGTAGGACGACTTCCCGCCGATCATGTCCATCGAATTCCAGAACACCGGCGTGTTGGCCTGATAGGCAACGTCACGCAGCATGCCGGCGATCTTTCCGTTCCGGATCTCATAGAAGGCCTGTCCGGAGAACTGGAAGTTGTAGCGCTGATGGTCGATCGACCATGAGCCGCTGTGCCGGATCAGGATGCCACGCTGGGTTGCCGCGACGATCTGCTCGACGCCGATATCCTGCTCGCCTGGAAGAAGCGAGATATTCGGCATCCGCTGAAACTGTACGCTGCGCCAGGAGTCGGCAAATGAGCAGCCGTGCGAGCGCGCGACACCGGTGAGCTTCTGAATCCGCCCAGCGAGTTCGCGCGTGGTCTGGTAGTCCTTGAGCACGCCCTTGTCGACGATCAGCCACTGATCCGCCGGCACACCTTCGTCATCCCAGGCGACGCGGCTCAGCGATCCCTCCTGCGTCCGATCGGCTTGAATGTTCATGAATGGCGGCCCGTACTTGAACTGGCCGAGCATCTTTTCTGGAGGCGCCGCGAATGTAGTGCCGGCGTAGTTGGCTTCTTCTCCGAGCACCCGATCGAGCTCAGTGGGATGGCCGATGGATTCGTGAATGGTGAGCCAGAGATTGGTCGGCTCCAGGATCAGATCCCACTGCCCGGCATCCACGCTCCTGGCTTTCAGCTTTTCCACGGCGATCGAAGCCCACCGCTCTGCGTTCCCCGGCATCTGGAGCGACTCGATGTACTCCCACCCCATCCCGCGCGGCGCGAGCTCCTCGTCGTAGCTCTGAAAATCTCCGTCGCCGACGGCGGTCGCGCTGAATTCCGGGCCGACGCGAATGAACGTCTGCGTCACGTTCGTGCCCTCGGACGTCACCAGCGTCTTGATCTCGCGCAGCACCTGCACGCTGGAATTGACGAAGCGGACACCCTTGGCCTTGAGCGCCGCGTCGTTGGTCGCCAACAGCAGGGCGACCTTGTCTTCGAGCGGCACGTCAATGGGGTCGCGTCGTACCGGAGTGATCCAATTACCCGTCACCGGCTTGACCGGCGCGAGCTCAACGCGCCGCCGGTGCACCGCCTGGGCAGCGCGCGACATGAAGGCCGCTTCGAGCGCAGCCTTACGCACGCCGTCCTTCGTCATCTGGCTGGTAGCGGCAAAGCCCCAGCAGCCGTTGATCAGCGTCCGAACACCAATCCCGAACGATTCCCCGTCACTCACGCTCTGGACCTGGCGTTCACGCGTCGCGATGGCCTGCTGGCGGTACCGGCCGACCCGGGCGTCCGCGTAGGACGCTCCCGCGCCGCGCGCGGCTGTCAGCGCTTCGTTCGCCAGTTCGAGGACGAACGGATCTGCGGCCGGCGCCGACAGCTGGGCGCCCGCGTCAACCCGCAGTTGCGGCGAGGCCATCACGGCAGCCGTCGCTGCCGTCGCCTTCAGGAAGTCACGGCGGGTCGGAGACATCGCGCGATTCTGCCACGGAACATCGAACCTCGAACCGAACCTGAACACGAACCCGGAAGCGAGAACCTGGAAGTGTGAACTGCGGTAGGCTAACCAGCCGTGAATCTCGCCATCATTTCACTGAGCGCGCTGATCCTCGCGCTCGCGCTCAGTTCCATTTCCGCGATTAACGTCGGCTTCCTGGCCATCGTGCTGGCGTGGGTGGTGGGCGTCTACGCCGGCTCGATGACGGTTGACCAGGTCATCGCAGGCTTTCCGGTCTCGCTCTTTCTGACACTCGTCGGCCTGACGCTGCTCTTCTCGATGGCGCAGGTGAACGGCACGCTCGATCGCATCACGCACAAGGCGGTGAGCCGTGCGGCCGGTACGCCGGGCGTGATTCCGTTTGTCTTCTTCATCCTGACCAGCGTCCTCGCGGCCATCGGTCCCGGCCACATTGCCGCGACCGCACTGATGGCGCCACTCGCCATGGCGGCAGCAGGGCGCTACGGCATCCCGCCATTGCTGATGGCGATCATGGTGGCCAACGGCGCCAGCTCCGGCTCCCTCTCGCCGATTGCGCCGACCGGCGTGGTCGTGGAAGGCATCACGACCAAGATCGGCATGGGCGACGTGCGTTGGGCGATTTATCTGAACAACTTCGTGGCGCACACCGCCATCGCCTGGACGGGATATCTGCTGCTCGGCGGG
>Ga0207701_10005430_pt1 | contig 12810 bp, 12 predicted proteins | sample KBSSwiSSwithPhiX_FD_184294 | JGI IMG/M metagenome (GOLD analysis project Ga0207701, IMG submission 184294) | Switchgrass rhizosphere bulk soil microbial communities from Kellogg Biological Station, Michigan, USA, with PhiX - S5 (SPAdes) (version 2) | ecosystem: Environmental > Terrestrial >...
GGTGCAAGACACGGGCACCGGTATACCGGCAAGCAAACTGGACAAGGTATTCGAGGCATTCTGGACGACGAAACAGAAGGGCCTTGGAATGGGTCTTTCGGTGTGTCGGGCCATCGTCGAATCGTACGGCGGCCGCATCTGGTGCGAAAGCAGCGCCGCCGGCAATGTGACCTTCAGATTGAAGTTACCGCTGGCCGCCGACGAGGTTACAGGACCGAGCGAGGCAGCGACCGCTCGGGCGAGATCCGACGGCCGTGCTCGCATGTGAACAGGACGAAAGAAAGCGAGGACTTGAGCGATCGACAGCGGGCGTCATGACAGAAACTCGCATCGATTGCCGCAATGCAAGGGGGTTGTTTGATGACAGCAACTGCGAACATCAGGACGGTATTCATCATCGATGATGACGAGGGGGTGCGTCGCGGGCTCGAGCGGCTGATCCGCAGCGCGGGCTGGCAGGCGGAAAGCCATGCGACCGCCGGCACTTTTCTCGATCGGCTGCCTTTCGGCGGCGTCGGATGCGTTCTGCTGGATGTCGAAATGCCCGGCATGACGGGCCCCGAGCTCCAGGAGCGAATGCTTGCGTCGGGCGTGTCCCTGCCGATCATCTATCTCACCGGACACGCCGACGTGCCCATGAGCATACGCGCAATGAAGCAGGGGGCGCTCGATATCCTGCTGAAGCCGGTCGAGGAAGAAAGCATTCTCTCCGCGATCCGCACGGCGATCGAGCGTCACGAATTCATCGAGGCGAGCGGGCGCCAGCGGCTGGCGGTAGAACAACGCCTGGCGCGGCTTTCGCCGCGAGAACATCAGGTCATGGTCGAGGTGATCAGCGGCCGCCTCAACAAACAGATCGCGGGCGACTTCGGCATCACCGAAAAGACCGTGAAGGCGCATCGGGCGCGCGTAATGGAGAAGCTCGAGACGCGCTCTGTTGCCTCACTCGTTCGATTGTGCGCGGTGGCGGGTATTAGCGTCGCTGATGCTTCCGCAGCCGAGGTGCATCGTACGATCGAAGCGGCCTAGCGTGCACTAGAACGCCGCGTTCCTGCGCGGCTTCCTGCGTCGGTTCGGCGCACGGTCTCTTCATGAGACCAAGGTCCAATTGTTCGCTCCAAACCCGGCGCGTAATTTCGCCGCATCGCGTCCCCACAAGAGCGTGCCATGAATCGCGATGAGCGTGCGATCGTCAACAAGGCCGGAGCCTTCGTTGTCTTCGGGTCCTGCACGCCGCTGTGAGCGTCCTTTCGACGCTGTTTTATCCGACAGTCATCAGACTCCAAAATGGCGGCGCCACTCATTGCCTGTCACGAATGCGACCTGCTGCAGCGTGAAACCGCCGTGCCGCCCGGTGGCACGGCGCGATGCGCGCGGTGCGATGCCGTGCTGTACCGCAACCGCCCGGACAGCCTGAATCGCTCGCTTGCCTTTGCAGTGGGTGCCGCCGTGTTTTTCGTAATTGCCAACGCGTTTCCGCTGGTCGGACTGGAGGTGCAGGGCGAGCGCGTCCAGACCACGCTGTTCGGCGCTGCGCGCGCTCTTTACGAGGGCGGTATGCATACTCTGGGTGCGATCGTTCTCATCACGACGGTCGTAGCGCCTCTGATCGAGCTCGTCGCCATTCTGGGACTGCTGCTGCCGTTGCAGTTCGAGCGAATGCCACGCGGCAGCGCGATCGTGTTTCGCATCCTGCGCGCGGTGCAGGCGTGGCGTATGCCGGATGTGATGTTCATCGGCGTGCTCGTCGCGCTGGTCAAGCTGACGCATCTCGCGGAGGTGATCCCCGGCATTGCGCTTTTCTCGCTGGCTGCCTTCATGATCCTGTTGGCGGCGTGCGTATCCACGTTCAACCCGCGCGCGCTGTGGGCGAAGCTGGATGCCCGCCAATGACCTCAGCGGCTGCCCGGGGCCTGATGGCATGCCACACCTGTGGTTTCGTTGCGAGGTCCGGTCCGAATACGCACGAAGGGTACTGTCCGCGTTGTGCTGCGGCTCTGCACTTTCGCAAACCGGACAGCATTTCGCGCACCTGGGCGCTGCTCATCGCATCGGTGATTCTTTACATTCCGGCGAACATAATGCCGGTGATGGAGACCAGCTCGCTTTTCGGTGCTCAAAAAGACACGATCATGAGCGGCGTAGTGTATCTGTGGGTTTCCGGCTCTTGGCCGCTCGCGGTCGTCGTATTCGTTGCGAGCGTGCTCGTTCCTCTCGCGAAGATCGTTGCAATCGTGTTCCTTACGGCCTCGGTGCAGATGCGTTCCACATGGCAGCCGCAGCAGCGGACTCGCCTGTACCGCCTCGTGGAGCTCGTCGGACGCTGGTCGATGCTCGACATCTATGTGATCGCTATCCTGGTGTCTCTCGTTCAACTGAAGGCGATCGCTACGATCAAAGCCGGACCTGCCGCGATCGCTTTTGCGGCGGTTGTCGTCCTCACGATGCTTGCTGCAATGAGCTTCGATCCGCGCCTCATCTGGGATCCAATGGAGAAGAAGCATGGCGGAACTTCCAAGTAGCCCGGAGCTCTCCGGCATTCCGGCTGCGCATGCGCAGCCGAAGTCGCGCTGGACGTTTCAAGTCGTCTGGCTGATCCCGATCGTCTCCGCAATCATCGGCGGCTATGTCGCGGTCAAGGCGATACTCGACCGCGGTCCGGTGATCACGATCACGTTCCAGAACGCCGAGGGGCTGGAGGCCGGCAAAACGAAGCTGAAGTACAGGGACGTCGACGTCGGTCTCGTGAAGAACGTGACATTGGGGAAAGACCTCAAGTCGGTCATCGCGACCGCGGAGCTCATCAAGGACGCGACGCCTTTCCTGGTCGACGACTGCCGCTTCTGGGTGGTTCGCCCGCGCATCTCCGGCGGGGTGGTGAGCGGCCTGGGCACGCTGCTGTCGGGTGCCTTTATTGGTGTGGACGCCGGGAAATCGAACCAATCACGGCGCGATTTCCAGGGCCTCGAAGCTCCGCCGGTCGTCACGATCGATACGCCGGGCCGCGAATTCGTGCTCCGCAGCAAGACGATGGCGTCGGTGGACAGCGGCTCGCCCGTGTTCTTCCGGCAGCTTCGGGTCGGTCAGGTTACGAGTTATTCACTGGACGACGATGGTGCAGCCGTGAGCCTCAAGGTTTTCGTTAACGAGCCTTTCGATAAGTTCGTCACCTCGAACACGCGCTTCTGGAAAGCCAGCGGCGTAGACATGACGCTCGATGCGAACGGGATCAAGCTCGAAATGGAATCGGTGATTTCGCTTCTGGTCGGCGGAATCGCGTTCGAGACGCCGGATGGAGGCGCCACGTTCAAGGTTGCCGACGCGAATTCCTCGTTCGCGCTCTTCCCCAATCGCAACGAGGCCATGAAGAATCCGGACACGGAGCTCTTTCCGTCCGTCATGGTGTTCAACGAGTCCGCGCGCGGCCTGGTCAAGGGCGCACCCGTCGATTTTCGCGGGATCGTCGTCGGAGAGGTAAGTGCGGTCAAGGTAGACGTGGATCCGAAATCAGGTCAGATCGTAATCCCCGTCGAAGTGAACCTCTATCCCTCGCGCTTGCGTTCGGCCTCGCGCGCGCGCGTAGGGCCAAGTGACGAGGAGGGCAAGCGCAGGTTCGTGGGCGATCTCGTCGCCCGTGGATTACGAGCGCAGTTACGTTCGGGCAGCCTCATCACGGGACAGCTGTATATCGCGCTGGATTTCTTCCCCAACGCGACGAAGGCGGCTGTCAACTGGACCAGCGTCCCCGTCGAGCTGCCGACCACGCCCGGCGCGAGGCAGGAGCTGCAGACGGTAATCGCGGGCGTCGCAGCCAAGTTCGAGCGGCTTCCGCTGGACGAAATCAGCCAGGATGCGCGTAAGGCGCTCGTCAGCATGGACCAGCTTCTGAAGGGCGTGAATACCGATGTCACGCCCGAAGTGAGGGAGACGCTTCAGAACACCACGAAACTCCTCCAGCGGCTGGACGGGGAGGTTTCGGTCGAAGCACGCGCGACGCTGATCGATGCACGGAAGGCATTGGTGAGCGTGGATCGAGTGCTGTCGTCCGATGCCCCGCTTCAGCACGACACGCGCGAGGCGATGCAGGAGATCACCCGTGCCGCGTACGCATTTCGTGTGCTCGCCGATTATCTCGAGCGAAATCCGCAGGCCCTGCTCGTGGGCAAGAAGGCGGATACACCGTGAAACGCTTGCACGGCGTCGTGGCATCGGCAGCGCTCCTCGCGCTGCTCGCGGGCTGCGGCAGTGCACCGAAGGAGCAGTTCTATACGTTGTCGGACACGGCGGGAACGACGGGCAGCTCTCTGTCGGGTCTCGACTACGGCGTCGCGGTAGGGCCGGTCTACGTGCCGGAGGCGGTCGATCGCCCGCAGTTCGTCCTGCGCACACCTGGGGCCGAGGTGCGCATAGCGGAGCAGGTGCGCTGGGCGGAACCGCTGAAGGAAGGCATCGCGCGTGCGGTGGCGACGAATCTCGCGCATTTCCTTAACAATGCGCGCGTCTCTCCCCGTCCGTATGGGGCAGGCGGGGACGCCGACTATCGCGTCGTCCTCGACGTCCAGCGTTTCGACTCGACGTTGGGTGAATCCGCGACGCTCGACGTGATGTGGACCGTGCGCCGGACCAAGGACGGTGAGCAGCAGACAGGGCGCGTGCGGGTGCAGGAGGCCGTCTCGGGCGCAGGTTACGAAGCGCTCGTCGCGGCTCACGGACGCGCGCTCGGTTCGGTAAGCCGCGACATCGCCGAGGCGATTCGCGCAGCGCGTCAAAGAGACGTTGCCGCGGCCCCCGCGACCCCGAGGCCCTGAGTCATGCGTATCCGGCCGCTTCGCGATGCGATCACCTGGAGCCATTGGTATCGCTTCGTAAGCTACGCGCGCGGTTCGCTCTGGATCGTGCCGTTCTTTTCGGTTGCGATCGAACTTATCGTTTCACGTTTCATTCAAGGCCTTGATGCGCGCCTGAACTGGACGCTGCTCGGATTGGGCATGGCGGGAGCGCAGGCGTTATATGGCACGATAATCACGATGAGCCTGTCGTTCATGGTATTCACCTTCGGTTCGCTGCTCGTCGCGATCCAGGTCGCCAGCGGACAGCTTACGCCGCGCATCATTGCGACCACACTCTTACGGGACAACACGGTCCGCTACACCGTGGGACTTTTCGTGTTTACGCTGCTCTACACGATGCGGGCACTTAATCGGATGGACGAGGACGTGGCGCAGTTCAGTGCGTTTACAGCCGGATTCCTGGGGCTCACGTCGATGGTGATGTTCCTGTATCTGATCGACTACGCGGCGCGGCTGCTGCGGCCGTCGAGCATCGTCTGGCGCGTCGGTGAAGCGGGCCTCGCAGTGCTGCGGACCGTTCACCCGCGCGAGCTGGAAGAAGTGTACAGGGAACCCCCACCGCCGCCGCCGCTCGGCGGACCCGACGCGGTGATCACGCACCGCGGCAAGTCCGGCACACTGCTGGCGCTGAACCAGGAGGCGCTGACCAGTCTGGCGCAGCAAAGCGGCGGCATCATCGAATTCGTTCCGCACATCGGCGACTTCATCGCAATAGACGAGCCGCTCTTTCGCCTTTATGGCAGTGCGCGAATGATTCCGCCTCCTAAGCTGCGCGCGGCGGTTGCCGTAGGAGCCGAGAGGACGATGGAGCAGGACCCCACGTTCGCGTTCCGGATCCTGCTGGACATCGGTCTCAAAGCGCTCTCGGCCGCGATCAACGACCCGACGACGGCCGTTCTTGCCATCGATCAGATCCACCGCCTGCTACGCACGGCAGGCAGGCGCCAGCTTCATCCCGACCAGATCACCGACAATCAAGGACGTGTGCTGGTCATCATCCGCACCCCGAACTGGGACGACTACGTGCACCTTGCGTGCCGCGAAATACGCCTGAATGCCCGCGACAACATCCAGATCGCGCGGCGGCTTCGAGCCATGATCGAGAACCTGGTCAGTACATTGCCGAAGGCGCGGCACAGCGCATTGCTGGTCGAGCTCGACCTGCTGGATCGCACTGTCGCGAGCATCTACCGGTTTCCGGAGGACCTTGCCCTCGCGCGCGTGCCCGATGCGCAAGGTATGGGCGGCGCGACGATAGCTCCGGAGGCCGACGCTGCAGCGAGCGGGAAGTGGCCGCGTGACCTGGAAATAAGACACGCACCCGAACAGTCGAACCATGAACGGACATTGACATGAGAATGGCATGGATGGCGCTGATTGCACTGCTGCTGGCAGGGCAGACCGCAGCGTACGCGCAAAGTGCGGTCCTGGATCGTATTCGCACGAGCGCCGTGATCAGAATCGGTTATATCGAAGACGCCGCACCGTTCTCATCCGTCGGCGCGGATGGCCAACCGCAGGGTTACTCGATCGATCTGTGCCGTGAAGTGGCCGCCGCTGTCCGGACGCAGTTGAACCTGCCGGCGCTGGAGACGCGGTGGGTTCCCGTCACCGTGCAGAATCGTCTGGATGCCGTTCGCAAGGGAACGGTCGATCTCGAGTGCAGCACGACGACGTGGACCCTTTCGCGGCAGGCCGCCGTCGACGTGAGTCTCATCACGTTCGTGGATGGCGGCAGCATACTCGCCAAGGCTGGGACGAAAATGGCGAGACTGGTGGACATCGACGGCAAGCGTATCGCCGTGATCACCGGGACCACGACGGAGAAGGTGCTACAGGAGTCGCTGGGCCAGCGGTCGCTGAAAACGCAGCTCGTGCCGGTAAAGACCCGCTCCGAGGGACTGGCGCTCCTCGAGTCCGGGAAGGTAGACGGATTCGCCTCGGACCGCACGACACTGATCGCCCTCGTCAGCGGACGCGCCGGGCCGCGCACGTTCACGCTGCTCGAAGAGGATTTCTCAGTCGAGCCGTACGTGCTCACCCTGCCGCGCGATCCTGATTTCCGTCTCGCCGTGAATCGCGTGCTGGCGCGCATTTATCGCAGCGGGGAGATCACCAGCATTTATAACCGCTGGCTGGGGTTGCTCGGCCCGCCCAGCCTGCTGCTTTCGGCGACATACTTTGTACAAAGCCTCGGCGAGTGACGCGGCAATGAAATCGCGCCCGCAGTGGCTGGTCCTTATCGCATTCGCCGCCGGCCTTTGCGGCACAGTCGCCGCTTTGTCTCAGACCATCCGCATTCCCGATTTCCGTCAATCATCGAGCGACATATCGAGGCTCAGGCCGGGCGAAAAATGCGGCGAGTGCGGCCGCGTGATCTCGATTCGCGAGATTCGCGCGGAGAAGCGAGAGGTGTTGCCGAGCACGTTTCAGGGAAGCTCGCGCGGACCCCTTGACTACAATCTGGTCGGAGCCGTGGTGTATCTGCCGCTGCAAGGTGGCGCGTCAGATCGGCCGTTCGTCGGCGGCGTCGGCACCCCCGAGATGAAGGAGCGCTTTGCGCAGAGCACGTACGAGATCACCCTGCGCCTGGAAGACGACACGTTGAAATCGTTCCGGCGCGATGACGGTACCCGCTTCCACGTCGGCGACCGCGTGCGCGTGACGGGCTCAGGCGACATCGAGATCGTTGCCGAATGACCTCGCTCGGCTCAGATCGCTACCGTTATGAGCGCCAGCATCACCGCGCACGCGGCAGCGATTCTGAGGATCGCTCTCGACACCATGGCCGCGGCATCGCCTTCACAAAACGGGTGGCTGCCTGAGTCCGATCCGCAGCCGGGCTGCATAATGGGACCAAGGTCCAATTACGGGCCCGTCATGTTGTCACTAGGATTTGCGCGATAAATCTGCCAAGAGATCGGGAGCAGAGATGAAATCCCTTTGGCGCCTGCTGGCCGCATGGCTATGCGCAGTCATGTTCACGCCAGCGCTCATGGCCCAGGACACCCAGGGCTCCAGTCAAGCGTTTTCGAGAGAAGAACTCGAGCAGATGGTCGCCCCCATCGCACTCTATCCGGATGCGCTGGTCGCCCAGATACTGATGGCATCGACGTACCCGCTGGAGGTGGTGTCGGCGGCACGATGGGTGAAAGCCAATCCGAAGGTAACGGGCAAGGCGCTCGAAGACGCGATGCAGAAGGAGACTTGGGATGCGTCGGTCAAATCGCTGTGCGCGTTTCCGCAAGTCATCGAGATGATGAATTCGAAGCTCGACTGGACGCAGAAGCTCGGCGATGCCTTCCTCGGGCAGCAGAAGGACGTGATGGCGGCGGTACAGGCGTTGCGAGTGAAGGCGGAGGCCGCCGGTAACCTCAAGAACTCGAAGGAGCAGGTCGTCACCAAGGAAGTACAGAACAATACGACGATCGTGAAGATCGAGCCTGCGACCCCCGAGGTGGTCTACGTGCCGACCTACAACCCGACGGTGGTTTACGGCGCCTGGCCGTACCCCGCGTATCCGCCTGTCGCGTATTACCCGCCTTATTATGCCCCGGGCGCTGCGCTCATGACGTTCGGCGTCGGCATGGCGGTGGGGGCAGCGCTGTGGGGAGACTGCGACTGGGGCCGCGGCGATGTGAATATCAACACGAACAACTACAACAACTTCAATAAGACGAATGTCCAGAACAAAAACTGGCAGCATAACGCCGACCACCGCAAGGGCGTTGGCTATCGCGACAACGCGACGCGCGAGAAATACGGACGCGGGCAGCAAGCCGGCGCGCAGCAGCGGGAGGACTTCCGCGGGCGCGCGGACCAGGGACGACGCGACACCTCGGCGGGCGCGGGCGACCGTGGTGGGGTGGGTGACCGTGGCGGAGCAGGTGACCGCGGCGGAGTCGGCGATCGTGGCGGAGTCGGCGGTGGCGACGGGGTGCGGCCGACATCAGCCACGCGCGACAGCGGATTCGACGGCGTCGGCGGGCGTGGAGGCGAAACGCGGAGCTACAGTGATCGCGGCGCTGCCAGCCGGGCATCCCCTTCATCGCTTGGTTCGCAGGGCGGCGCGGGTGCAGGTGCGCGTGCAGGCGGCGGAGGCGGTGCGCGCGCAGGCGGCGGAGGCGGGCGCGGGGGCGGAGGCCGGCGATGAAGGTGAACATCTTGGAAACGATGTCGGCACACTCATCCGCAGGAACCCGCGCTATGGTGCGAGACTCGCTCCGATGGCTGCTGGTGCTCACGGCGCTCGCCGCAGGTCTCCATTACGCACTGTTTGCAAGGTCGGTGCTGGCGGCGCCGAGCGAGACTCCGAAGCACAGCGCGAAGAGTGCGGAGCCGAAACCGTTTGCGTCAGCTGAAGAGGCGACCGCCGCGTTCGCGGCAGCCGTGCAGGCGGGCGACAAGGCGAGCCTGAGGGCGATTCTGGGTTCGAACGGCGCTGCACTGCTCGATTCGGCCGATCCCGAGAATGCAAGAGACGCGCGCGAGCGTTTCACCAAAGCATATGCGGAAAGCCACAAGCTGGAAGCGCGCGGCGTCTCCAAGTCGAAGATGTGGATCCTCGTGGGAAAAGACGACTGGCCCTTTCCCATCCCGCTGACAAAAGTCGGCTCCGCGTGGTATTTCGACGCGAAAGCGGGCGCGCAGGAGATACTCAACCGCCGCATCGGCCGCAACGAACTCTCGACGACGCAGGCGATGCTCGCCTATGTGGATGCGCAGAACGAGTACTACCAGCGCAACCCGCAAAACGATCCGCTGCCGCAGTACGCGCAGCGGTTCGTGAGCAGCACCGGTAAGCGCGACGGTCTTTACTTCCCGACCAAGGCCGGTGAAAAGGAAAGTCCGCTCGGGCCGTTGTTCGATGCGCGCAGGGCAAAGGGCTACATCCCGGATGAAGGCGGCACGCCGCAGCCTTACCACGGCTACAATTACAAGATCCTGCGCGGCCAGGGAGCCAAGGCGCCGGGTGGGGCGTACGACTACGTCGTGAATGGGAAGATGATCGGCGGTTTCGCCCTGGTCGCATACCCTGCGCAGTACGGGACCACCGGAATAATGACGTTCATCGTAAACCATGACGGTGTGGTTTACCAAAAGAACCTCGGGCGGGAAACGGCCGCTATTGCTCAGAACATGACGCGATTCGATCCGGACTCGACCTGGAAACGTCAGTGAGCCTCGCCCAAGCCGGGATCATACGGCGACAAAGCAAAGATAGCCGACCCGTCTTCTCTGCGCAGGAGCATTGATTCGCAGCGGAGCGGGTCGACGCTCCAGACGCTGGCTTTGACTCTGCGATTCGCGTCAGCCAGGAGGGGCCGTCAGCCGGCGGCGAATGCCACCTGATTCCTACTCGATGTCGGTGTTCATTCGGTCCAGCAAGCCGTCGACAAGACGGTCTGCTCGATGCGGTAAGCGCGGCGCTTCAGCCAAATCATGTCGCGTCACTCCCCGAACTTTACGCATTCGGCTTCACCCATGTGAGCACCACCGCGACCGCATACATGCCGAGCCCAAAAACCGAATGCGCCACGAGGGCCTTGAGGCGCGTGACATTTGGCTTGGGCGTTTTTGCGCCGGCGATGCCCGCGCCCATGCCGGGCATCATAATCAAGTACGGGGAGGCAAGCAGCACCCACGCGAGAATCACAGGAGGCAGGAGAGTAGGTCGCGCTATCCAGCTCGGCCCCCACAAGGCGAGGAGGAGAAGACCATAGAGGATGCCGATTACGTAGTGGGCGACCCACCCGATGGCAAGTTCGCCCCTGACCGGCTCGGCATGCGTCATCGATCGCTGGACGAAGCGACCTCGCGGCATGTTGCCGAGCCAGCGGCCGACCATTGCCCAATTTGTCGCGGGCACGCCCATGACGCGCGCCAAGAACTCGGCCCACAGGTCGAGAACGACGGTTCCCCCCACCCCGACCAATATGGCTCTGAACAGAACGTCGTCCGCGGAGCTCATGATCTGGCTTATTGGAGGACGGTTCGTGCTGAAAAGCAACACACCTCGTCGTGAAGAAGCGGCGCCGCCTCTTCAGCGTGAGTCGCGTCATTGCTTCGGCGGTGCGACCTGCTGTTTCAGCGCGGCCGTAGCCGATTGTGCTTCCTGGACCAGGCGGTACGCTGCGTAATACTTGAAGATGTTCCGCACGTACGTCGTTGTCTCGAGGCCGATCTTCTCGGCGGTGATGATTTCGACGTTGTTGAACCACAGATCGGGATCGAGTCCGCGCTTTTTCGTCTCGGTGCGCATCTTCGCTATGTTTCCCGGCCCCGCGTTGTAACTTGCGAAAGCAAAGAGCGTGCGGTTCTGCTCGTCGAAGTTTGCATCAGCGAAGTACTTCGTCATGAGCTGATCCATGTATTTGGTACCCGCATGGATGTTCGGCTCGATCTTGCGGATGTCGCCGACCTTGAGGGATGAGCCGGTCGCCGGCATGACCTGCATGATCCCGATCGCTCCAACCCGGCTCTTCGTTTGCTGATTGAGCGTCGATTCCTGATACCCCTGCGCTGCAAGCATCAAAGGATCGAAGTGGTATTGCTTACCGTATTTTTCGAAGACAGCCACGAGGTCGCGAAAACGCTTCTGGTCCTTTTCCGCCGACGCATTCTGGAGCGCCTTCACTCTCTTACTGTATTGCTGCAGTAACACGGTAACGTCGCCACGCTGTTTCGCGAACTGGACATAGAACTCAGTCAGTTCTGCGGAAAGCTTGGGGCTGCCTTTGCGGATGGCCCAGCCGATCTTCGTTTTTGGCCGCAGCACGATCGAGTCATTAACCTTCACCTTCGGCAGCACCTGTGCCCACATCTTCGCCTTCCAGTCGTCGACCACGATCATATCGAGCAGCCCGGCGTTTACCATCTCGAGCAGGTCTTCGTCCTCCAACGCGTCGGGTAAAAGCGCGATTTTTACTTCTGGCTTGCCAGCCTTCCTGAACTGGGCATTCAACGCGGTCAGGCTCAGGTAGTAGCTCGAGATTTTGCGGACGTAGATCTTTTTGCCGGAAAGCTCATCGGTACTTGCGATGGCCGACGCACCAGGCCCGGTAACCAGCACCTCGACGCTGGTGGCGTTGTCGTCGGGAGCAACGAAGTCGACGTCTTTCGTCAGCTCGGGGAGAACCTTGATGTTGCCCACCGCGACGTCCGCGTATCCTTTCAGAAGATCTTCCCGGAGCTTGTCTCGTGTCGCCACGACAATGAACACCGTGAGCGGGCGCTTGCCCAAAGTTTTCGCATATTTCTTGTTCACCCAGCGTTCGAACTCGCGGATCAGATCAGCCGAAATCCCGCGTTCACGTCCCTTATCGATGAAATACAGCGTGCGGCTGTATGGAACGTAAAACCTTATCACGCGACGCTCGAGCATTTTGTCGAAGTCGCCTTGCCACGGCTTCGTAGTGAGCGCGAGCTGGCGCTTCTTTTTATCAGTGGGGTTCTCGCTTGCGGAAACCTCTGGCGCTGGATTTGCAGCCGCGCTGTGCGCGTGTTCGTTGACGGAAAACACGAGGAGGAGAAGGACCGGAAACACGAACAGAACGGATCCCTTCATACGGCGCTCCTTTATGCGAGAATAATTATTTTTTGCCACGCGCGCAGCGAACGCGTGATCCTCGCCTTGTCAGCACGACGGTGCAACGCGCACCGGTTTATGCTACCAGCGAACGGGGCCACGCGTGTACAACCTTATGTCTGGCGGTAGTCGCAATTCCCGCGTTTGGTGCCAAAGATCGCGTCATAATTGCGTCAGCCGCATCCGCGCCGAAGGTTGCTTCGAGGCCGGAAGCAGGCACTCCGCACCTGGGGAAACGGAAACGCATCGACGTCCGCAGTCGCGCTCGGGCAATGCGAGCGCCGCCGCAAGTGTCACGTACCGCGCATGCCGCACCAAGACCACCGCGCCGCGCGCAGGGAGCGCGACTTCAGAATCCGGCAAAAGCCAACG
>Ga0207701_10005431_pt1 | contig 12809 bp, 12 predicted proteins | sample KBSSwiSSwithPhiX_FD_184294 | JGI IMG/M metagenome (GOLD analysis project Ga0207701, IMG submission 184294) | Switchgrass rhizosphere bulk soil microbial communities from Kellogg Biological Station, Michigan, USA, with PhiX - S5 (SPAdes) (version 2) | ecosystem: Environmental > Terrestrial >...
GGCCCGAGCAGCGCGCCGGCGACCGCGCAGAGCGCCGCGCCGATGCCGAAGACGATCGTGAAGAGGCGCGGGATGTCAGTGCCCATCGCCGTCGCCATCGTCCGGTTCGACGCGCCGGCGCGAACGAGGGCGCCGAGCCGCGTCTTCTGCACGAGCAGCCACAGCAGCACCGCGAGCGCGAGGCCGACGCCGAGGATCAGCAATCGGTACGCCGGGTACTGCAGCCCCGGCAGCAGCTCGACCGGGCCGGCGAGCGCCGCCGGCGCCGAGAGCGGCAGGTCGTTGCCGAAGACCATCCTGGTGCCGTCGTTCAGGATCAGGATCAGCGCGAACGTCGCGAGCACCTGCGAGAGATGGTCGCGCGCGTAGAGCGTGCGCAAGAGGCCCGCCTCAAGCGCCATCCCGAACGCGAACGTCAGCGCGACGGCGCCGACGACGCCGAGCGTGAACGATCCGGTGAGCCCGACCAGCCATGCGGCGAGGAACGCGCCGACCATGTAGAGCGAGCCGTGCGCGAGGTTGATCATGTCCATGACGCCGAAGACGAGCGTCAGCCCTGCCGCGAGCAGGAACAGCATGAGGCCGAACTGCAGGCCGTTGAGGGCCTGCTCGACGACAAGAAGGCTTGGCATTCGTTGCCCTGGGTGCCGTGGCGAAAGCCGGCGCCGGATTTTGCAGCGGCCTACGCGCCGCGCCTGGCGCTGGCCGAGGCGTGCCCGTAAGGTCGCTTCAACCACGCTGGCCGCGGTCCCGAAACGGCGCGCTCCGCGCGCGCCGATTCGATCTCTCGAAACGCGTCGGTCACGAACTCCATGAAGAGTCGCACCCTGGCGATGCGCCGCACGCTCGGCCGGTACATCAGATTGACCGGCGGCGCATCGGGCGACTCCCAATCGGAAAGCGCCCGAACCAGGCGGCCGGCCGCGAGGTCGTCCCGGTTGGTCCAGTCGAGGATCCAGGCGATGCCTTCGCCGGCGCGCGCCAGCTCGATCACCATGTCGCGATGGGCGTTGCTGGTCAGCAGCCAGCCGCCGACCCGCACCTCGACCCGTTCGTCGCCGCGCACGAAGGTCCACAGATCCATCACCGTCCCATCGACGCTGCGGATCGGCAGGCATGTGTGTTGCGCCAGCTCGCTCGGATGGCGCGGCATGCCGTGCGCGGCCCAGTACGCCGGCGAGGCGACCGCGATCAGGCGCGAGGCCGCGATCGCGCGGAGCACCAGCTCGTTGGCCCGCGGCCAGCCGAGGACGAGAAAGACGTCGACGCCGTCGATCTGCTCGTCGGCGACGCGGTTGAAGTCGTGTACGTCGATTCGGATCTGCGGGTGACGGGCATGGAAGCGGGGCAGCGCGGGCGTCAACACCTCGCGCGCGATCACATGCTGCACGCCGACGACCACGGTGCCGGGCGTGCTCGGCGCACGCATCAGCTCGTCGGCCTCGTGCAGCTGCGCCAGGGCCGGCAGGCACGACTGGAGATAGGCCGCGCCGCTCGCGGTCAAGGTCAACCCGTGCGCGGTGCGCTCGAACAGGCGCACGCCGAGGCCCTGCTCCAGTGCGCTGACCAGCTTCGCCACCGCCTGCGTGCTCACGCCGAAACGCCGCGCCGCCCCCGACAGGCTCTTCTCCTCCGCAGCGGCGACGAAGTACTGCAGCGAGCGCAGCTTGTCCATGGCGCGTTCCTCCCTAGTCGAGCAGCGCCGCCGATTGTGTTCCCGGTCCGCGTCGGAGCGTCAACCATCGGTTGCAGCTGCATGCGACCCTGGGTTCATTCCCGTTCATGCTTCGGCTCACTAGAGTCGCCGCGTGTCATCAGCGCTGCAGAAGGAGTTCCGAATGGCTGATCGCTTTCTGAAGTTCGCCGTCGTCTATCTCATGCTCGGCATGGGAATCGGGATGGCGATGGGAATCACCCACCACTTCGAGTACGCGCCGGTGCATGCACATATCAATCTTCTCGGCTGGGCCTCGCTCGCGCTCGTCGCGATGATCTACCACGCCTATCCGCAGGCGGCGCTCACCGTGCTCGCGCGCTGGCACTACCGGCTGCATGTCACCGGGCTGCCGATCTTCATGGTCGGCCAGTTCCTGTTGTTGTCGCATCACGACCGCCTGGAATGGCTGGTGGGCACCGGCGCGGCCATCACGTTCGTCGGCCTTGCCCTGTTCGCCGTCAACCTGATGAGAACGTTGGCCGCCGCGCAACGCGCCGGCGCGTTCTCGGGTACGGCAGGAAGCGCACGCCCGTGAGAGTCTCCTCCTCTGCCGTGTCCGCGTTCGCTCTCGTGTCAGCCGTCATCGCGGTTTTCCAATGGAGCACGCACGCGCTCGCCGCTGACGCCGCCTGGCCGAGTCGGCCGATCCGTCTGATCGTCCCGGGCGGGCCCGGCGGAGTCATCGACCTTCGCGCGCGCTGGCTCGCCGAACGTCTGGCACGGCGCCTTCGCCAGAGCGTCTACGTCGAAGATGTGCCGGGCGCCGGCGGCAACATCGGCACGGCGAAGGCCGCTCACTCGCCGCCCGATGGCTACACGCTCGCGATGGTCCATCAGGGCACGATGGCGATCAATCCGCATCTCTACAGCCATCCCGGCTACGACGCGCTGGCGGACTTCGTGGCGATCACGCGCGTCGGCATCGGACCCTTGGTGCTCGCGGTCCAGCCGCTGCTGCCGGCACGGTCGGTGGCCGAGCTCGTCGCGCTGGCGAAGGCGAAGCCCGGGCAGCTGAGCTTCGGCTCGCCGGGAATCGGCACGCCACCGCACATGGCCGGCGAGCTGTTCAAGCGGATGGCCGCGATCGACCTCACCCACGTCCCCTATCGCGGCGGTGGACAGGCGGTGTCCGACCTGATCGGCGGCCAGATCAGCATGAGCATCGAAGGCATGAACGTGCAGCTGCCTTTCGTGCGCAGCGGACAGATCCGCGCGCTCGCGGTGACCGGCCGGGAGCGCTCGCCGGCCTTGCCCGACGTTCCAACGGTCGCCGAGTCGGGAGTTCCCGGCTACGAATATCTCGGTTGGGTCGGCGTCGCGGCGCCGGCGGCGACGCCGCGAGCGATCGTCGATCGGCTTGCACGGGAGATCGGCGCCGTGCTCGACAGCGACGAAGCGCGCGAGTGGTTTGCTTCGTACGGTCTCGAGCCGGGCGGCGGAACGCCCGAAGAGCTCGCCGCGCAGATTCGGGCCGAGCATGCGACATGGGGCCGCTTCGTCCGCGCCGCCGGCCTCAAGGCCGACTGACGACTCGACGCACCATGAACCAACGCGAAGACGACGAGGGTCGGCGCAGCCGTCTGCTCGAAGCGATCAACGCCAGCTGGACGACGCAGGCGATCGCCGCCGCGGTCGAGCTGCGCATCCCCGAGCTGCTCGCCGCGGCGCCTCTCGCCAGCGAGGCGCTCGCCCGGGCGGCCCGCTGCGACACGGCGGCCCTGCGGCGCCTGCTCGTCGCGCTCGCGAGCCTCGACCTCATCGCTCACGACGAGTGCGGCCGCTTCGTCCTGACCAGGAGCGGTGCGCTGCTGCGCACCGATGCGGACGATTCGCTCGCCGCCTGGGCGCTCTTCAACGGCCGGCATGCCTTGCGCGCCTGGTCGCGACTGGCCGAATGCGTGCGCAGCGGGCGCAGCGCACGCGCGAACTCCGGTGGCAGCGACGACTTCATCCATCTCGACACCGACCCGGAGGCGGCCGAGCTGTTCCACCGCGCGATGACCGACCTGACGCAGCCGATCGCCACGGCCTTCGCGGCCGCCGTCGATCTGCGGCACGCTCGGTCCGTGGTCGATGTCGGAGGCGGCTACGGCAAGCTGCTCGCGACCGTGCTCGTCGCATACCCCGACGTGCACGGCGTGCTCTTCGACCTTCCTCATGCGATCGCTGCGGCAGCGCCGCAGCTGGAGCGCGCTGGTGTCGCCGGGCGCTGCGAGCTCGTCCGCGGCAGCTTCTTCGATGCGGTTCCGGCCGGGGCGGACGCCTATCTTCTCAAGAGCGTGCTGCACGACTGGGGCGACGAGCGCTGCGCGACGATTCTGGGCGCCTGCCGGCGGGCGATGGCGTCGTCCGCGGACGCGCGGCTGTTCGTGATCGAGCGGCTCGCCCCCGAGCGCTTCGGTCTCACTGCGCGCGATCGCGCCATTGCGCGGTCCGACCTCAACATGCTGGTCTCGCTCGGCGGGCGCGAGCGCACCGAAGCGCAGTACCGGGAGATGCTCTGCCGCTCGGGCCTCGAGCCCAGGCGGATCCACGAACTGGTCGGAGAGTTCAGTGCGATCGAAGCGGCTGTCGCCGATCGCGAACAGGAGCGAAGCGATGACCGGGAACGATGAAATTGTCCGCAGTGTCGCCGAAGAAACCCGCTCGATCAGCCTGGGCACGCGCCGCCTCGTCTCGACCACCAGCGGCCACGGCTCGCCCGTCGTCGTTCTCGAGAGCGGCCTCGGCGCCGAGAGCGCGGAGTGGGGCGCGGTGCAGCGCGGCCTCTCCGTGCACACGCGCGTCTGCCGCTACGACCGTGCCGGGCGTGGCGCGAGCGATCCGGCCGTGTCGCCACGCGGCCCGGCCGAGCTCGTTGCCGACCTGCGCGCACTGCTGCGCCGTGTCGGCCTCGCGCCGCCTTACGTGCTCGTCGGGCATTCCTTCGGCGGCTTGATGGTGCGGCTGTTCGCGCAGCGACATCGTGCCGAGGTCGCCGGGATCGTCCTCGTCGATGCCATGCACCAGGACCAGTTCGAGGTCTTCGGCCAGGCCTTTCCGCCGCCGCGCGACGGTGAGCCGGCGGCCCTGCGCGAGACGCGCGAGTTCTGGTCCGGGGGCTGGCGCGACCCGCGATCGACGCGCGAGGGGCTCGATCTCGTTGCCGCCTGCGTGGAAGCGCGCGCGATCGCCACGCTCGGCGATCTGCCGATCCATGTGCTGAGCGCCGGCACCTTCCTCAGGCAGCCTTTGATTCCCGAGGCGCTGCGGCCTCGGCTGCAGGATCAGTGGGACGGGTTGCAGCGAACCTTCCTGGGGCTGTCTTCGCGCACCACGCAAACCCGGGTCGAGAACAGCGGGCACTTCGTGCAGCGCGACGCGCCGCAGGCGGTCGTCGCCGCCGTCCTCGAGGTGCTCGCGGCGGTGCGGGAGGCGACAGTCACTTCATCGGACACGCTTGCACGTACGCGTCGCCGTGATTTTTCAGGATCGGCTCGTTGAACGACTTGTTGATCAGGCCGCCCTTGCCGTCGCTGCCGACCGTGCGCACGTAGTAGTTCTGGATCGGGTACTGGTTGGTGTTGAACTTGAACGGCCCGCGCACCGAGTCGAACTTCGCCGCCTTGAGCGCCTTCAGCACGGCCGCCTGGTCGTCGAGCTTGCCCTTGGTGTCGCGAACGGCGGCGGCGATCAGCTGAGCGGCGTCGTAGCCCTGCGACGCGTACAGCGTCGGCACCCGCTTGTATTCCTTCTCGAACTCGGCGACGAACTTCTGGTTGGCGGTGTTGGTGAAGTCGGGCGACCAGTGGGCGGTGTTGAAGAGCCCGGCCATCGACGCGCCGACCGGGTTGATCACGTCCTGGTCGGCCGAGAAGCCCGGCAGCAGCAGCGTCGTGTCCTTGCCGAGGCCGGCGCCGACGTACTGCTTGATGAAGTTGATTCCCATGCCGCCGGGCAGGAAGATGTAGACCGCCTGCGGCTTGGCGGCGCGGATCTCGGCGAGCTCGGCGGCGTAGTCGAGCTGGCCGAGCTTGGTGTAGTTCTCGCCGACGACCTGGCCCTTGAACGTGCGCTTGAAGCCGGCGAGCGAGTCCTTGCCGGCCTGGTAGTTCGGCGCGACCAGGTAGACGCTCTTCAGGTCGCGCGTGTTGGCGAACTGGCCGGCCGCCTCGTGGTAGGCGTCGTTCGGCCACGAGACGGCGAAGAACAGCGGGTTGCAGTCCTTGCCGGCGATCGACGACGGCGCGGCGTTCGGGCTGATGTAGATCGTCTTGGCGTCGAGCGCTTCCGGCAGCGCGGCGAGCATGATGTTGGAGAACACGACACCGGTCATGAAGTCGACCTTGTCGCGCTTGATGTTCTTCTCGAACAGCTGCTTGGCGACGTCGGGCTTGAACTGGTCGTCGCTCACCAGCACTTCGGCGGGCAGGCCGCCGAGCTTGCCGCCGCCCAGCTTGATCGCGAGCAGGAAGCCGTCGCGGATGTCGATGCCGAGCGCCGACGACGGCCCCGACAGCGTGCTGACGAAGCCGACCTTGACCTTGTCAGCGGCATGCGCCGACGTTGCCGCGAGCGCGAGCCCGGCAATCAGGCCGAGGGCCGACAGTGCGGCAGGCGCGAGGGGCTTGGACATGGAGAACCTTTCGAAGGGCGACCGGCGAGCACCGAGCGTCGGCGGAATTGTAGGCAGCGCCGTCGATCGTCCGGCTCGCCGCGGCGCCGAGCAGTCGCCTAACGCACCGCCTCCCACCACGGCGTCGACGCGAACTCCTGGTCGGCATCGACCCATTCGCCGACCCGGGGCGTGACCAGAGCGACACCGGTCCGGCGCGCTTCGGCCACCGCGCGGCGGACCGGCTCGTCCCAGTCGTGGTACGCGAGGTTGAAGGTCGACCAGTGGACCGGGAACATCCGCCTGGCGCGAACGTCGCGGTGCGCCTGCACCGCTTGTTCGGGGGACATGTGGATGTCGAGCCACGAGGCGCCCGGGCCGTAGGCGCCGATCTTGACGAAGGCGAGGTCGAACGGGCCGAGGCGCGAGCCGATCTCGGCGAAGTGCGTCGAGTAGCCGGTGTCGCCGCTGTAATAGATGCGATGCCGAGGCCCGAGCACCGACCAGCTCGACCACAGCGTGGCGCTGCGGTCGCTCAGGCCGCGCCCCGAGTAGTGCCGCGTCGGCGTGCAGACGAACTCGACGCCGCGCAGGGTGCGCCGCTGCCACCACTCCATCTCGTCGATCTGCGCCGTCGGCACGCCCCAGCGCTCGAGGTGAGCGCCGATGCCCAAGGGAACGAAGAAGCGGGCGCCGCGCGCGGCCAGGTGGCGCACGGTCGCCATGTCGAGATGGTCGTAGTGGTCGTGCGAGACGAGGACGGCGTCGATCGGCGGCAGGTCGGCGAGCGCGATCGGTGGCGGATGGAATCGGCGCGGCCCGACCGGCAGCGGCGACACCCGTTCCGCGAACACCGGGTCGAGCAGCAGGCGCAGCCCGTCGAGCTCGACATACGTGCTGGCGTGGCCGATCCAGAGGGCGCGCAGGGCGCTCGCGCCAGGTGCTAAGGCGAGCGCTGCCGCGTCGACGACCCGCACCGGGACGGGCGCCGGCGGAACCCGGACCTCGTCGCCCGAGAACTGGCGCACGACGTAGTCGCCGAGCGCGGCGAGGGTCGTCGGCGCCTCGGGCTGGACGTTGACGAATCGCCCGTCGCGGTACTGAGGGTTGGCCTTCGCGCGCTCGAGCCGCGCGCCGCTCATGCGCGCGCCGAACTGCGGTTGCGACAGCACCGCCCACCCCGCGCCGGCGCCGACGCCGGCGAGCACCGCCAGGACGATCGCGCCTCGCACGAGCCGGGATGAACGCATCGCGCTCGTCCTAGTCCGGAACCCGTCCCTTGATCGCGTTCGCGCACGCGCTGAGCGTGATCCGTCCCTGCCCGTCCGCTGTGAACCGGGACCGCAAGCGGTCCTTCAGCAGCTGGAGATCGTCGGCCGGCATCGCGGCGATGCTCGCGGCGAGGCGCGGACCCGTTCGCGCGATGTTCCAGTACGACTCGAAGTCGGCGAAGGTCCGCTCGACGGTGATCACGTGGGTCTCGATCTGCGTCAGTCGCGCGCCCGCCCAGAGCGAACGTTTCGTCTCCATGCGGGCGGCCTCGACGCTCGGCGGCCAGAGCGGCGTCGCCGCGAGCTTTGCCATCTCGTCCTGGAGCGCGGCGTACGGGAAGCCGCCGCCGAGGATGTCCCAGGAATACGCCGAGACGACGCCGCCCGGCCTGACGACGCGCGCCATCTCGGCGACGGACTTCGCCGCATCGGCAACGAAGAAGATGACCAGCGCCATGACGGCAGCGTCGAAGCTCGCGTCGGCGCAGGGCAGGGCGATCGCGTCGCCGACTTCGAATCGCGCCGAGCTTTCGTCCAGCCGCTCGCGGGCGAACGCGATCTGCTCCGGCGACGGGTCGATTCCCTGCACCGCCGCGGGCGCGCAGCGCTCGACCAGCATCTCGGTGAACGCGCCGTTGCCGCAGCCGACGTCGATCCAGCGCCAACCGGGGGCCGGGTCGAGCCAGGCGAGGAAGTCGTCGCCGGCGAGGCGGCTCCACTTGCCCATGAATTCTTCGTAGGCGGCGCCGTCGCTGAAGCGGATCTGTTCGGGTGGCATCGTCTCCTCCGTCGGCGCCGATCATCCGCCATCGGCGCCGGGCGGCCGCTCGGGCTACCAGTCGTCGACGACGACGCGGCCTTGCGTGAGGTAGACGAGCTTCGACGCGATCTGCAGGCTGCGGTCGCTCCACAGGTCCGGGTAGAGCGTCGCGTCGGGCGGCGCGGCAAGGAGAGTCTTCACCGTCAAGGCGCGCGCCTGCGTGTCGACCTCGATCCGTTGCAGCCCGTGCTGCGGCTGGGTGTCGGACGGTCCGGCGCGCAGGATCACCGGCAGGCCGATCCGGGCCACGTCCTGGTGCTGCAGGAAGTTGATGCCGTGGCTCGAGACATCGAGCCCGCTCTGGCTGCCGGCGCTGCCGAGGCTTCGCGTGGCCAGCGCCTTCGGCTGGCTGGCATCGCTGACATCGAAGAGGCCGAGCTTGATGCCGCCCAGGCGGCCGCTCGCGTCGACGTCGCGGCCGACGCCGAACAACAGCGCGTCGTTGAGCGGAAACAGATAGTCGGAGAAGCCCGGCACTTCGAGCGCGCCGGCCGCGCGCGGGTCGGCCGGATCGGCGAGGTCGAGCACGTACAGCGGATCGACGGCGCGGAAGGTGACGAGATAGCCGCGCGCGCCGGCGAAGCGCACGGCGTGGATCTGCTCACCCGGCTTGCCGAGCGGCTCGGGATGCTTGCTGTTGGGCAGGGTGGCGACGGCAACGAGCGTCCTGTCGCTCGTCGATTCGCGCAGGACGGTCAAGGTCGCGGGTGATGGAGGTGCCGTGCCCGTTTCGTCGCCGGGCAGGAACCAGCCGGTCTCGCCCGTGAAGCTCAGGACGCGCAGGTCGCCGTTGTATTCGCCCAGCCGATAGGGCTTCCGCTGCGCGTCCCAGCCGAGGTTGCCCTTGACCGTTCCCGAGGCGCGGTAGTCGATCGCGAGGCCGTGCACCGAGAACTTGTGCAGGTCGGTCGCGAACTGCGGCGAATACATGAGTGCGCCGGTTGCAAGGACCGTGAACGGAAAGCGCGTCGTCGCCACGTACAGGTTCTCGGGCGCCATGTACAGCGCTTCGGTTCCGCCGACGAAACAGCGGCTGGCGCGCGCCAGCGTCGACGACGCGAGGTCGATGGCGGTGATCGTCGTCACCTCGAGCGCGAGCGAGTGATTGCTCGGCTGGACGTAGCAGTCGGTGTCGACCACGAGCGATTGCGCGGCCGCCCCCTCGGCGCGCCATGCCGGCAGGAAGTCGGCGGTCGTCAGCTTGGCGAGAGCGCTTTCCTTGTCTTGCGCCGTCGAGCCGGGCGGCAGCAGGTCGAAGGCAAGGCGCGGCGCGTGGCTGGTCACGAGCAACAGCACGTTGCCGATCAGGCGGCTGCCGACGAGCCGGCCGTCGATCGCGACATGCCGACCGAGCGTCGCGTCGCCGGCGGCGTCGAGGTCGATGAACTGCAGCTCGACGCTCGATTGCATCGCCATCGGCGCGTAGATCATCGCGCCGACGGCGGGGCAGAGCAGCCCGGGCGGGCAGGGCGACGGGTTGCCCACCGGCAGCAGCGACTCGCTCAGCGCGACCATGCGCCGGGCCGGCGCCGCCAGCAACAGGCCGCGCGGCACGACGTAGGCGGAGCCGTCGACAGGCAGCGCCAGCACCCCGACCGGCACGATGTCGTCGGCAGCGCCGCGGCGATGGACGAGCAGCCGCTGCTGCGTCGCTCCGCCGGCGCTGCGCGAGACGGTGTCGAGCGCGTAGATCGACGTCCCGTCGGTCTTGAGCAGGTCTTCTTCGTCGACGCCTTCTTCCTGGACCGTCGTGTTGGAGAACGACAGGGCCGTTCCGGTCGAGCTGACCGCCAACGCACCCGCCGGTGCGGGGACGTCGATCGCGGTGCCGGGCGCGACCTGGCGCTGGTCGTCGCGCGCGCGCATCAAGGTCTTCACGTGGGCGAGCAGCTCGCCGGGTTGCGACGCGGCGAGCGCGGTCTCGCTCGCCGGCGCGGTGGGCGCGGTCGAGGACCCACCGCCGCAGGCCGACGCCAGCAGCGTCACGAGGGCGAGGATCCACAGGCGGACGCCTCGGTGTGTCCGGCCTGGTGTGAGCGCGAGCGACATGGGCGGCTCCTTGACGGTGTCGAAATCGTTGTGGGACAATATCCCACAGAATTCCGACGCGTCAAGTCCCCGGAGCATCCCGATCCAGTGACCAGCCGTAACTCGATCGTCGAAGCGACCGTGCTGCGCGTGATGCGGCCGCTGGTCGGGCTGCTGGTTCGCCACGGCGTCACCTACCCGGCGTTCGCCGCGGCGCTGAAAGGCGTCTTCCTCGACGCCGCAAGCGACGAGCTGCGCGCCCGCGCGATGGCGCAGACCGACAGCGCGGTGTCGCTCCTCTCCGGCGTGCACCGGCGCGACGTCCGCACTCTCACGCGCGCGCCGCAGCGCGCGACGCCGGCGCCGCGCAGCCACGGCGCGCCGTTGTCGCTGGCCGGCGAAGTGGTGGCGCGCTGGCTGAGCGATGCCGCCTGGGTGGATCGCAGGCGCCGGCCGCGCACCTTGCAGCGCACCGAGTTCGATGCCCTGGTCGCCAGCGTCAGCAGCGACGTGCGCGGGCGCGCGATGCTCGACGAGCTGCTGCGCCTCGGCGTGGCGAGCGAAGGCGCCGACGGCATCGCCCTGGTTGCGGGCGGATTCGCGCCGCGCCAGGGCTTTTCCGAGATGGCCGACCTGTTCGCCGCCAACCTCGCCGACCACGCCGCCGCCGCTTCCGCCAACCTGCAGGGCGAGGCGAACTTCCTCGAGCAGGCGATGTACGTCGACCGGCTCACGGCCGAGTCGGTGCAACGCCTGCAGCGCGCCGCGGTGCGGGCCTGGGCGAAGGCACTGCCGCCGGTGCTGGCCGAGGCGCAGGCGTGCAGCGAAGCCGATTCGGGCAAGGCCGTCGCGGCGGCCAACGCGGCCAAGGTAGGCCAAGCCGGCGCCGCGGCTCCGGGCCAGCGCGTGCGGTTCGGCGTTTACTTCTACAACATCGAAGGGGACGAACGGTGAAACGCAAACTCGGCCGAGTCTGGGTCATCGGCGCGGCGATCGTCGCGATGCTCTCCTTCGCCGGATGCGGTCCGGGCGTGGGCGGCACCGGCACCGGTGGCGCTGCGTTGACCGCGTTCGGCGCCAGCGCGGCGCCGGTGTGCACGAGTGCCCTCGCCGGCGAGCTGGCCTGCGCACAGGCTCCTGCTGCGTCGGGTGCTAGCGGCAGCTTCGGCACGCTGCCGGTTCAGTTCGTCGATGCGGCCGGCCAGGTCACGCTCGAGATCGACGGCAACCTGGCCATGCTCGAGGCGTCGTGCCTGCGGCTGCGCTTCGACGGTGAATTCGCGCGCAGCAGCGCCGGCGGCGAAGGATTCTTCGGCAGCTACGAGGTCGACGCCGACGGCGTCGACGTGCTCGCGGTCCTCTCCGCCGTGCCGCTGGCAGGCGCCGGCGCGCTGACGATCGAGCTGCGCGACGTCAACGGGCACGGGATCATCGGACCGGTAGTGTTGCGACGCGCGACCGCGCCGCTGCCGGCGCCGAAGCCCTGCTGAGCGAGGCTTACACCCAGACCTGGAGCACGTAATCGAACGGCGCCTGCGAGTTGAAGAGATCGACGCGCTGCAGCTTGATCTTCAACGCGCCGCTGGCATCGCGGAGGAGCGAATGCCGGTAGCTGCCGCCGAAGTGGCGCACGCTGTCGCGCCTGAGCTCCATCATGTGAAAGCGCGAGCGCACCTCGATCGCCGTCGCCGTCACCGACTCGAGCGCGACGTGGCTGACGAGGTGATTGGTTTCCCACATCGGCGCCTGCGACCAGGCGTTCGGATGCGAAACCCGGCCCTTCCTGATCTCCATCATCAGCTTGTCTTCGGCAAAGATCGACGGCGACCCTTCCCACTCGGTCTGCTCTTTCGTCACCGGCATCCAGTAGACGCCGTCGTCGGCGAACAGGTCGATGAACGCCTGCCAGTGCTTGCCGTCGAGGAGCTCGGCCTGGCGGTAGAGGAACTGCTCGACTTCGCGCTGGACGTCGCCGGCGACGATCAGGCCGGGCTTCGGCAGCGCCTCGGCGGCGCTGTCGACGGTGCCCGTCCGCGAGCGCGGCGAGTGGTCGGGCGCGACGCGCTGGGCGCCGGTCGGCGCGGAGTCGCCGGCCTCGATCACGACCTCCTGCGCGAGCAGGTGCTCGAAGTCGGGCCCGGCGGTCGGAATGGCGCGGGTCGCGCCGCTGTCTTTTGCGCTGGCCATCGTCGCCTCCCTCAGCCGCCCTGCATGTAGCTCGACCACGCCTTGAACTGGTTCCTCATCACCGCTTCCGACGTGCCGTGGTTCGAGTACGTCACGCCGTTCTCCTCGCGGTCGTCGCCGAAGTAGCGGTGGAAGCTCACCCAGTCGCCGCCGTTCGACTGCAGGCCCCACTGGCCCTTGGTCCAGTTCTCG